>QWCK01002308.1_pt1 | contig 30261 bp, 20 predicted proteins | sample 1972571 | NCBI WGS metagenome assembly QWCK01 (sample SAMN09866710, study PRJNA288562) | Human gut metagenome isolate term2_stool, whole genome shotgun sequencing... | isolation source: gut | host: Homo sapiens | place: USA: California | reverse complement strand
TTTGAAGGTACAAACCTTAATAATCCTCGATAGCTCAATGGTAGAGCACTCGGCTGTTAACCGAGTTGTTGTAGGTTCGAGCCCTACTCGGGGAGTTTTTTAGTATAATATATGGTGACATAGCCAAGTGGTAAGGCCCCGGTCTGCAACACCGTCATCGCCGGTTCAAATCCGGCTGTCACCTCTCTCAAAAGGACTACATCAGTTTATGATGTGGTCTTTCTTTTATATAATTTGCAAATAAAATATATTGTGAATTTATGTAATATTCGTAATATATGTTGTACACATTTCATTATTTTTTAATTTTCTAAATTATTTTTCAGGATGTTACACTAAATTAATAAAGAGAAATATAAGCCTGATAAACAGAATTATATTTCTCTTTTTTAACAACTCTTATCCTTTTTTGAATAGTTGTAGTAGTATTATTATTCCTCTTCAGGATATTTCATACCCCATTCAGCTCTTATATCTGACATAATTTTCATTACATCATATGTATATTGACAGTGCATGAGGGTTTCTATTTCATCTGATGATGCTGAGCTTACAGCTTTTTCCATATCACGTACTTCGTAATACAGTGCATCTGATGTATCACCGGCATCAATTACTTCTTTATGACCATCCTCTGTATATGTAATAGTTGCCTGCATTCCTCTTGGATACTCAAAGATTTCCACATATGCCTTGTCAAAAGAGAGCGTAGCGCGTTTTGGCTGCTTGGAATGTAGAGATAATGTGACAGTTGCCATTTCCACTGCATCATTCATAAGCAGAATACCTGCCTGTTCATCAACACCGGTTGGTGCATATTTAACCTGTGACGATACTTGTGTTGGTGTTTCCTTGAAGAACCAGCGGATAAGAGAAAGTGAGTAAACTCCAATATCAAGCAATGCTCCTCCAGCAAGCTTACGACTGAAAAATCGGTTTGTCATATTGTAATCCTTGTAGCTTCCAAAATTGACCTGAATTAAATTTAGCCTGCCGAGTTGTCCACTTGCAATTATTTCGTTTAGCTTTTTATAAACAGGCATATGATATATAGTCATGGCTACAGCAAGAATAACGTTATTTTCTTTGGCCAGTGAGACGGCTTCATCGAGCTCTGCGATATTTAAAGTAATAGATTTCTCACAGAGTACATGCTTTCCATTAGAAAGGGCTTTTCTTAGATAATTGATGTGAGTATTGTGTGGAGTGGAGATGTAAATGATATCCACATCAGGATCATAAAAGACGTCATCAATGTTGTCATATACCTTTGAAATGTCATATTTTTGTGCAAAAGCTACGGCCTTTTCATGAGTTCTGTTGGCAACTGAATAAAGAGTGCGTCCTTCCTTGGAGAGAGCATGCGCGAGCTCATTAGCTATTACACCGCAGCCGAGTGTTGCCCAATTAAGCTGTTTCATGTGAAATCCTCCTTTTTAACTTAAAGTATTGTAGCTGTGATGGTACATAAATTATTTAAAATGGTGTGAAATAACAAAATATAAACTCATTGATGATACCTTTTGACCCTTTAATCATAAAATATGTACCATAATGAACATATTCTAGCATGATGAATTATGAATTACAATGCATTTAGATTCAAAACAGTCAAAAACAGTCAAATTTGATAGTGACTAAATTAAAATTAGTTAATTTGAACTATATTTTAGATTATAAATTAGTAATAGAAAAGATACTAAAATTAGTAATTAGGCAAGTATTAATGATATATATGTTATATTCTGCACTAAAATCAATGTTGTATTTGCATATAGTGCACAATTTTAAAACTTGCTTTATATATTTTCAACAATTTTTAGTGTGATTATTTGTGAATATAAATGACGGATTATGATTGACAATGACGGATTATGAAAATATAATTATACTACAAGTTAAATGAATGTTGAAATGTTTAATACAGTAATTTGAAAATAAGCATTAAATAAATGGCTTATAAAATAAGTCTTTGAATAATTTGATAAACTGGGGTGATTAGATGCTGGCAGAAGATAGATGCAAAAAAATACTCGATATATTAGATTCGATGGGAAGTGTGACTGTTCAGCAGCTTATGGATGAGCTTGATACATCCGAGTCAACAATCAGACGTGATCTGGTTGCAATGGACAAGAAGGGGTATCTCACCAAGGTACATGGTGGTGCGATTGCCAATAATACGAATATCCATACTCAGGATGAGAAGGTTATCAACAGGCTTAAGCAGAATCGCAGCGAAAAGGAACAGATTGCCAGATATGCGGCATCACTTATTGTGGATAATGATTTTGTTTATATAGATGCCGGTACTACAACAGCAGTCATGATTGATTATATTACTGCAAAGAATGTGGTTTTTGTTACAAACTCTTTGACTAATGCCAAGAGAATTTCCGATAGGGGATATACAGTATATATTCTGGGTGGCGAGTTCAAGTCTACTACTGAGGCTATTGTCGGAGATGAGGCCGTTGTGACGCTCGATAAATATAATTTTACGAAGGGCTTCTGGGGGACCAACGGAATTACTGTGAAGAATGGATTTACAACTCCGGAGATAAAGGAGGCCATGGTTAAAAAGAAATCCATGGAGAATAGTAAGGAGAAATACATTCTTGCGGATGACAGTAAGTTTTCACAGGTATCAAGTATCAAGTTTGCTGATTTTGAAGATGCTGTAATTGTTACAAATGCACTAAGCAATGACAACTATAAAAAATACAAAAATATTAAGGAGGTCTAACATGATTTACACAGTTACTTTTAATCCATCATTAGATTATATAGTTGATGTAACAGATTTTAAGACAGGAGTAGTCAATAGAACGACTGGAGAGAAGATTTTTGCAGGTGGTAAGGGCATCAATGTTTCCATGGTTCTTAAGAATCTTGGAATGAGTAATACTTCACTTGGTTTTACAGCAGGCTTTACAGGTAATGAGATTAAAAGACTTCTAGGAGAAAAAGGTGTCGATACTGATTTTATAGAGGTGGAGGATGGTATTTCACGTATCAACGTGAAGCTTCGCTCAAATGAGGAATCCGAGATTAATGGTCAGGGTCCTGCAATCACTGAGGACAATATTAAAAAACTCTATGAGAAGCTTGACTGCTTAAAGGAGTCTGATGTGCTTGTTCTCGCAGGAAGTATTCCTGATGTGATGCCTTCATCAATGTATATGGATATCATGAAGCATCTTGAGGGTCGCGGAATAAATATCGTGGTTGATGCGACAAGAAATCTGCTCACAAACGTGCTTCCATATAAGCCGTTCCTCATTAAGCCAAACAATCATGAGCTCGGTGAGATATTTGGGGTTGAGATTACAGACAAGGACGATGTAATAAAGTATGCAAAGAAACTTCAGGAGCAGGGCGCAAGAAACGTGCTTGTTTCAATGGCAGGCGACGGAGCAGTGCTTGTGACTGAGGACGGACAGGAGTTTAAGGCAAATGCACCTAAAGGAAAGCTTAAAAACTCTGTAGGAGCAGGAGATTCGATGGTAGCCGGATTTGTTTACGGATACCTCAAATCAAATGATTATAAGCAGGCATTTATTTATGGTGTATGTACAGGAAGTGCAAGCGCATTTTCTGAGGAGCTTGCTACAAAGCCTGAGGTTGAGGCACTTATAGAAAAATGGGAGAATGCTTCCAATTAAACAAACGGTATCAAAAGGTTGATATAAATAATTAATATATTATATTAGGAGGAATGATATATGACAATCAGGGATTTATTGGCAGCTGAGAGTATCAATTTAAATGGTACGCCTGCCGGAAAAACCGAAGCATTGAATCAGTGTATTGATTTGATGGCAAAAAGTGGCAAAATTGCCGATGTTGAAACGTATCGCAAGGGCGTTTTTGCAAGAGAGGAGGAAGGCACAACAGGAATTGGAATGGGTATAGCAATTCCTCATTGTAAGTCTGATGCCGTTACTAAAGCAGGTCTTGCGGCAATGGTTGTAAAGGATGGGGTTGACTTTGAATCACTCGACGGTACACCTGCAAAGATTATTTTCCTTATCGCTGCACCAAACACAGAGGACAATGTGCATCTTCAGGTGCTCAGCAAGCTCTCTGTTATGCTGATGGACGAGCAGTTTACAAATTCTCTTATCAATGCCGGCTCAGTAGATGAGTTTTTAAATATCATCGACAGTGCTGAAAAGGCAAAGGATGAGAAGGAGGCTGCAAAGGAGGCAAAGGAACCTGTTGAGGTGAAGAAGGACGATGTATTTATCGTTGCAGTTACAGCCTGTCCTACAGGAATTGCCCATACTTATATGGCTGCTGAGGCTATTGAGAAAAAGGCCAAGGAGCTGGGATATCAGGTAAAGGTTGAGACAAGAGGCTCAGCCGGAGCTAAAAATGTACTCACAGATGATGAGATTGCAAAGGCTACCGGTGTTATCGTTGCATGTGATACAAATGTGCCTACAGACCGTTTTGACGGAAAGAAGGTTATTGAGTGTCAGGTTTCTGACGGAATAAATAAGACAGAGGAGCTCGTAAAGAGAATTGCTGCCGGTGATGCTCCTGTATTTAAGGCATCAGGTAAAAAAGAGGCTTCACATTCATCTATTGGTGGAAAGGAGAGCATTGGACATCAGATTTACAAGCATCTGATGAATGGTGTTTCACATATGCTTCCGTTCGTAGTTGGTGGTGGTATCCTTATCGCAATCGCGTTCCTTATCGATGGATTCAGTGTTGACCTTAATTCACTGCCGGCTGACCAGAGAGCAAATTTCGGTACTATTACACAGGGCGCAGCATTGTTTAAGGGAATCGGTGGAACAGCATTTGGATTTATGCTTCCTATCCTTGCAGGCTTTATCGCTATGAGTATTGCTGACCGTCCGGGTCTTGCAGTTGGTTTCGTAGGCGGTTCAATCGCAGCAAACGGTACATCAGGCTTCCTTGGAGCACTGGTTGCAGGTTTCGTTGCAGGATATATTGTAAATCTCTTAAAGAAGATATTCTCTAAGCTTCCTGAGAGTCTTGATGGTGTGAAGCCGGTTCTTCTTTATCCGCTGCTTGGTATATTCCTCATAGGCGTTATAATGCAGTTTGTAGTTGAGCCTCCAATCGGAGCTTTAAATACAGCTATCAACAACGGTCTTAATGGACTTAACGGTGCAAGCGCAGTAGTTCTCGGAGTACTTCTCGGAGGAATGATGGCAATAGATATGGGTGGCCCTGTAAACAAAGCCGCTTATGTATTTGGTACAGCTTCAATCGCTGCCGGAAACTACAATATCATGGCAGCAGTTATGATTGGTGGTATGGTTCCACCACTCGCAATCGCTCTTGCAACAATCTTCTTCAAGAACAAGTTCACAGCAGAGGAGAGAAAGGCAGGACCTACGAACTTTATCATGGGATTATCATTTATCACAGAGGGTGCAATCCCATTCGCAGCATCTGATCCGCTTCATGTCCTTCCGGCATGTGCAGTTGGTTCAGCAGTGGCAGGTGGACTTTCAATGGCATTTGGATGTACACTCATGGCACCTCACGGAGGAATCTTCGTAGTACCTACAATCGGAAATCCGTTAATGTATCTTGTTGCATTAGTAATCGGATCTTTCATTGCATGTGGATTACTCGGATTACTCAAAAAGAAAGTAAGTGAATAAGCAATCCTCAATTATCATTTAATCCAACCTATAAACTAATCAACAAAGGCACTGCTTCGGCGGTGCCTTTGTTGTTATGTTGTGATATAAAAATTAAAAGTATAAACATTCTCTGAAATAACAGCCTCATGCCTTGACGAGTGAATTTTCCAAGCTTAAAGTAGTATTAGGATGAAATAGTAAGTCAAAAAATCAATTATTTATGAGACTTAAATAAAAAAACAGTGAGGCATAAAATGGGCAAGGTTATAGGTATAGATTTAGGAACAACAAACAGCTGTGTGGCAGTATTGGAGAACAATCAGCCGGTAGTCATAACTAACAGCGAGGGTCAGAGAACAACTCCGTCTGTAGTGGCTTTTACAAAGAATGGAGAGCGACTGGTTGGCGAGGCTGCAAAGAGGCAGGCAGCAGTCAATGTGGACAGGACATTTTTCTCAATAAAGAGACAGATGGGAAGCGATTTCAGGGCAAAGGTGGACGGAAAGCTGTATTCAGCTCCTGAGATTTCTTCTATGATTCTCAGAAAGCTGAAAAAGGATGCAGAGGACTATATTGGAGAGGCAGTGACAGACGCTGTAATCACAGTTCCTGCATATTTTTCGGATGCGCAGAGGCAGGCAACTAAGGATGCAGGAAGGATTGCGGGGCTTAATGTGCTTCGAATCATAAATGAGCCAACCTCTGCGGCACTCGCATACGGACTGGACCACGGACAGCAGCAGAAAATTCTTGTCTACGACCTCGGAGGAGGAACCTTCGATGTGTCTGTTATCGAAATAGGGGACAATCTGATAGAGGTGCTTGCCACAGCCGGTGATAATCATCTGGGTGGAGATGATTTTGATGAGAGAATCACGAATTATCTTGTCACAGAGTTTTACAGACAGCAGAATGTGGATCTGAGAAAGGATAATACTGCTATGCAGCGTGTCAGGGAGGAGGCTGAGAAGGCAAAAAAGGTGCTTTCATCTTCATCCTCAACCACTATAAACCTGCCATTTATCACTACTGTAAAGGGACAGCCGGTCCACATGGAGATGAATCTCACAAGGGCTGAGTTTAATGAGATAACAAAGGATCTGGTGGAGAGAACGGCCATTCCTGTAAATCAGGCACTTTCAGATGCGGGAATTTCCGCAGCAGAGCTTGGAATGGTGCTGTTGGTAGGAGGCTCGACACGTGTGCCGGCTGTTGTTGAGGAGGTCAGAAGAATTACAGGAAAAGAGCCTTCACACAACCTGAATCCTGACGAGTGCGTGGCACTCGGTGCAGCAGTACAGGGTGGCAAGCTCGGTGGAGCAATTGTCGCAGGCAGCAGTGCGGCAGAGATTATACTGATGGATGTCACACCGCTTTCACTCGGAATTGAGACAGTTGGTGGTGTCTCAACCAAAATAATTGACAGAAATACGACTATTCCTACGAGATACAGCCAGATTTTTACAACTGCAGGAAGCTTCCAGACCTCTGTGGATATAAAGGTACTGCAGGGTGAGAGGCAGTTTGCAAGGGACAATAAGCTGATTGGAAACTTCAGGCTAAAGGGCATCAAGCCGGCTCCGGCAGGTGTGCCGCAGATAGAGGTGACGTTTGATATAGATGCAAACGGCATTGTGCAGGTTTCTGCAAAGGACCTGGGCACAGGAAAGCATCAGGAGATTACGATTACCGCAAGCTCAAATTTGTCTGATTCTGAGATTGAGCAGGCAATCCGCGAGGCACAGGAGTATGAGGCAACAGACGGACAGAGAAAGGCTTATATTGATGCAAGAAGTGAGGCTGATACGCTTGTGCGACAGGTGGAAAATGTCATGGCTGACAAGGAAAAAAGAAAGGCTATGGACAGCGCACAGAAAAAGAGTGTGAAATCGTCACTTTCATATGTGAAGAAGCTTATTTCAAGGACAAAGCCCGGAAATGTGAGCGAAGAGCAGGCTGCCGAGATAAAGCATGCGGCAGATGAACTGAGAAATGCGGCAGTGGGATTGATTTAATTATAGTAACTACTATTATTCATTTGGCTATTTACGAGAAGCGGATTTTCATATAAAATATGGGTAAGTGGTGAGTATTCATAACCACCCTGAATAGTTATAATGTTAATTTAAATCCGAGGAAATAGAAAATGAATGCGAACGATAAAACAGAAAAGGTACTAAGAGAAATTCATATCATGCTCTCAAAGGCGGAGCCGTATAAGCCGGAGCCGAGCAGGGTGATCATAAACAAGCAGCAAATGATAGATTTACTTGCTGAGCTGAATAAGTGTATATATGCAATACAGGATGAGTATGAGCTTACTGAACAGAGTCGCAATCACGCAGAGAGAGAGTTCAGAAAGAAAGGGGATCAGATAGTCTGGGATGCAAGCAGAAAGGCTGAGGATGTGTATGCAGCATCGGTTATCTATACGGATGAGGCGCTTTCAAGAGTGCGTGATATCATCAATGATACCAACGAGTCACTTGAAAAGCTGTGCAAGAATATGAAGGATAAGATTGCAGAGCAGGAGAAGATAGTTAAAACTAACCAGTATGAGCTCAAGGGACAGCTTCAGGATTTGTCCGATACGGAGAAGTATCTTAAGATTATCGATGACAGAAATAAGGAGATAGAACGTCAGAAAAATGCAGGTAAACCTGTAGAGGAGCGTACTATTGACAATGAAGAGAAGTCCATCTATGCAAACAGACAGACTGAAATCAAGGTAAATATGGATTATATCAGAAAACTGGGACTTGCTGAGGGCGAGGACCTGGGAGATGGTGTAGTGGGTGAAGTGAAGCTTGCAGACGATACACCTGATGCCGGATTAAATCATAGCAATGATAAGGATGAAGCCAAGGCTGCCGGCTCAAAATCGTCTGTTGATGAGGATTATAAGGCAATAAGCAGAAAAGCCGGCAATCCACCTGTTATCAACACAAAGGAAGGGAAGGAGCTCACAGACGGTATCCACAGAATGTGGCAGAGCATCACCGGAAATAAAGGTAAATGAAACACACCTATGTAATATAAAGCAGCAGTTCAAAACAGAACGGCTGCTTTTTGGCTTATATTTAAAGTGGGTAATATTAAGCAGATTTTAAGAAAAACAAAGTAGATAATCTGATAAAATATAGCTGACTAACGGCAGGAGAAGGTTTCTGTTCAAAATTCATAGAAGGAGGATAATATGACAATATTAGTTTGTGATGACGACAAGGAAATAGTTGAGGCAATTGAGATTTACCTGATGCAGGAGGGCTACGACGTGGAGAAGGCTTACGACGGCATACAGGCGGTTGAAATTATGAAGAATAAAAAAATAGACCTCATGATAATAGATGTCATGATGCCAAAGCTCGACGGAATAAGAGCTACTCTGCAGATACGAAAGGAAAGCAGGGTGCCGATAATCATTTTATCGGCAAAGACAGAGGATGCTGACAAGATTTTAGGCCTCAATGTGGGGGCTGATGATTATGTCACAAAGCCTTTTAATCCGCTTGAGCTTGTGGCAAGGGTAAAGTCACAGCTTCGCAGATATACCACTCTGTCAAGCAATGATGCAGCCGGAGACAAGGTTTATGAAGCCGGAGGCCTTTTGGTAAATGATGATTTAAAAAAGGTGACTGTGGATGGTGAGGAGGTGAAGCTCACACCGATTGAATACAATATACTGCTTTTACTCCTTAAAAATAAGGGAAAGGTCTACTCAATAAACGAAATATATGAGAGCATATGGAACGAGGAGGCGATAGGCGCCGACAATACAGTTGCTGTGCACATCAGACATATCAGGGAAAAAATAGAGATAAATCCTAAGGAGCCACGCTATCTGAAGGTGGTCTGGGGAGTAGGCTATAAGATAGAGGACAACAAATGAAGCAGTATACGATAGGAAAAAAAGCAGCGGTCATAGTCTTACATCAGCTATGCATGATACTTATGGTAACAGGAGTGTTTGCCACAGGCTATGCATTCAGGCACGATGCGCATGAAAATATTGATATATATACACTAATATCGCTTGCGGGCCTGGTAGGCAGCTTTGTGAGCCTGGCATATATGGCAAACGTGGCCGGCAGAAAATCAGAGGATGATTACACAATATACTATTTACCGATTGACAAGGTATACTCTGATGTGATGCTGGTGATATTTACACTGCTCATGGTATTTATGGGAAAAGTGATTTCAGGCGTAAAAAACCAGCATTTTGACTATGCATCACTCATTATGACGGCCGGCACATTTACTTTTTTGTTTGATATGGCTTTTATTATTTTATACCAGAGCATTGTAAGGAAGATAAAAGGCAATATACTTTGCACACACAGCCTGATGTACAAGGGATATGAGCTTTTGAAAAGAGTTATTGAGAAAAAGGATATCCACACACAAAAAACCAAAGAGATAATGCGCATACAGGAGGCTCTTGAAGCTATCTCGGAAGGAGCGCTTGACACTACACTCAATGTCAATGAGTTTCATGGGCAGCAGAAAAAGGTGGCGGAGGCTGTCAACCATATACGCCAGGGTCTTATGAGCTCGGTAAATGAGAGCCTTAAAAATGAAAAACTAAAGGCAGACCTAATAACAAACGTATCACATGATATAAAGACACCTCTGACTTCAATAGTCAACTATGTTGACCTGCTTAAGAGGGAAAATCTGGAAAATGAAAATGCCAAATACTATATACATGTGCTGGAGGAAAAGTCACAGCGCTTAAAGCAGCTTACAGAGGATTTGGTAGAGACATCAAAGATTACCTCGGGAAATGTGAAGCTCAATATGCAAAAGCTTGATCTGGTTGAGCTTTTATACCAGACCGGAGGTGAATTCAATGAGCGATTTGAGTCGAGAAATCTGACAATAGTTACAAAAATTCCATCAGAACAGATATTTATCTATGCGGATGGGCGTCAGCTTTACCGCTCTATTGAAAATCTGTATACTAATGCCGCAAAATATGCACTGGAAAATACCAGAGTATATGTAGAACTTGAAAAGGCAGATAAAAAGGCAGTTTTTACAATAAAGAATGTGTCTAAGAACGAGCTTGACATAGTAAGCAACGGAAATGTGGACCTGACAGAGCGTTTTGTGAGGGGAGAGAGGTCGAGAACCACTGAAGGAAGTGGACTTGGACTTTCGATTGCAAAGAATCTGACCCATTTGATGGGAGGAAAATTCGAAATTAAGGTAGATGGTGATTTATTTATTGCCACAATTACCTATAATATTATATAATAGTAAATAAAAGAATTTTGAAATACACATACGGAGGTAGAATAAGTGAAATTATATGAAAATGGTGCTTACCTTTTAAACGGTAAGGAAGTAATAATTGATGGACCGGAGGCTCAGGCAGCTGTCAAAAGCAAGACCGGCATGGACATCGATAAACAGACAGCTAAGCAGGAGACAATTGCTTACGGTATTTTAAAGGAGCACAATACATCCGGCAATATGGACAAGCTTCAGATTAAGTTTGATAAGCTTACATCGCATGATATCACATTTGTAGGTATCATCCAGACAGCACGAGCTTCAGGACTTGAGAAATTCCCTATCCCGTATGTACTTACAAACTGTCACAACAGCCTTTGTGCAGTTGGTGGAACAATCAATGAGGATGACCACATGTTTGGTCTCACATGTGCAAAGAAGTACGGTGGAATCTATGTACCACCTCATCAGGCAGTTATCCATCAGTTTGCACGAGAGATGCTTGCCGGCGGCGGAAAAATGATACTTGGTTCTGATTCACATACGCGCTATGGTGCACTTGGTACTATGGCAGTCGGCGAGGGTGGACCTGAGCTTGTTAAGCAGCTTCTCGAACAGACATATGATATTGATATGCCTGAGGTAGTAGGCATTTACCTGACAGGAGAGCCAATCAAGGGCGTTGGACCACAGGATGTCGCACTTGCAATTATCGGAGAGGTATTCGGAAACGGCTTCGTAAAGAACAAAGTTATGGAGTTTGTAGGACCGGGTGTGTCTAATCTGAGCGTTGACTTCCGTATAGGTGTCGATGTTATGACAACAGAGACTACATGTCTTTCTTCTATCTGGAGAACAGATGACCAGGTTAAGGAATTCTTTGAGATTCACGGTAGGGCTGAGGATCACAAGGAGCTTAATCCGGGTGAGGTGGCTTACTACGACAGATTTATTGAGATTGATTTAAGCCAGATCCGCCCAATGATAGCTATGCCATTCCACCCAAGCAATACCTATACTATCGATGAGCTCAATGCAAACCTCATGGATATTCTCGATGACTGTGAGAAGAGAGCTGAGGTAAGCTTTGACGGCAAGGTGAAGCTTGATTTAAAGAGTAAGGTAAGAGACGGAAAACTGTATGTAGACCAGGGAATCATCGCAGGCTGTGCAGGCGGTGGATTTGAGAATATCTGCGATGCGGCTGACATATTAAACGGACATTCAATCGGAGCAGACGAGTTTACACTGAGTGTTTACCCGGCATCTACTCCAATATACATGGAGCTTGTGAAAAACGGAGCTGTAGCAAAGCTTCTTGAGACAGGTGCAATCGTAAAGACTGCTTTCTGCGGACCTTGCTTTGGTGCAGGAGATACACCTGCCAACAACGCATTCTCTATCCGTCATTCAACAAGAAACTTCCCTAACAGAGAGGGTTCTAAGGTACAGAACGGACAGATCAGCTCAGTGGCACTCATGGATGCACGTTCAATCGCTGCAACAGCAGCAAACAAGGGCTTCCTTACATCAGCAGCGGATATTGATGTCAACTTTACAAAGCCAAAATATTTCTTTGACAAGACTATATATGAGAACCGTGTATTTGACAGCCATGGAGTGGCAGATCCTTCAGTTGAAATCCAGTTCGGACCAAACATTAAGGACTGGCCGGCAATGAGCGCGCTTCCTGAGAATATGCTCCTTAAGGTGGTTTCAGAGATTCATGATCCTGTTACTACAACAGATGAGCTCATTCCTTCAGGAGAGACATCTTCATATCGTTCAAACCCTCTTGGACTTGCAGAGTTCGCACTTTCAAGAAAGGATCCTGAGTATGTAGGCAGAGCAAAGGAAATCCAGAAGGCCCAGAAGGCTATAGAGAGTGGTGAGTGCGCAGGAAAGGCTGTTCCTGAGGTTGCTGAAATCATGGGAGTAGTAAAGAAAAAATTCCCTGAGGCAAGCCATGAGAATATGGGCTTCGGAAGCACAATTTTTGCTGTTAAGCCGGGTGACGGCTCAGCAAGAGAGCAGGCTGCCAGCTGCCAGAAGGTACTCGGAGGCTGGGCAAATATCGCAAACGAGTATGCCACAAAGAGATACCGTTCAAACCTTATCAACTGGGGAATGCTTCCATTCATCATCGATGAGGGAGAGCTTCCGTTCCACAACCTCGACTATATCTTCCTTCCGGGAATCAAGAAGGAAATCGAGGATGCAAAGACGGAGTTTGAGGCATATGTTGTCAAGGATGGTGAATTAAAGCCATTTACACTGAAGATGGGTGAGCTCACAGATGATGAAAGAGAGATAATATTAAAGGGATGTCTCATCAACTATAATCGTAAATAAGGAGAGTTTAATCCGATGGAAGAAACCGGAAAAGCTGGTAAAAAATCAAACATTGAGATAAATGCAGATAAGGGTGCGAAGCAGAATTCGCACCCGGGGCGTGAGGAATGGCCACATCTGATCAGAATAGGTGTCATGGTATTTGTCACGTTTGCAGTCAGTATACTGTTTTTCTTTGCACTGTACAGATTTGAGGGCTTTGCAGGCATATGGAGCAAGCTGCTTGCGGCAGCAATGCCTATTATAATGGGACTTGTGCTTGCATACCTGATGAATCCTGTCATGCTGTGGCTGGAAAGATGCTTTAAAAAGCTTCTTTCCAAAAAGATGAAAAGCGAAAGCAAGCTGCGAAAGGTTTCAAGAGCTCTTGCAATCACAGGCTCGGTTATTATTCTTGTAGCAATTATTTCGCTCCTCATTGCGGCTATTGTGCCTTCTGTCATAGCAAGTATATCGGGACTTATGAAGACACTGCCAAATGATGTTGCGGCATTCATTAACATGATAAAGAACGGCAATTTCGGGGACAGCAAAATTGCTGAGCTCGCGAGCACAGGTTTACAGAATGCAACCGACTACATTGAGGATTATGCCACAGAAAAGCTGATTCCTGAGGCACAGAAGTATGTTGCACAGATTACAACCGGTGTGATTTCGGTAGTCAGAGGCTTATTTAATTTTATTATCGGAATAATCGTGATGGTCTATGTGATGAGTATTCAGGAGACTCTCGCAGGACAGAGCAAAAAGATAATATATGCTGTCTGCAAGCCAAAGACAGGCAATATCATCATTGAGACGATCAGAAAGACAAATGAGATTTTTGGAGGCTTCATAAGCGGTAAGATTATAGATTCACTGATTATAGGTGTGATTGCATATTTCGGATGTCTGATTTTAAGGATTCCATCATCGGTGCTCGTTGCAGTGATTATCGGCGTCACAAATGTGATTCCGGTATTCGGACCGTTTATCGGTGCAATTCCATCGTTACTCATAGTAGTAATTCAGAGTCCGTGGCATGCGCTTTATCTTCTGATATTTATTGTCGTGCTGCAGCAGGTGGATGGCAATATAATAGGACCTAAGATACTTGGCTCATCTACCGGTCTTTCGACCTTCTGGGTTATGTTTGCCATACTAATCGGCGGAGGAATGTTTGGTTTTCTTGGAATGTTACTTGGTGTTCCAACCTTTGCTGTGATATACTATATTGTGAAAAGAGTTGTTAATTATGCTCTCAGGAAAAAGAAGCTTCCTGAGGACACAAGGGATTATACAAAGACAACAGGCGTAGATACCAAAAATAATAAGCTTAAATACGAGTAGGTGAAATAAGTGGATAAATACGAATACAATCTCAAGCTGGATCAGATAAAAGCCCTAAGCGCCGAGGAGGGCTATATGAGCGCAGCAGAGATTGCGGATAGCATAAATTGGAACAAAATTAAAAATGTAAATACACTCGTTAAAATCGGCGAAATCTACGAGAAGGCCGAAAGATACCAGGATGCAAGGGACATACTTTTAATGGCCTATGACCGTTCACCAATCGGCAGGATGATTATATACAGACTGGCTGAGGTCGCCATCAAGATGGGTGATTATGATGCTGCTACAGAGTATTATGATGAGTTTGTTGAGATAGCGCCTCATGATGATATGAAGTATGTATTAAGATATGCCATCAAAAAAGGGCAGGGAGCTTCATTTGATGAGCTTATCACTATTCTTGAAGAGTACAAGGATGAAGAATACACTGAGGAGTGGGCATATGAGCTTGCATATCTATACCACAAGGCCGGAAAAGCCGATAAGTGTATAGATGCCTGCGATGAGCTCATTCTGTGGTTCGGAGACGGACCATATGTGGAGCGTGCGCTGGAGCTTAAGATGCTTTATCAGCCACTTACCAAGGCTCAGGAGGAAAAGTACAGACGATTCAAGGCAGAGAAGGAAAAGCCGGCTAAGATAAAGGATGAGGCTGAGGTCACTGAGATAGGTGCCATGGAGATGGTAAAGGGCGGAGAGATAGTGCATGATGACGTAACTATTCCGCAGATTACTGTAAATCAGGAGAAGTTCAATACTGTAAATTTACAGCAGGAGATTGCCAAGGGTATGCAGCAGATCATGGAGGCCAAGGGCAAGAATGAAGTTGCTGATACGATGGATACCATCAAAAAGATAGTTGAGGATATTCCTTATCTCAAGCTCGAAAAGGAGCAGGAAGAGTATGTACAGCAGCCGGAAGAGACAGAGCATATCGCTACAGATGAAGAGATAGATGGTTCACTTAAGTTGAATTTCAAGGAGCTTTTGGGTGAAGACGCTGACGGACAGATGTCTATGGTCATGAGTGAAAAGACTCAGCTTGAGCATCAGATTACAGGACAGATGTCTATACAGGATGTGCTTGAAGAATGGGAAAAGACCAGACATGCGGCTGAAATTGCCCTTAAAGAGGCTGAGCAGCAGAAGCTTGAGTCAGCTAAGGCAAGAGCACTTCAGGAGGCAGGAGACATCATGGAGAGACTAAATGATGTCATTCCAAAGCTGGATGCAGGTGTCACTCCGAAGGAACTTCTTGAGGAGGAGTATTTGAAGGTCCCGGTTGATATTATAGAGCAGAAAGCTGCCGTGAAGGAGCCTGAAGAAGAGCAGAAACCGGATATGCAGGAGCTTTATGCAGAGGAGACTGTGGATGAAGTACAGGAGCCGCAGGAAGCACCGGAAGATACTATAGACGAAGCACAGGAGCCGCAGGAAGCACCGGAAGAGGCTATAGAAGAAGCTATAGAAGAAGTGCAGGAGTCACAGGAAGCACCGGAAGAAGCTATAGAAGAAGTGCAGGAGTCACGGGAAGTACCTGAAGAGGCTGCAGATGAAGCCAGGGAACCGGTTGGAGAGCCGGAGGATATAATTATGGCAGAGGAGTCTGAGAAAGACGAGATACTCATGCAGCCGACTACCATGATGCCTGAAATAACAGATGATATGTTAAATGTCGATGATGATACATCAGATGATGAGACTTCACAGGAGAAAGAAAACGTTTCTGAGAAGAGAGATTTTGATCATGTGACATCATTTATCGAGCAGGAAATAGCCAAGATGACAGCAAAAAATCCGGGACTGGAGAAGAAGCTGGATATGGCTAAGACAAGAAAAATGCCGGATATTTCATTGCCGGAGGATTTAGACAGCGAAGAAGATGACTCGAAATTGAAAGAAACAAAACATATAAAAGAGCTTACAAGCGAACAGAAAGCTATATTTTCATATTTCATACCGGTAAAGGGTATGGAGGATCAGATCTGCAAGGCATATAATGCAGTGCTTGATCATTTCAACAGGAAAGAAAACGCATCCACAGGCAACCTCATTATACAGGGAGAGCAGGGTTGCGGAAAGACAATGCTTGCTACAAGCTTTATAAAGGTATTACAAAAAGATGGTGAACAGCTTACAGGAAAGATGGGCAAGATTGATGCTGCCGCACTCAATAAAAAGGATGTGCAGCAGGTAGTCAGAAAGATAACAGGAGGCTGTCTCATCATAGAAAGAGCCGGTGATATCGACCGCAGCATAGCTGCCCAGCTATCATTTTTGATGGAGCATGATATTACAGGAACACTCTATATACTTGAGGATACATCAAAGGGTATAAAGAAGGCTCTCTCAATGGATGAGGGCTTTGCATCCAAGTTCACGGAAAAGATATCGGTTCCTATTTTTACAAATGATGAACTCGTATTGTTTGCCAAATCGTACTCTGCAGAGCTTGGGTACAAGATAGATGAGATGGCTATTCTGGCATTGCATAACAGAATCAGCAATATTGAGAGGATAGACCAGGCTACCACTCTGACAGAGGTCAAGGATATAATTGACGAGGCCATAGACAGGGAGGCTCACAGCGGACTTAAGAAGGCTATAAGTATTCTGACAGCCAGGCGATATACAGATGATGACCGAATTGTACTCAAAGAGGATCATTTCAGGGAAAAATAAATACTTATGGGGGGTATATATATGTGTAATTTTACAGCAATGGATTGTTACCTGTTTGGTCAGGCAACACACTATGATATCTACAAGAAGATGGGTGCTCACTTAGCTGAGCGCAAAGGAAAAAAAGGAGTGTGCTTTGACGTCTGGGCGCCACATGCGAGGGAAGTATACGTGTTTGGTGAGTTTAACGACTGGAATGAGACCAGTCATGAGATGAAGCGTGTAGAGCCGGAAACCATGGGAGTGTATGAGCTTTTTGTACCGGGAGCGCAAAAGGGTCAGATGTATAAGTTTATTATAGTCACTGAACAGGGTGATAAGCTGTACAAGGCGGATCCATACGCAAACTACGCAGAGCTTCGTCCGGGAACAGCGTCAATCATCACAGATATCGAGCACTTCACATGGACTGACAAAGAGTGGATGGATAAGAGAGCAGCAAAGTCAGATGCTGATGTATATTCTTCACCTATGGCTATATATGAGTGTCATCCGGGCTCATGGATGAGACATCCGGGCAGGGATGATGAGGGCTTTTATACATACAGGGAGCTTGCAAAATCACTCATATCCTATGTAAAAACTATGGGATATACACATATTGAGCTTATGGGTATTTCAGAGTATCCGTTTGATGGCTCATGGGGATATCAGGTGACAGGCTACTATGCACCTACATCGAGGTATGGAGAGCCTGAGGATTTTGCATACTTTGTTGATCAGTGCCATAAAAATAATATCGGAGTAATCCTCGACTGGGTACCTGCACATTTCCCAAAGGATGCGCATGGACTTGCCAATTTCGACGGAACAGCCACATATGAGTATGCAGACCCAAGAAAGGGAGAGCATCCCGACTGGGGCACAAAGATATTTGACTACGGTAAGAATGAAGTAAAGAACTTCCTTATCGGAAGTGCATTGATGTGGATAGAAAATTACCACGTAGACGGACTCCGTGTGGATGCAGTTGCGTCAATGCTTTATCTTGACTATGGAAAGAACGACGGACAGTGGGTGCCAAACAAGTTTGGAGGAAATAAGAACCTCGAGGCAGTAGAGTTTTTCAAGCATATCAATACACTCATACTTGGAAGAAATCACGGAACTGTAATGATAGCCGAAGAGTCTACCGCATGGCCAAAGGTAACAGGCAAGGTAGAGGAAGACGGACTGAACTTCAGCTACAAGTGGAACATGGGATGGATGCATGACTTCCTTGATTATATGAAGCTGGATCCATATTTCCGTAAAAATAACCACAACAAGATGACATTTGCGATGAGCTATAATGAGAGTGAGAAATATATTCTGGTACTGTCACATGATGAGGTGGTACATCTGAAGTGTTCTATGCTCAACAAAATGCCGGGCTTAGAAGGGGATAAATTCAAGAACCTCATGGCAGGATATGCATTTATGATGGGGCACTGTGGAAAGAAGCTTCTTTTCATGGGACAGGAGTTTGCACAGAAGCAGGAGTGGAGTGAGGAAAGAGAACTCGACTGGTATCTGCTTGAGAATCCGGAGCATAAAAAGATCCAGAACTGGGTAAAGGAGCTGCTTCACCTCTATAGGAAAAACCGCTGTCTGTATGAGCTGGATTCAAGCTGGGAAGGCTTTGAATGGATAAATGCAAACGATGCAGACAGAAGCATCTTCAGCTTTATCAGAAAGAGCAAGGATGGCAAGAATAATATGCTCTTTGTCATCAATTTCACACCGGTAGAGAGACCTGATTACAGAGTCGGAGTGCCAAAGCACAAGACATATCAGCTTGTTTTAGATAGTGAGGATCCTAAGTTTACAGGCAAAACGGTACAAGAGCCTGTAAAGAAGGCTGCAAAGGGCAGAGGCAAGGCAGCAAAACAGTCATATAAGAAGCTGGACTATAAGGCAGTCAAATCAGAGTGTGACGGCAGACCATTTTCATTTGCTTATCCACTTGCGCCTTACGGAGTTGCTGTATTTAAATACTAATATACCGGTAAACAGCAGGGTAAAGGACCGCGCCAATTTAAGGCGCGGTCTTTATTTTTGTGTATTATATGTCGATATATAGTAAAAAGATAACTATTCAGGACCACTGAGAACAAAAAAACTGATGCGTCATGCTTGCATGTAAGCAGCAGATTTTCTTGTTCTCAAGGTGGTTCTGAACAGTTGGATAAAAAATACGAGGTATGAATATCCATAAATAAAGGCTGCAGAGATGGTATATATGCAGGGCACGGAGCAGGAAATATGCAGATAGAGAATTTGATTAATAAAAGCACAGATACGAAAAATACGGACACAAAAACCATAAATGACATGACAGCGGGTATGCGTGTGTCAGACTACATAAAGACAGACAGCAGTGACAATATGTCAAAAAAGGCGGCTGTTGTCGGTTCGTCAAACTCTGTTGATATGTCGGATACGATATATGCAAGACCACAGGCTAAAAACGAAGCCGGGAACAACGATGGCACAGATATGGCAGAAAATCTGCTAAATGATATGAATCAGACCTCAGAAAACAGGCGAAATGATATGATTGTCACTGCAAGCACCACCACGAGTGATGATTACAAAGCTGCAAAGGATGACGGATACGATGTCATTGTCACTGAGACCGATAAGATAAAAGCAGTGCTGGCAAAGGCAGGTGTAGATATATCCATATATGGAGATGATCTGAGCAGGGAGCAGCTTACAGACATCACGGGAAGCCAGACTGAAGCGGCCATGCTTGTCAATCAGATGAAAGCATATGATATTCCTGCTACAGATGACAATATAAAGGCAGGTACAGATGCCATAGACCGGGCAAAGAGCCTTACAAATATATCCGATGAGACAAAGGCATATCTGGTCAGAAATAACATGAATCCGACGGTTTCCAATGTATACAAGGCTACGTACAGCAGCAGTCAGGTACAAGATTACAGGCAGAAAACCAAAATGACGGAGATATCAGATGAGCTGTTTGAAGAGCTTAAGCCACAGCTTAAACAGATATTAGAGGAAGCTCATATAGACAGTAGTGATGAGAATCTGAATCAGTGCAGATGGCTGATAGATGAAGATATAGCCGTTACACCTGACAATGTGTTGCTTGCGAATCAGGTAGACTGCATCAACGCAGCAGAAGAAAATTTGAGCAGTGATTTTTATGCAAGGGCAGTGACAGAAGCACTGGCAATGGGAAAAAAGGCTACAGATGCCACTATGTCACAAGATGGTCTGACATTTGACATGGCAAAGAAAGCCTGTGATGTATTAGGTGAGGCGACCGCAGATGACATTGTCACATTAGAGTCAGATAACATACCTGTCACGATAGAGAATCTGTCAAAGCTTATAGCTGCAAGAGGCAAGGATAGTGCAGCATCGCAAGCCTCAGCGAATAAAGCTGCGGATAATCAGATTACAGACAGCCGGGAAGCAAGGCTTGTGACAGCTCAAAGAAAGCTTGAGGAAGCGAGACTTTCCATGACAGCAGAAGCTAATCTTTCACTCATAAAAAAAGGAGTTTCAATAGACACAGAGCCTATTGAACGTGTAGTGGAGCTGCTTAAGCAGCAGGAAAATAAATACTACGGAGCGCTGTTTGGTGAGAGCAGTGTAGAGGCATCTGATGATAGAGTACGTATGTACAATAATGTCTGTGATATTTTCAATCAGATGAAGCAGCAGCCGGCGTATGTACTGACCCTGGAATCCGCTGATGACACTGTGTATGAGCTGTATACAGCAGGCAAAGCAATGAAGCAGTCATTAGAAGCAGCAGCCTCAGGATATGAGACTCTTATGACATCACCGCGGGCAGATATGGGAGACAGTATATCAAAAGCATTTCAGAATGTGGATGATATACTTAAAGAGCTTCAGATAGATACATCTGAAAGCAATCGCAGGGCTGTGCGGATACTTGCGTACAACAGTACCGACATCACAGAGGAGAATATAAAGCAGATAAAGTCTGTAGATGAGCAGGTGCAGAGAGCATTAAACGATATGACACCGGCGGTGACGATTGAGATGATAAAAAGAGGCATATCACCGCTTGATATGAGCATGAGTGACATAAGTGACACTGCCAGACGGATAAAATCAGAAAATCCTGACGAAAGGGATGAGAAATTCAGCGAGTTTCTCTGGAAGCTTGAAAAGAAAAATGAAATCTCAGAGGAGGAAAGAGACTCATATATAGGCATATACAGGCTTATTTCACAGGTGGAGCAGTCAGATGGTGCTGTGATAGGCTCACTTGTTAATCAGGGAGCAGATATTACAATGAAAAATCTGCTTACAGCGGTCCGGGTACGAGGAAAGAGTGCCATGGACTATAAGGTGGACGATACCTTTGCCGGAGTGGACAGTGTAAGCAGAGGCATTAAAATTGACTCACAGATAGAAAGCGCATATCATACAAACTGCCTAAGGGATGTGCTTGATACACTTTCACCTGAGAAAATGGAGTTTGTGCAGTATGACAGCTGGCTTGATATGACTCCGGAGCAGTTAAGGCAGGCTGTATATGAGGCCAACGAGGATAACGCACTGTCAGAGCAATATGCCACAGAACAGCTAAGACAGTTCAATCAGGCAGTTTCGGTGCCTGAGAACGTATATGCTTTTCTAGAGAAATATGATGTAAAAACAACCGCGGTAAACCTCATGGCTGCGTCACGGCTAATGAAAAATCCGTCAGAGGCAGTAAGAAATCTCTGGGAGCGTGGAGACAGTGCTACGGCAAGGGCTCTTTTGGATGAGACTCTCAGACGGTTTTCTGAGTCGGTCAAAAATCCAAAGGAGCTTGCGCAGGCGCAGGAAACGCTGGCTGATACAGCAGAGCATGTTATGGATTCGATGATTATAGAGGATAGGCACACAGGTTCAATAGACATCAGACAGATGAAGCTATTATGCAGTCAGCTAAGGATAGCTTCAAATATGTCGAGACAGGAAAACTATATTGTACCAATAGAGACTGCAGACGGGGTCACAGGTATGAAGCTTCGCATAGTAAGAGGTGAAGATAAAAGGGGACTGGTTGACATATTCCTTGAGGATAAAAAATGCGGCAGGGTAGCTGCATATTTTGAGGCAAAGGAAAACTCAGTATCTGCTATGATAGTCACAGACGATGAGCAGACTAAAAAGCTGTTTGAAGACAATATCACTATGTTTGAGGCAGGAATAAGTGATGGTGAACAGCGTGTGCGCATAGATGTGGCACTGGAGCATGATATATCTGCAAAAGAGTCTAAGATGTCAGATAATGAGACTAAAAAGCAGCTTGATGGCAGCGAAAGTGTCCAGACAACCAGACTATATCACATCGCAGAGCAGTTTATTGTAAATGTCCAGAGGGTGATTGCGCAAGATAGTCTGTAACACCGATATATATTGCATGTGCCAGGTCATCCTGATAGTTTTTGTCAGTAAGAAGAAGTGTCTCAGCAGGATTACTCAAGAATCCACATTCTACGATTACGGTCGGGGATGTGGATTTTTTAAGTATAAAGTATTCTTTATTGGGCTTAATGCTTCGTGGCTTTGCGACACAAAGAGAAGTGTTTAAAGCTCCAAGGACAGAGGATGCGAGCTCTTTTCCTGCATCAGAGGCTTCATAATAGAATACCTGTGGACCGCAGCTTGAATTGTCCTCAAAGCTGTTTTGATGGATACTGATGCTGACTGCCACATTGCTTTTAGACATCAGGGCAGTTCTCTTTGTGAGATCATCTGTCTTTGGATGCTTGGAATTATCCGGGGCGAGGTCGCAGTCGGTGGTTCTGGTCATGACAACAGTAAAGCCTCTGTTTTCAAACAGCTGTTTAAGAGCCATTGCAATACTCAGGTTGACATCCTTTTCCATGACGCCGGAGGTGGAAATCTTACCCGGATCACTTCCACCATGTGCTGGTTGTTGTTTACGCAAATTGTGATATGTATTCCCCAGTATATATGGGGAGTTAGAAATGTATTGAGATTAGATAGCCTTTTTCTCCAAGTCCTCACAGTAAACGCTTGAAAATAAATGTTCCAGCTCATTTCCGAAGTTATATGAGATTTTGATTTTGCGGTTCTCGTAAACTGTTATCTGGTCTATCATTTCCACAATAATATCTCTGTCTAATTCTTCAATGTCTTTCAGTTCCAATAACCGCATTAACCACGGTGTTTCAAAAACATCTTCTGTTACACTTTCTTTTTTCTTTTCTTCCAGCGTTTCAATCTGTTTGGAGTAAAGCGTTTCTTTTTGTTGATAGTCCTCTCGATAAGAAAGAAATTCTTCTTTAGAAATCAGTTCGTCTTTGTAATCTTCATAAATTGACTTTTTCAGTTTCTTTACTCTTTCAAGTTCTGTTTTTAACTTTGTCAGTTCTATGTCAGTTGATTTTCTGATTTTTGTTGCTGTGAAAGATTGTGATTTTACAAGTTCCTGCAAATTCTCTACATTGCGGATAATCTGCTTTAAATCTCCCAGCACAATGTCATTCAATACTTGAAACGGGAGAGTATGCGGAGTACAATAATCCTTTCCGCTTCTTTTGTAAGTTCCACAATAAAATGAATAAGTCTTACTTCCGTCAGCACGTCGCCAGAAATTTTTCATCATTGCCCGACCACAATCGCCACACTTGATAAAACCAGCAAAGATATTTTTGTTTGTTTCCAAATCAATATCCCTATGCTTTTTCGTCAGCAGTTTTTGTACCTTATCCCACAGTTGACGGTCTATAATCGGTTCATGTGTACTTTCAACTCTTATCCAGCTTTCTTTTTCAACTGGTCGCTGTTTACTTCTCATACGCTGATGTTTCTTCCCTTGTATCATGTTTCCGATATACATTTCATTTTTCAACATGATATTTACCGTTGAATACGTCCAATAGGAAGTTTTCTCTAAACGGTTGCAATTCTTATAATTTTCGCCGTTGAGCTTTTTATATTCCGACGGACAAAGGATACCCTCTGCATTTAATATTTTTGCAATGCTTTGTTTTCCTATCCCTTGTGGCTCCGATAAATTCTCCTGCTTTCTGCTTTGATTTTACAGTCGCTTGAACTTTATTAGAAATATCTCTGGCATACTGTTCGTTAAATATATTTTTAATAGGAAGTAACATATCGTATGCCTGCTTCATACTATCAATATTATCTGTTACAGAAATAAAACGAACATTAAGCTCTGGAAATATTCTTTCCAAATATCGCCCCGTATCAATGTAATCTCGTCCAAAACGGGAAAGGTCTTTTACAACAACACAATTTACCTTGTTATCTTCAATGTCAGCAATCATTCTATGAAAGTCTGGTCTATCGAAATTCGTTCCCGTAAAACCGTCATCAATATAAACATCATATAAGATAAAGTCATCATGCTTATTCACATATTCTGTTAAAAGTTTTCTCTGATTTCCTACACTATCGCTTTCTTCCTTATCTCCGTCCTCTCGTGATAATCTGATATAAATAGCTACGTTAAATAAGCTTGAACCTTTTTGATAAATCATTTTTCCACCTATTCAACTGCCGTACCTATAATAATATCATACAATAAAGTACGGCTTCTTTCCATGATTTTCAAAGGTTTTCCCCTCTTGATATGCGTTTTTAATATGAGATTTCACGATACGGATAAGTAATTCTTCTACAGAAAATTTACATAAAAATTCCCGTTCTACGATATATTGTGTAGGTTCTTTTTTAGCCAAGTTATCAGCCCCCTTAGTTAGCTATCTATTCTCAACATACGCACATAGGCTTATCCAATATGCGTATTTTTCAAAATATTACAGAAGCAGACAGACGGCTTTGGAAAGCTTCGTTAGTATCTCAACTATTCCCATTCTTGTGGGCAGAACCGCACCATGCGGACGTATCATTATTCTGTGATAGCAGGTCATGGCAAAACGACCATTCCACAAGTCGCTCTCGGATCAACTGCGTTGGTCGCTCGCTTTCTTGTCGGAAAGGTCATGGCGTACAGTCCCCGTGGCTCGCTGTATCACAAACGTATCTGTCTGCTTTATTCAGTTGTCAAAGAACCGTCAGCTAAAGTATGTTGCTTTCATGTAAAAGCAGGGGCAGAGCAGGAAAGAGGGGGAACAAATCATGCTCTGCGGTTACTGCTTGTTATTCTTCGGTTTCTAAAGGAATGTCAAAGTCCAAAATCATTTTGATAAGGGCTTCTCTGATACGTCCCTTTAATTCCATGTCTACGACTATGCAGACATTACCATATCTGTCATAGAATGGACGCAAACAACATTTTGATATGTACGGGTCATAAAATGACAGTATCTTTTCAATCGAATTTACGTTGCCGTCCACAGCCGACGAGATAAGGTAAAATGACGGGCATGTGTTATTCATCATTCATGTTCTCCTTTAATTTTTTCTTGAGTTCTTCCTACTGCGAAACGATGTTGAACGGTTAATCTTTAATCTGTCGCCGATTTCTGTATCGCTTATGCCTAAGAAGAAATACATCAACAAGATTTCTCTGTCTTTTTCAGACAGATACTTAATCGCTTCTGCTAAATCATCATCAAGGACACGAACCTCAATACCGCACACATCAAAGGCGGTATAATCGCTTTCGTATTCGTCCCAGACAGCCAGCTTTTCCACGACGATTTCTGGAAGTTCACAATAGGAAATTTCCTTATTTCTTCGTCGCTTTAATTCTTTGCGATAATTAAGGACAATGCCTTTCACTACACGTTTGAGCTTGCATTCAAATTGACATTGTATCGTTCTTTGGAAGTCCGACGGTTTCATATCATCACACCCCCTTTCCGTTATGACGTGAAAAGTGTTTATCCCTCTTTCCGCACCATATCTGTACGGTAAGGTGTGATTTGTTGCAGGAATTTGAAAAAAATCGAAAAAAATTTTTTCGGGTGCAAAAAAAGCCCGCACAAAACATATAGTCTGTACGAGCTTTTAAAGCTGTGAGATATTCAGTTATTGATAAAATGCTGTTAGGTAGTGTATGAGTGTATAAACTTATGCTTAAAACTTTCCATAACACAAGCCCCCTTACAGCACTTGATTTGTATTAAATCTTTGTCTTTGTTAATATAAGTAAATAATTTTGCTTTTAATAATTTATTTTTTTATTACAATTCTATGTTGTTTTTCATAATATGTCAAATTTCTTTTTACCATGCAGAGCTGTTTGGTATGTTCTTTTTGAATTATACCCTGATTACAGTTTCAACTAGATAGCATGAAGCAGAAAGATTTTAAAAACTATATTGCTGTTGATAAACGAATGAAAATATGATATTCTATAAATAATAAAAATGGCTGAAATAAAATAAAAAAGGAAAGGAAGCGATACCAATGTTCATATAATAAAGTAGGACAATAGAGTATTCCATTTCACTAAATTATTCAAGGAGGTATAAATTTATGTTAAAGAAGAAATTAATCGTATCTTTTGCACTGGCAACTATACTTTGTATAACTCCAATAGCTTCGGTATTTGCCGCTGAAACAACTCCACCAGCATTGACACAAGAAGAGTTGGAAAATGCAACATTGGCAGACACGCCTACTAATGATTCACAAAATGTTCCTATGCCTAGATCAAAAAATTCAAAATCATATAGTATACCTGGTGGAAAAGGAACTATAACCTCTAATGCTTGGCGTTCTACCAGTGCTACATCATCAGGAAATACATATCAATGGGATTATCAAGTATCGGCTGTTTATTCAGGAAACTATGCCGTTTCTTCTATTAGAACTACATGGAGAGGTTCTGCTTCTCTTAGAAATTCTGCTTCTATAGATTTGGGCATTTCTGATTCAGGTGTAAGTGCAGGTGGTGGTTCATCTTGGCAGAACGTTAATACAGTTACTAAATATTGGGAAAATACAAATGGAGCAAAAGAATCTAGTTATCGTTCAAATATGGTAGTTACGCCTAAAAAAGATTATCGGTCAGGAACTATCTCAATTACTAATACAGCTAGAGTAAAATTAAGCAAAGATGCAAAACCATACGAAATTAGTGCTAGTTGTTAATTACTAACTAACTCTTAAGAAAGGGGAATGTGATAGTAGTCACATTCCCCTTTTTAAAACTAATTATTATAAGGAGATGAAATCTAATGAAAAAAGTATTGCTAATATTATTTTGTATAATATTTTGTGGTTTAGCAGGGTGTAGCAGTAATAAAAATAATGCAAACGTTCATACTGATTATGATTGGCTACCTACTACCAAAAACAAAAATGAAATATTATTATATGATAAATATGACCAGCGAATAGTCGCATACAATAAAAAAAGCTATAATATAACCGAAAAGAATACTACACAAAATTATATGCAGTTTGAATTTAGTGATTTAATGGCAAATATTTATACGACAGGACATAGTATAGAAAATAATTACAAAATTATCGAAAAGGAGAATAAAACAATTAAAACTCTTTATGAGATGAAAGAAAATGAAGCAATTTTTCCATTGGCATACCAAAATGAAAACAATATGTATTTTTTGAAAACGGCATATAACCCAGACGGGAATGAAATCTACGAAGAAAGAGTAATCTGCCAATTTGAATTAGAGTCAAAGCAGTTAAAGGAAATAAAATCCACTCAAGGGTTACTTGTTTCTAATGGTGTAATTGTTGATGATATACTGTATTTTACAGTGTATAATGAAACAAATGACAATTACGATTTGTACTCTCTTAATATCAACAATATAGATAAAGTGGACTTAATCAATAAAGGATTGGTAACAGGAGAAGTGTATAATAATAACGGGAAATTATGGGTTAGCGATAAAAACAACCTTTATGACTATGAGGATAATTCGATACAATTCCCTAAAAAGATATTAAACTATTTTTACCTTGATAAGTTGTTTCAAATCGACATAAATAATGAGGGAGATTTAGAACTAACCATTACAAATATAACAACAAAAAATACAGAAAATACATTTGACAAAATAGTTGATGTTCGAGCGGAAAATAATAAAATATATATTTATACCTTGGACGAAATGACGGAATTAAATTAGGAGGAAAATAATGATTAAACTAAATCATATTAGAAAAGTAAGACAAAATCGAATTATCCTAGATGATATTGATTTTTCTTTTAAAGATAAACAACACTATGTTATTTTTGGAGAAAGCGGTAGTGGGAAAACAACACTTTTAAATATCATTGCTGAATATGAAAAAGCTGATAGCGGTACTTTAGAAATAGAAAAAGAAAGAAACTTAGAATATTTATTTCAGGATAATTTATTATTTTCCAACATTACTGTTAAAGAAAATATGTTAATAAAATGGGAAAGTGTCAATCAGAACATAGATGAATTTGAAAAAGAATATACATTTGCCTTAAAGTTATTTTCAATGGAAAAATTTGCGAATGAAAAAGTATATACTTTATCGGGTGGCGAAAAAAAACGTGTCGAGTTAGCACAAGTGTTCTTAATGAAACCAGATATTGTTTTATTTGATGAACCAACGTCAAGTTTAGATTCAGATAATAAACGTTTTATTATAGAGGCAATAGAAAAAAATTTTAGAAATTCTATTGTTATTTTGGTAAGCCATGACGAAAAAGAGTATTTTCGCAATTTTACATTATTAGAATTAAAAAGAGGGAGGTTAAATGTATATGAATAAAAAAAAGATTTCTAAAATCATTGCAAAAAAAACAAGCTTATACCTAAAAATCTCAATGTCCTTGTTTGTTTTATCATTGGTACTTTTAACGACAGCAGTTATTTTTGTGCAACAACAATATATGCAATTAAGAAAAGATTTTGTTGATAATGCTAATACACATATCATATCTGTTAGCAGAGTGCAAGGAGATAAGCCGAATATAACATATCCATTATCTTTTGAAGATAAAGAAAATATAAATGACATAATAGAAAACTATAATGGCACTTCTACATTTAGTGAATATGTCATTCCTTTTGGGATTAGCGACACAAATGATGAAACCTACTTTATAAAGGGAGTAGACAATAGTTTTCTTGAACACTCAGGAATTAAAAAAATCAATGATAATGAAGCAATAGTATCAAATGAACTAAACGAGAAAAAAGTTACTCTTAAAATCCCTCATATCAATGTGGAAGATGGTGGTTTTACCTCAGATTATAGAACGGATTTAGATTTATCATTCATTCCTACTTCAACAGTTCAAAAGCCGTTTGATGAATTTGATATAAAGCCAGATACAATCATAGTTAATACTAAAACTTTTGAAAAAATTGTTGAAACGATGTACCAAGTTTCATGGCAAGAATTTCAAAAAAATAGTATAGCCGAAAATCCGTATGGAATTGAAGTGTTTGATGAAATAAATGTGTATGTTGACGATTTAAAAGATATAAAGGACGTTGCTAATCAATTAAGAAATCAGTATGAAATAAACTATGTTCTCGGTGCTTTTGAAGATTTGCAAAGTTCTTTAAATCAGTCATATATGATATATGCCTTACTTTTAATTTTTATTCTCATAGTTACTGGCATAAATACAATAATATCTTTCCGAGGATATTTGTATAGTATGCAGAAAGATATGGGGATTTTTAGACATTATGGATATAGTTACTCGCAAGTATATAATATATATAAATCTCTTATAATTACCCCATACATAAAGATTGTTGGAATAGTAGCAATATATTCTTTTGTTATCAGCTTGATATTGTTAAAACAAGATTTTATAAAACCGTTTGTTTTAGCGTTTGTTTTAATTGTTTTTTTTGTAGGAATAATTTTAATTAGTTTGTTGCTCATTCTTAGCAAATTATCAAAAAAAGAAATTATAATACTACTAAAACAATCTAAAGAAGTAGAATAATAAAATCAAGGAACAGTACAAAATGCTAAATGTACTGTTCCTTATCTTTGCTATCTAACAATCTTCCAGTTGTGCCTTTTGTAAGTCCGTCTAATTTGACAGTATCAACGATTGTAACCTCTTTTCCTGCAAGGATAGTCTTTTCGCCGTCTTTGCTGGTCGCTGTGG
>QWCK01003956.1_pt1 | contig 30443 bp, 31 predicted proteins | sample 1972571 | NCBI WGS metagenome assembly QWCK01 (sample SAMN09866710, study PRJNA288562) | Human gut metagenome isolate term2_stool, whole genome shotgun sequencing... | isolation source: gut | host: Homo sapiens | place: USA: California | reverse complement strand
CTTGCCTGGTATAGGCGCAAGTATCCTTATATCAGTTGTTGCTAGTGCTAGAGCTAGGTTGTCTGATAAGCTTAGTATCTTACTTACCTTTACGCCAGCAGCTAGACTTATCTCATATGATGTAATAGTTGGGCCGCTGTTAACGCCAATTACCTTGGCGTCGACGCCAAAGTTATTAAGTGTATCTTGAATAATTTTGATATTGTCCTTAATCTCTCTGCCTTTTGAATTAGTGTTACTTACTTCGACTTCTTTTAGAAGATTTAGTGACGGGAATTCGTAATGAATTATGTCTTCATTATGAATTTCTTTTTCTATATCAATTTCAGGCTATTAGCCCTTGATGAGTCATTAATATTTATATCGAAAAGATCATCATCAAGGCCTTCAATCTTAATATCGTTATGATTTGAAGTATTATTATTATCATTATTGTCTATAGCTTTTACTTCATCTTCGTCATTAAAAATGTCATCAGACGACATTATCTTTCTATTCTTCTTCTCTTCTCTCTTTACTTTTATCTTTTCTATGCTATTTTCAACGCCATCTTGAAGCTTGTTCATAGTATTATCTGTTGTTTTAACTATATCAGCTCTGTTGATGCTTGTTAATGTATATATATTAATTATGTTGATAATAACTAGAACGATAACCGTTCCAACGCCGCCAAAAAGCCTGTAGAACAAGTAACCAACTACTCCGCCTATAAGGCCGCCTGAGTTTAATTCACTTGCTAGCTCTGTCGCTTGAGATACGTGCGAAGAGAATGAGCTCATCACTACTGTCGATGAGTCGAATATAACTAAAAGGCTTAGGAAGACTATGCTTAATGATATAATCAATTTGCTAGCATATTTCCTTGACTTTGGAATTAATAATACCAAAGATATAGCCATTAAGTAGAATAAAAATATATTGTATCCAATTGAAAAAAGGTAGACAAGACTATTCTTTATCCATCTGCCAAAAACACCTGTTGCATCACTATTTGCAAAAATTAGCAAAAATATGGATGCAAAAAGTATTATAAGACCAGATATCAATAAAGATTCGTTCTTATCTACCTTTTTATTTATTTTACTCTTAGTTCTTTTGTTTGTTCTTTTATTTGTAGTTCTCATACAATCCCTTCGCCTATATATCTTTTATATAAAATTTAATACTATACAAATAATACCTAGTACAACTAAGTAATATGAAAATACATGGAATTTTTTCTTCTTAATAAGCACTTTTATTAATCTGATTGCTAAAACTCCAGTTATGAAGCTCACAATAAGTCCAACAATTGCATTGATGTCGAAGCTTACTTGTGATCCTTCTTTGAATATGTCTTTTAAACCTAGTATAAAGCCTCCAAGCATGGCTGGTATAGCTAGTAGAAAAGAAAAATCTACCGCATCCTTCTTATTTATTCCCAATATGTGAGATATAAATATAGTTGAGCCTGATCTTGATATGCCTGGTAGTGCTGCAACACCTTGAACTGCTCCTATAGCAAGCACTTTAGGCACACCAGCATCTGTTATCCTCACAGTATTTTTGCCATAAATATTGATGTCGATGAAGTATATCGTAAAGGCTGTTATTATAAAGCATAGTCCTATGATTAATGAAGACATATATAATTGATCCAAATACTTCTCTATAAACAAAGCGATGATAACTGTAGGTATAGTCGCTAATATAATGTATAGAGCTAGTTTTTGATAGTGGTTTAGCTCGATCTTTTCTCTTTTTATTAAAGAGCCAAGCATTTTGAAAAACTCCACAATCATGTTTATAACTTGTTTGTGATAAACAAGCAAAATAGAAAGCAATGTCCCGAAGTGTAAAACTTGCGAGAAAAACACATTACCTTCCTTTATATTGAATAATATTTGTAGTATGGCCAAGTGGCCTGATGAGCTTATTGGTAAAAACTCTGTTATGCCTTGAACGATAGCGAGTATTATTGCTTTAAGTAATGTCATTATTTTACTCCTGTCGATCCAAAACCGCCATCTTGTCTTTCAGAGTCTGAAAGCTCATCTACTTCTTCAAAATCTATCTTTTCGTACTTAGATAAAACCATTTGAGCGATTCTCATACCATTCTCAATAGTAAAATCTTCTTTAGAAAAATTTATTAGAGGCACCTTTATTTCGCCTCTGTAATCACTGTCAATAGTACCTATACCATTGACAAGACCAATGCCGTGCTTAATGCTAAGGCCCGATCTTGCTCTGATTTGAACTTCGTAAGAGGAAGGTATCTCTAGATAGATACCTGTACTTACTAGTTTGAACTCGCCTGCCTTTAGTACAAGGTCTTCATCAAGTGAAGCTCTTATATCAACGCCAGCAGAGTTTACAGTTTGGTATTTTGGTATTTCGTTTTTACTCTTATTTATTATTTTAATAGTTGCCATCTTTTTATCCTAATTATTTAGATTCTTCTTCTGAATTTTCTACTAAAGCTTTTCTTGATAGGTTGATTCTACCTTGTTCGTCAATAGATGTAACCTTAACCATGATTTCGTCGCCTAGCTTTAATACATCTTCAACTTTGTTTACTCTTTCCTTAGAGATTTGTGAGATGTGTAGTAAGCCTTCTTTGCCGTTTAATACTTCAACAAAGGCACCGAAATTAGTTATTCTATTAACCTTACCAAAGTAAACTTCGCCAACTTCTACTTCTTTAACGATGTCTTCAATCATCTTCTTAGCGCCGTTAACGCCATCCATAGTATCAGCTGAGATGTATACGTCACCATCATCAGTGATATCAATCTTAGCGCCTGTTTCTTCGATAATCTTGTTAATTACCTTTCCGCCTGAGCCGATAACGTCTCTAATCTTGTCTGGATCAATTTTGATAGTTGCAATCTTTGGAGCGTATTCTGATAATTCTGCTCTTGGTGCATCGATAGCTGATCTGATTACATCAAGTATTTGGAATCTTGCTGCCTTAGCTTGTTCTAGAGCAGTCTTCATTATCTCTTCGTCTATACCTTGAACCTTGATATCCATTTGCATAGCTGTGATACCGTCCTTAGTACCAGCTACTTTAAAGTCCATGTCTCCAAGGTGGTCTTCAAGTCCTTGTATGTCTGTTAATATCTTAGTAGTTTCTTCTGACTTAATAAGTCCCATAGCAATACCTGCTACTGGTTTTTTAATAGGTACACCCGCATCCATAAGAGCTAGTGTTGAACCGCAGATACTTGCTTGTGATGAAGAGCCGTTTGAGCTTAGTACTTCTGATACAAGTCTAATTGTGTATGGGAACTCTTCAAGTGAAGGTATAACTGGAACTAGAGCTCTTTCAGCAAGTGCTCCGTGACCAATTTCTCTTCTACCTGGGCTTCTAAGCGGTCTAACGTCTCCTACTGAATATGGTGGGAAATTGTATTGATGCATGTAGTGTTTTTCGCCTTCTTCAACTAGGCCGTCTTGCGATTGGCTGTCGCCGAATGAGCCAAGTGTAGCTATAGTTAATACTTGAGTTTGACCTCTCTTAAATAGTCCTGAGCCGTGAGCTCTTGGTAATAAGCCAACTTCAGCAGAAAGTGGTCTGATTTGTTCAGTATTTCTTCCATCTGGTCTTAAGTTTCTTTCAAGTATACCTTTTCTGAACTCTTCGCTTGTGATATCGTCAATAGTCTTTAGTATGCTCTTTTGATCATCAGGGTACTTTTCAAGATATTTATTTACTATAGTATCCTTAAGAGATTCACTGTTTTCAATTCTTTGAACCTTATCAGCTTCGAATATAGAGTTTTTAATATCTTCTCTGAATTCTTCATCTATTTCTTTAAAGATTTCTTCTTTAGCTTCAAATTTTTCAAATGAATATTTTTCTTTACCTATCTTTTTAATGATTTCTTCTTCAAATGCACATACTTCTTTGATAGCTTCATGTCCTTTTAGTATAGCCTTAATCATTTCTTCTTCAGAAACTTCATTTGATCCTGATTCAACCATCATGATGGCGTCCTTTGTTCCTGATATACATAGGTTTATATCTGACTTATCCATCTCTTCTTGTGTTGGGTTGATTACATATTCTCCATCTATAAGTCCAACGTAAACTGCTGCAGTTGGTCCATTAAACGGTATATCAGAAATACATAGAGCTACTGATGAACCAATCATCGCAGCGATTTCCGGACTATTGTCAGGGTCTACTGAAAGAACTGTTGCTATAACTTGTACATCATTAAAAAAGCCCTCAGGAAATAAAGGTCTAATTGGTCTATCAATCAGCCTTGAAGTTAAAACTGCTTTCTCTGAAGGTCTTCCCTCTCTCTTTATATATCCTCCTGGTATCTTACCAACAGAATAAAACTTTTCTTCGTAGTCTACACTTAGTGGGAAGAAGTCTACTCCTTCTCTAGGTGCTTTTGTGCTTGTCGCATTAACTAAAACGTAAGTATCTCCATACTTAACTAAGCAAGAACCACCAGCTTGCTCGCACATCTTTCCTGTTTCAATTTCTAAAGGTCTACCTGCTAAGGTAGTTTTAAAATTTTCTTGCATCTCACATCTCCTTTAATCTAACAAAAGAGCGGGATAGCCCCGCCCTCTTTATCCTCTGATATTTAATCTTTCTATCAATTCACGATATTTGTCAATATCAGTGTCATACAAATATTTTAGAAGACCTTTTCTCTTACCGATCATTTTAAATAAACCTCTTCTTGAGTGATGGTCTTTCTTGTGTGTCTTTAAGTGTTCTGTAAGATCATTGATTCTCTTAGTAAGTATAGCTATTTGTACTTCTGTAGAACCAGTGTCTCCTTCATGCATTTTAAAATCGTCAATGATTTTTGATTTTTCTTCTTTTGTTAACATTTAATGTTTCCCCCTTAATAATATTTGCCTCAGCCAAGTGTATCGACGGGAACGATATACGTAGCATAAGGTACCTATATTAGTATATCATGAACTTTAGCATTTGTAAAGCATTTTATACTCATAATTATAAATAATCTTCAAATTTTTTCGCAAAATCAATATCGCTTTTGATTTGTTTGACTAAATCATCTTTATCGTCGAAGTTTAACATATCTCTAATCCTATAAATGAAGTATAATCTAACTGTGTCATCATATATATCTTCATCGAAGTCAAATATGTTAGTCTCAACACTAACAAAGTCTTCGTTAAAGCTTAGGTTTTTGCCCACACTAGTAACTGATTTATAAATACGGTTCTTAATCTTAATCTTCGTTACATATACGCCTTGATATGGAGTGATGTAGCCTGTATTAATATTGAGGTTTGCAGTTGGTATGCCGACAGATGAGCCAAATCTTTTGCCGTGAATGATCTTTGACTTGATTGAGTAGTATCTCGATAAGTCTTTATTTGCACTCATCACTTCGCCTGACAGTATTAATTTTTTAATATTGCTCGATGAAATCTTTTGCATCTCTTCATCAAGTTCAAAATTTAATACTACTGCTTCACCGCCTGCTTCTTGCATCATCTCTTTAAGCAGTTCTGTGTCGCCAAGCCTGTCTATACCAAAGGTATAATCTTCACCCGAATAAGTCCTTATCGCGTTTAATCTATCTAATAGTATCTCTTTGACAAAGGCTTTTGGATCTGTTCTTTTAAGCTCATCTGTAAAGTCAATTAGATAAACAGTATCTATGCCAAGCTCTTCAAGTATCTTAATCTTGTCATCGATAGGCGTAATGCTCTTAGCACCTTTAAAGTCAAGCAGCAAAACAGCCGACTCTACCTTATCTCTTCTAGCATCACTTATGCAGCTCTTAATTATTTTTAAGTGACCTAAGTGCATGCCATCGAAGTAGCCAAGCGCTATATAGCATTCTTCACTTCTAAACTCATCTTTTAAATTAATTATCCTCATATTTATAAACCTTTTTCATATAAATATTCTTTCTGCCAGACTCATCTTTTTCCACATAGCCAATGCCGCAGAATTTATCAGCGCAGTAAACCTTGTATTGCTCTTCATTGTAGGCATCGCTAACGTATGAGTTCATGCCGTTTTGAACCGCCTTAAATCTCTTTTCGTGAAGCTTTATGACTGGCAAATCTATAAGCGTATCGACTGGAATAAGGTCATCTTCGTCCATATCGTCTATGCAAATGGCCTCATCAATATTTAATGGACCACTGTAGTACCTCATAAGGTAATCGATATACGATATAGTCCCTAGTCTTTGTGCTATATCGAAGGCAAGAGTCCTAATGTAAGTTCCAGTAGAAACCTCGCTCATGACTATGGCGTATGACTTTTCCTTATTGAACTTCAATAGTCTGTTCTTATAAATTTGAACAGTTTTTGCTCTTGAAGCAGTGTCTACGTCAATATTTTCTCTCGCTAGCTTATACATAGGCACTCCATCAATCTTCTTCGCCGAGTACTTTGGTGGCACTTGCTCGTAGGCGCCTTCCATCTCTTCTAAAACTCTTAGCAAATCATTCTTTTCAAAGTTCCATGCCTCTTCATCGCTAATCTCTGACTCGGCGTCTAAGGTCTCTGTAGTTTTACCAAAAATTATTCTATATATATAGGCCTTTTTGTCAAAGCCTAAGTAATCTATAAACTTAGTTGCCTCTCCAAGCGCTATAGGCAAGACGCCAAAGGCCATGGGATCTAAAGTTCCTACGTGTCCAGTCTTCATCTTGCTAAGCTGCTTCACCTTATTTGTGTAGTATCTACTTGACTTGCCCTTCTCTTTAAACACGTTGACTACGCCACTAATTTGCATCGTCTACATATCCTTTCAGCTTTTTCACAAGCTCATCAAGCTCGCCCTTATACGTAAAACCGGCTGCATACTTATGTCCGCCGCCATCAAAGTCTTCGCCAATGCTGCCTACATCGTATTTATACTTACTTCTTAAAGAAACTTTGTAAATGTCCTTTACTTCTTTGATTATGGCTATCATGTCATAATCTTCAAGGCCTTGTAGAAAGGCAAGTATATCGTCCGTATCGTCTCTACTAGTCTTAGTCTTGTTAAAATCATCATTATCTAAGACAAGATAGGCAAAGTCCTTGTAGAAATTAATCTTGTTTATTGCAAGCTTATATAGCTCAAAAATATTTTTATTCATGCTTCTATAAAGCTTGATATTGATTTCATTTATATCGATGCCATAGCTCATAAGCTTAGAAACTTTTTGCATAGTGTCGTCACTTGTCGATGAGTACATAAACCTGCCAGTGTCAGTATCTATGCCAATGTAGAGCATAGTAGCTACTTCTTTGTTCATAGGAAGCTCAAGCTCTTTTATGATGTCGTATACTATCTCTGCGCTGGATGAATACTCTTCTAAAACGTAGTTTATATCGCCAAAATACTTATTGCTCTTGTGGTGGTCTATGTTAATAACTTTCTTCGCTTTTTTAAGATTATCTTCATTAAGAAGCCTTCTCTCGTCAGCGCAGTCAATGACCATGAGCAAATCGCACTCGCTCATGCTTTCTTTGTAATACTTTTTCTCCTCAATAAAGATGTATTTGCTAGGAATGTCATCTGGTTTTATTATATTTATGTTTTTTTTCTTATACTTTTCTTTTAGTGATAGATAAAGGCCAAGCGTTGATCCCATGTTGTCCCCATCTGGTGACTTGTGAGAGATTATATTTATGCTATTAGCTTCTTCTATAGCTAGACCAATATCTTTTATGCTGTGATTATTCTTCATCTGCATCCAACTCTTTGTTTTGTTTTTCTTCACTCTCTGAATTTAATTTATTTAAAATCTTTTGTATCTCAATACTATATTCAACGCTCTCATCAATTTTAAATCTTAATTCAGGCACTTGTCTTATCTCTAAAACCTTTGCAAGACGAGATCTTATATAGCCTTTAGCATTTTCTAAAGCATCGAGAGTGTCTTCTTTAGTCTTTTGACTGCCATATATTGAAAAATATATAGTAGCAACCGATGTATCGTTACTTAGCTCAACTTTAGATACACTAGTCATTGGATCAATCCTAGGATCCTTAAGCCCTTCGATTAATAACTCTGATACAATTCTTTGTATCTCAGCTTGCAATCTATATAATCTTTTCTTGTCCATAGTATCACCTAATTATGCTTTTATTTCTTCAATGATGTAGGCTTCCATTTCGTCGCCTTCCTTGACATCGTTGTAATTATCAAGACCTAGACCAGCTTCATAACCAGTGGCAACTTCTTTAGCATCATCTTTAAATCTCTTTAATGAAGAGATGCCTCCGTCGTGAATAACCACGTCGTCTCTAAGAAGTCTTATGCTTGAGTTTCTAGTGATCTTGCCGTTATCAACATAGATACCTGCTATAGTTTGTCCAGAAGGTAGTCTAAATGTAGCACGTACAGTCGCTCTACCTAAAACAGTTTCCTTAGTCTTAGGTTTTAACATACCCTTAACAGCGTTCTTTATATCGTCAATAATGTCATAAATAACTCTATATGTCTTAACTTCAATGCTTTCAGCGTTTGCTAAATCCATTGCGCCGTTATTTGGTCTTACGTTAAAGCCTATGATGATAGCGTTTGATGCACTAGCAAGCATAACGTCTGATTCACTGATTCCTCCTACACCGCTGTGTATAACGCTTACCTTTACTTCATCGTTTGAAAGCTTAGTAAGAGATGAGCTGATGGCTTCGATTGAACCCTTGTTATCAGCCTTGATTATGATGTTTAGATCCTTTAACTCGCCTTCTTTGATTCTGTCAAATAGATTATCCAAAGAAACTTTTTGAGTTGCTGTAATCATTTCTTCTCTTTGTTTTTCTTTTCTCATATCAGCTATGGCTCTAGCCTTCTTTTCAGATTCAACTGCGTAGAAGAATTCACCAGCTTCAGGCACTTCGCTTAATCCCATGATCTTAACTGGTGTACTAGGAGCCGCCTTCATGATGCCCTTACCATTGTCATCAACCATAAGCCTAATCTTGCCGCAAGCAGTTCCTGATACAACGTAGTCGCCCTTCTTAAGAGTTCCTTTTTGTACTAAAACAGTCGCTGTAGGTCCTTGGCCCTTGTCTAGTTGAGCTTCAATTACAGTACCCATGGCTCTTCTATTAGGGTTTGCCTTGATGTCTTCCATCTCAGCAACTAGTGTAATCATCTCAAGTAATTCATCTATATTAATTCTTTTCTTAGCAGATACTTCTACGGTTATAGTTGAGCCGCCCCACTTTTCTGGAAGTAAATCGTTATCTGCTAGCTCTTGGTATATTCTTTCAATATTTGCTTCTGGTCTATCTATCTTATTAATCGCTACGATGATTGGCACGCCAGCAGCCTTACTATGTGAGATGGCTTCCTTTGTTTGTGGCATGATACCGTCATCTGCTGCGACAACTATTACAGATATGTCAGTGATTTGAGCTCCTCTGGCTCTCATTTGTGTAAAAGCTTCGTGACCTGGTGTGTCTAGAAAAACTACTTTTTTGCCCTTTACATTGATGCTGTAAGCACCTATTCTTTGAGTGATACCGCCCGCTTCGCCTGCTTGTACCTTTGTTTCTCTGATAGCATCAAGAAGTGATGTCTTACCGTGGTCAACGTGACCCATAACTGTAACTACTGGTGGTCTTGTAACTAGAGTGTCTTCACTGTCTTCGAAGTCAAGTTCAAGTGCTTCTTCTTCGCTTTGTGGTACTTCTAATTCTACTTTTACACCAAATTCATCAGCCATTAAAGATGCTGTATCGAAGTCAACGCTTTGGTTTTGGTTAAGCATTAGTCCTAGCATGATAAGCTTTGTAATTAGCTCGTTTACGCCAACGCCTAGCTTTTCCGCAAGATCCTTAACTATGATTGGATCTTGGATATAAACAACTTCGTCTTTAGCTTTTTTTGCTTCTTGCTTTTCTTCTTTTACTTCTTGGGCCTTATTGTCGTTCTTTTTATTGTTTTGTCTGTTTTTCTTGCCTTTTTTATTATTTGCTTGGTTATTATAATTATTATTATTATTGTTGTTGTTGTTATTGTTATTCTTATTGTTTTTATTCTTCTTGTTTCTTGCTTGATTATTGTTTTCAGCGCTTTCCTTCTTAACTTCTTCTCTTCTATCTTCTTTTACATTAGCTTTTTTCGCTTCAGGTTTTGCGTTTTTCTTAGCTTTATTAGCATTTTTATCTATACTTTCTGTATCTTCTTTTGCTTTACGGATCTTTTTCTTTGGTCTTTCTTTAACCGCCACTTTATCTTCTTCTAGGAAAAGATCTCTTACCATATTAGCTGTTTCTTCATCTACACCACTTAAGTGAGTCATTGGCGGTAGATTTAGTTCTTGGAGTTTATCTAGTAATACTTTTGTTTCCATATTCAATTCTTTTGCTAATTCGTAAACTCTTGTCTTCATATAATCACTCCTTCTTTACATTTCTTAGCTCCTCTAAGGTTTCATTATCTATATTGCATTTTAAAGATTTTTTGAGTAAATTCTTTTCAATCGCATTATTTATACATTCTTCATTATTGCACACATAGCTTCCTCTGCCTTGTATCTTTTGCTCTTTGTCAATAAATACGCCGTCCATAGTCTTAGCTAGCCTAATCATCTCGTATTTATTGTGAAAATTTCTGCATGCAACACATTTTCTATCAAAAGTTTTATTCTTCGTCATTTCTGAATAAATCAATTAATGAATCATTTAAAATCTCTTGATTGTCCGCATCGTAGTATGGCTCGCTTGTTGGTCCTGTAAATGTGCTTGGATCTTCTGGATGAATATCTATCTTCCAAGTAGTAAGCTTAGCTGCAAGTCTTACGTTTTGGCCTTGCTTACCGATAGCCAAGCTGATTTGTGAGTTTGGTACTACGGCAATGGCGGATTTTTCTTCCTCGTTGATTTCGCAGCTAACTACATCAGCTGGTGATAGAGCATTCTTGATGAATATCTCTGGATTTTCATTGTAGATAATTATGTCTATCTTTTCTCCATTTAGCTCTTCAACGATGGAGTTAACCCTTTGTCCCTTTTGTCCAACACAAGCTCCTAATGGGTCTATACTATCATCTTTTGCGTAAACAGCAATCTTTGATCTTGATCCAGCTTCTCTAGCTATAGAGTAGATATCGATAAGTCCTTCTGTTATTTCAGGCACTTCAAGCTCAAAAAGTCTTCTTACTAAAAGTGCTTTTGATCTTGATAATACTATTTGTGGTCCCTTATTAGTCTTTCTTATCTCAGAGATAACTAATTTAAGTCTGTCGCCCATCTTGTAGACTTCATTTGGTATTTGTTCGTTTGGTGGAATTATGCCTTCTACCTTGCCCATGTCTATAAAGATGTTCTTATTTGAGATCCTTTGTATTTGTCCTGTGATTATTTCGCCTTGTCTTACTATAAATTCATCGTGAATTTTTTCTCTCTCAGCGTCCTTAATCTTTTGTATTACAACTTGCTTAGCTGTTTGAGCAGCTATCCTGCCATATTCCTTTGGAGCTTCTTCAAAGTTAACAGTATCGCCTACTTGGTACTTTGAGTTGATCTTCTTAGCATCTTCTAGTGAAATTTCATTAACATCGTCTTCTACTTCATCAACAACAGTCTTTTGTGAATATAGTTTTATATCGCCTGTCTCTCTGTTGATGTCAACGAAAACATCTTGTTCACTTTGGAAATTCTTTCTAAAGCTTGATACTAGTGCAGTCTCCAAAGCATCAAAAATTACATCTTTTGATATACCCTTGCTTTTTTCTAGCTCATCTAAAGCTTCTATAAACTCTTTGTTCATCATAACCCCCTAAAATTCTATAGCCTGAGTAAGTTTCTTTACATCGGCCCTCTTTATATCAATAGTTTTGCCATCACAATCAAGTGTGAATGACTCTTCGTCATAGTTTTTAAGTATGCCCATATACTTTTCATTATTCTTTAGTTTTGCATCGAGTTTCATGTCCATGTTTCTTCTGAAATCATCATCCGTCTTGATGGGTCTATCTATGCCCGGAGATGATATTTCTAAGTAGTACTTGTCCTTTAGTTCCTCTACTGAATCGAATATTGGATTTAATCTCTCTGTCGCCTTTTGAAGTAGGTCTATGTCAAGGCCTTCCTTCTTGTATATGTATACACTTACCGTCATCTCGCCCTTGTGCCTTGTAAATCCAATATCAACGAGCTCCGCCTTTAAGTCCTCAAGTGCCTTAGCTAGCTTAGGACTAAGTTTTTCTTTTAAACTTTTGTAATTCATATCTCTCACCCCCTCTTATAAAATAAAGAGTGGCGAGCCACTCTTCAATGCAAAAATATTACCTTATATATTATATCATATAAGAAGACTATTTACAAGTCTTTTATAAAATTAATCGTTCTTAACGAGAGCTTTATCTAAACTGTCAATAAGCTCCTTATTAGACCTAGTATTCATCATAAACTTGCGAAGGTATTCAACGGCGTATTCATTACCGTTCTTAGTCATCATCGCTCTAAACTTCCTTTGTATGTTCAAAGTCTTTTCGTCTAGAAGCAGCTCATCCTTCCTAGTACCTGAGTTTAATATGTCAATGGCTGGGAAGAGCCTCATGTTCGATAGGTCCCTATCAAGGTAGAGCTCCATGTTGCCAGTGCCTTTAAACTCTTCGTATATAACTTGATCCATCCTCGAGCCAGTATCGATAAGCGCAGTTGCTAGTATACTTAGACTGCCTTTGTCCTTGAAGTTTCTTGCCGCTCCAAAGAATTTCTTTGGCCCAAATAGCGCGCCTGGATCCAAGCCGCCCGATAGCGACCTACCAGTTGGCGTTATCATCATATTATATGCTCTTGCAAGTCTTGTGATGCTATCAAGTAGTATTACTACATCCTTCTTGTGCTCAACAAGTCTCTTCGCCCTCTCAAGAGTCATTTGCGATACCTTTATGTGATTTTCAAGGTCCTCATCAAAAGTCGAGTAAATTAGTTCATCCTTTGTCGTCTCTAGCTTAATTAGCTCATCTGGATACTCGGGAACTAAGTCATCAAAGTCAGCTCTCTTAAAACATGTGTCTATGCTGTCGCCATTAACTTTATTGATGTAGACTATAGCGTTTTTCGAATTTTCTTCGCTTGCCTCGTCCTTTTTTCTAACCTTACCTGTGATTTCGTCACCTTGTCTTAAAAGGAATTTCTTTATATATGTTGGCGACAGATAATAATCATTGTCGCTTTGAGAATAATTTTCTCTCCTTAAAAAGCCAAAGCCATCAGGAAGTATCTCTAAGATGCCGCTTACTTCAACAGTTTCAAGCCCATCTATAGAGCTCGAACTAGTCTTTGTAGTTTTTTCTTCTCCATTTACCTCACTAAGATTACTTCTTTCTTTTGGCATATCGTTTTTGGCACTACTATTATCCATATTGACCATATGAAGAAAATCATCTAAGCTCTTACACGACTTAAAAGCATCCTCATCATGATTCGCGCGGATGCTCTTAAGAATATATTCAATAAGCTCAAGCTTTTTATACTTAGTAAAGTTTTTTAGCCCGTAGTTCTTTGCAAAATTTTGTAGCTCTACTAGTTTATAATCATCTAAGTGATTATCTACAATCATTTAGCATACTCCGGCTTTTTGTCTAGTATATGAGTTGCTTTGATGAATCTAATTGTACCAGTTTCAGCCCTTAGTACTAGTGTTTCTGTCTCGCAAACGTTTTTCTTGATAAATTTAACTCCATCAAGTAATTCGCCGTGTGATACGCCTGTTGCTGAGAAAGCGATTTCGTTTCCTTTAACAAGGTCATCAAGGTGAAGTATCTTGTCTGGATTTATACCCATCTTGATGCATCTTTCTTTTTCTTTCTCATCCTTTGGTAAAAGTTTACCTTGCATTTCGCCGCCCATGCACTTAAGTGCTGCTGCAGCTAAAACGCCTTCAGGTGCACCGCCGCTACCAAGAAGCATATCAACGTTAGTGTCTTCAAAGCAAGTTTGTATAGCAGCGATAACGTCGCCGTCGTTAATAAATTTGATTCTAGCTCCATTTTCTCTAAGCTCTTTTACTATAGCGTCGTGTCTTGGTCTGTTTAGCATAACTACAGTAGTTTCACTAACTTCTTTATTAAGGGCCTTAGCAACCGCTTTTAAGTTTTCAGTAACAGACTTTTCTATATCAACAACGCCCTTTGCCTTAGGTCCAACAGCTATCTTGTTCATATACATATCAGGAGCGTGTAAAAGACATCCCGCTGGTGCAACAGCAACTACTGATATTGCGTTTGGCATACCATTGGCAATGGAGTTCGTTCCATCTAGCGGGTCAACTGCTATGTCTCGATGTCAACAGTATCGAACATCCTTCTCATTGCTTCAACTGCAGCGCCATCAGCGGCGTTCTTTTCTCCTCTACCAAGCCAAGGAGCAGACTTTAGTGCAGCCGCTTCTGTAACTCTGGCTAAATTCATTACTAAATTTCTATCCATAATTCTCTCCTATTTAACGCTTTCCCAATCTTTCAAAAATCTTTCTATACCACTATCTGTTAATGGGTGATGTAGCATTTGTTTAAATACCTTATATGGCACTGTAGCTATGTCACAGCCTAGTCTAGCGCATTCAACTACATGCATTGGATGTCTAATAGATGCAGCAATAACTTCAGTATCATAGCTATAGTTGTTAAATATGTCCATAATTTCTTCGATTAAATTAAGTCCGTTTGTTGATATATCATCAAGTCTTCCTAAAAATGGGCTCACGTAGCTAGCTCCAGCCTTTGCAGCTAAAAGTGCTTGTGTTGATGTAAATACAAGTGTTACGTTAGTCTTTATGCCCATAGCGTGTAATTCTTTAACAGCTATAAGTCCTTCTTCAGTCATTGGCACTTTGATGATGATATTTTTGTGTATCTTAGCAAGTTCCTTTGCTTCTTCTACCATCTCATCATGTTTAAGTGAAACAACTTCTGCAGATATAGGTCCATCTACAATGCCAGTGATTTCAGTAACAACTTCCTTAAAATCTCTTTTTTCTTTTGCTATAAGGCTTGGGTTTGTAGTAACTCCGTCAACCACGCCCCATTCAGCAATCTCTCTAATTTCGTCAACATTAGCTGTATCAATAAATAATTTCATATGACCTCCTATAGCCTAATCTTTGCTATCAATCTGTAGCCGTCAACGATCTCTTCGTCTTCAGCTAATTCCCACATGTTCTTGTCATTTCTCATAAGTAGCATACTTCTTAAGTAGTACATCATGATGCCTGCGTCAACATATGATGGCTTTCCATTGTTATCTTCAATATATAAATAAACGTAGCTTCCTTTGATTACAAATCTCCATGGTTGAAGGTTTGATGTTGATGGTGCAAATCTTGCGTAGTAGAAAACATCGTCTAAACCAAGGTTTTCAAGCATTTCTATGTCCATGCTATTAGCAAAGCTGCCATCGAAAACGATATCTTCAACAGCTTTTCTTTCAGAATATTTATCAAGATCAAATGGGTTCGATGGTTTTTCATAGCCTATTGCCAAGATAAAGTCAAGATTATTTGCGTACATATCAAAAACTTTTCTCTTAGTGTCTTCAGTCGCATTGAATAGACCAACCCAGCAAGTTGCGATGTCTAGTGCATGTAGTTTTGTGATTAAGCTTTCTGTGTAGTAGCTTTGTAAGATCATTGATTTTGCTGAATCATCGCTTCTGTTGATAACGATGTAGTGAGGTGACTTAATCATAACGCCTGAGTAGCCTGCGATGCCGTCTAGCGCTTCATAAACCATCTTACCATCTTTAACAATATTGAAGCTTACAGAATTTTGGCCGTCTTCCTTAGATACCTCGCTGCAAATTGCTTTGATTTTAATAAGTGTGTCGTCGCTTAGATCCTTAAGCTTAAAATCTCTAACTGATTTTCTAGATTTTAGAAAGTTATTCATTAACAAAATATATCTCCCCCTTAGAATAATATGTAAAATAAATTGAATTACGTCTATATTATACCACATGTAGAACTACTTGGCAAACCTTTATTTTTCTTTAAATTTGTTATATAATATCTTTGGTGATGAAATGAAACTAAATCCAAATCAGCTCGAAGCATCGAGGCATCACAAGGGTCCTGCGCTTGTTCTTGCTGTGCCAGGCTCTGGTAAAACAACTGTTATAGTTAATCGTATAAAGCATCTTATTGAAGATAAAGGCGTAAGCCCCTATAAGATACTCGCTATAACATTTGCCAAGTCCCAGCAGCTTGATATGCAAAAAAGAATACTTGATGCGCTTGATGAAAACTATGCGAAGGAAGTCGGCGTTTTGACTATACATGCCCTATCCTACAAGATAATCAGAGAATACGAGCGATACAAGAAAATTAAATACACCTTGCTTGACGTTGAAAATGCACCAAAATCGAGAAATATACTTAGAAAGATATATATGGATAAGCTAAAAACCTATCCGAGCGAAGAAGAGCTAGATCAGATACAGTCTATACTTGGCTACATCAAGAACACAAACGAAGACTATATTGATGCGGACGGGCCTTTTGAATACAAAGTCGTGGTCGATGATTTCGAAGCATATAAGAAGAAAAAGAGGCTTATCGACTTTGACGATATGCTTGTGATTGCAAACGACTTGCTCGAAAAGGATAAGCATATAATTTCAAAATTTAAGGATAAGTACGAGTACATCCTTCTTGACGAGGGCCAAGATACTTCATCCATTCAGTTTATGATACTTGATAAGCTTATTAATAAGGATAATAATTTCTTTGTGGTAGCTGATGACGACCAATCTATATATAGGTTTAGAGGCGCATGCCCTGAGAGGATACTTAATTTTGAAAAGCATTATAAAGGCGCCCATATCTATAGGCTTAGCGAAAATTATAGGTCGACGCCCAGCATAATCACTGCATCTAACAGACTAATTAAGAACAATAAACTAAGATACACTAAAGACTTAAGCGCACACAAATCTGGAAGCGCACCTGTCAATGTAAAGCTCTTTAACAAGGACCTTGACGAGTACCGCTACATAGCAAAATACTTGAAGGACGCCACTGGCACAGTAGCTGTCTTGTATAGGAACAACATCTCTCAGATACCGCTTGCTGAGTACTTAGAGCGCTACATGATTAACTTTACTTCCTATGATAAGAAAGACAGATTTTTTAATCACTGGATTATAGAAGATATCTTTGATATATATAATTTTTCGCAAAATATGAATGACACTGCCCTATTTAGAAAGATTTACTACAAGATTAAAGGCTATTTATCGAAGCAAGATATAAGTGAGATAAGCACTTTGACAGATGTCGATGTTTTAAAGACCTTATATAGGTCTGAATCGATTCAAAGCTACAAGAAAGATTATATTCTTGAATTAATGAAAGACTTCAAGGCTATGAGAAAGATGAAGCCGTCAAATGTTATTGATTATATTGAAAATGATATGAATTACAGAGGATACTTAAGGACAAAGGGCCGCGACAACAGTGAGTCCTTCAACAAACTGCTTACTATGCTCTACTTTTTGAAGCAAATCGCTCTCTACAATAAGAGCATGGATGAGCTTAAGTTAAGGCTCAATGTTTTGAGAAGCAAAATCTATAGCCAAAATGATTCTAATGTGGTGCTCTCAACTATACACGGCGCTAAGGGACTTGAGTTTGACACGGTGTTTTTGATAGATATAGTTGATGAGGAGATACCTGGCTCAAATAACGCGAGCGATGCAGAACTTGAAGAAGAAAGAAGGATCTTCTACGTTGGCATGACTAGAGCGAGAGAGAATCTATATATATTTGCTTATAAAGAAAGAAACAACACGGACTACGATATAAGTCCATTTATAAACGAAATTAAGGGCTAACGCCATAAGAAAAGGTCAAAGTTGAAACTTTGACCTTTGTGTTTTTATTGAATTTCTTTGCGGCTTCCGTCGCTGTTGAAAGCTGCTTTTAATTTTAGATTTACATAAAGTATCGAGCCTAGCATCAGAACTACTTGTACTAGCATAAGTATTAGTACTAAGTTTCCTGTGTAGTCCTTGTCCTCACTATATAGTAAGAAAAGTATGATGAGGCTAAGTGGAAGCATTATTCTTCCTAAGCTTATCCACGCCTTTGGGAATAGTCTTTGTGCATAGTCCCAAGTTTCTTTATTCATCATTGAAAGTTTTGTTCTAAAGCCTATAGCTATGTTTGGCTCTTTGATCGGATATTTATCAAATATCTTTCCTATTACTATCAGTAAAAGTGGAATAAAAGCCACTGATATAAGCATAATTACTTTAAACAATTATATCACCTTTCTTTATAAGCAAAAGTATCTCTATACCAAATAATCTCCATCGTCATCAATATCGTCATAATCATCTTTTGTCTTCTTTGATTTTTTCTTCTTAAATGCTGTCTTCTTTGAAGATTTTTGCATCAAGATGAAGTAAGTTCCTAGTATTAGTAGTATTACTATAAGTATGATGATTATAATTTTGATTGGGCTCTTCTTTTCAGTCTTTTGAACCTCAACTGGCTTAAATAAGGATACTTGATCAGTCTTGTATGGCTCGCCCTTCTTAAGATTTTCAACTGTTAATTCCATGTCAGCTATCTTGTTTTGCTTGATTTGTTCATATACATCCTCTGTATCAAGTATGGCATCTTCAAGTTTTGAATCATTTTTCTCTCTATCGTTTAATAAATCTATAGCTATCGCCTTAGGTACTTTGCCTTCATTAGCTAGTATTATGCTTGGCTTACTTGTTTGATCTATGCTTAGGTATCTTGCATTAGTCATGCTTTTTGTTTTAAGTAGTGTAATGGCTTCAAGTAGGCCATCGCTTATGTCTGAATATGTTTCAACTATAAGGCCCTTGTTTGACTTTATTAGTCCAGCTTGCATGAATGGACCAACTTTATCTTTAATAATCATAATTGCATTTCCCTTGTTGACAAAGGAATCTTCTAATGTCTTGTTAGCGTTGTTAAATAAGTACTCTGTTGAAAGATTGTAAACAGGTATTACATAGCCAACTAAATTTTCTCTCTCGTTGTTCTCTTCTTTCATCTTGTTATTGATGACTAAGCTTAGTCTTTCTACTTCTGAGTCACTTAATACATATCCATTTGGTGTACTAACCTTTAAGTCCGCTGCATATGCGGCATTTGTAAGCATAAGTAAAAATATTAATAATAAACATACTTTTCTTTTCATAAGAAAACCTCCTTTATCCTTACTCTCTATTTACCCTTAAGCGCGTTAAACTAAACAAGAATTAATAAAGTATTTAAATTATAATTGATTTTATATTTACATATATTTGCTCAATATCATAGCTAATTGCACCTTATTCATTATTTGACATTCATTATTCATTGTTCATTGTTCATTGCTCATTATTCATTATTCATTATTCATTATTCATTGTTCATCTGTTAATATTCATTTCTAGTTTTAATTTTAACTTCTAATTTTTTCCTTACTCATTACTCAATACTCATTACACAATTATATACTTATTCTTTATTATTTATTTCTACCTATCCAAGACTCCTTAACCCCACTCAATACTGATCAATCTTTATGCACAATTCATTTTAACCACTCATCTATTATATACAAAAATAAAGCTACGATTGCTCGTAGCTTTACTCTTTATCTTGGTCTAGTTAATATTAAAATTATAATCAAAACTATGAATATCGGTCCGAATACCTTTGCTGCTGCTAAAAACATAGCAGCGAAGTCACCTTTTTCAGTATCTTCTTTGTCTTTATTAATTAAATTACCCTTTTCATCATACTTACCTGAGGTCTTCTTAAGGTGTTCAAACGCGCGATCTATTTTCTTTTGAAAAAACATTACTTATCCAAGTTAAGCTTGTGATGACATGCAACAAAGTGTCCAGGTTTTACTTCTTCAAATACTGGAACTATTGTTCTACATTCTTCAGTAGCGTACTTACATCTAGTGTGGAATTTACAGCCCTTAGGTGGATTGATAGGACTTGGAATATCCCCTTCTAGAATTTGAATTTCTTTCTTAGAATCTGTAGTTGGTATTGCGCCTAGAAGTGCTTCTGTGTATGGATGCACTGGTCTAGCATATAACTCTTTAGAGTCAGCAAACTCAACTATATTTCCTAAGTACATTACACCAACCTTATCAGATATATATTTAATAACTGACAAGTCATGTGAAATGAATAAATAAGTTAAGTGTTCTTTTTCTTTTAAGTCAATCAATAGGTTTATAATTTGTGATTGAATAGAAACGTCTAGAGCTGATACCGCTTCGTCGCAAACGATGAAGTCAGGCTTTAAAGCAACACTTCTTGCGATACCAATTCTTTGTCTTTGGCCTCCAGAGAATTGGTGAGGGTATCTGTGTATAAAGTAATGAGCTAGGCCGCAGTCTTGCATAACTTTTACAACGTAATCTTGTAGAGCCTTATCTTTTTGTTTGTAGATATCGTGAGCTACTAAACCTTCAGATATGATTTGACCTACAGTCATACGAGGGTTAAGTGATGAGTATGGGTCTTGGAAAATAAGTTGCATATCTTTTCTCAAGTGTCTCATTTCTTCATATTCAAGTTCAGCTAGGTTTATACCAGCGTCTCTATAGCTTTCTGCTTTTTCATAATCAGGATTGCCCTTAACGTCTTCTCTAAGCGCATCAAGCTTTGCTTCAACATCTTTTAAAGCGCTCTCTGCTGAGGAATCTTCTTTGCCATCTTTCTTTGCTGCAAAGATCTTAGCGTTAAGTTCTTGTTCCTTTAATAATAAAGATTTAACTTCACTTTCATTATCATGATATATCAAAGCACCTGCTATTTGTGCAAGGTCTTGATATAAAAGTCTGTGCTTCTTTTCAGTATCTCTAAATTTGTTAAGAGCTTCGCCCTTTTCCTTACCATCAGGAAGTGCTTCATAAGCAGCTTTATCCTTTTCAAGTTCAGCTTCAAGCTCTTTAATCTTACTCTTGTGACTAGCAAACCCATTTATAAGCTTATAAACGTATTTAGGGTTAACTTCCCATCTAGTTCTTCCGTAATAAATAGTTCTACCGTCAGTTTGTTTGTATAATTGTAGTAAAGTTCTACCAAATGTAGATTTACCGCAACCAGATTCACCTACTAGACCTATAGTTTCGCCTTTGTAAATATCCAATGAGATATCATCATTAGCTTTAACATATTGGACTTCCTTACCTACTTTTTGTACTGGGAAGTATTGTTTAAGGTTTTGTATTCTAAATAATAATTCTCTATTTTCCATTGGATCTTACCCCCTTTTCAGGATAGAAACATCTTACTTCATGATTTTCATCTACCTTTACTAATTCTGGTTCATAGTTATCGCACTTTTCAGTTCTATACTTACATCTAGGAGCAAATTTACAGCCCTTAGGTAAGTTTAGTGGATGCGGTACTGCACCAGGTATAGCATCAAGCTTTGTGCCTTGAGGAGTATCCAATCTAGGTATTGATACCATAAGTCCTTCAGTATATGGATGCATATAAATGCTCTTGCCTTCGAAAATTATTTCTCTTGGTGCTTTTTCAACTACTTGTCCACAATACATAACAGCAACGTCGTCAGCCATTTGGTTAATAACGCCAAGGTCATGAGTGATAAATAGTATAGAAGTACCAATTCTCTTCTTTAAGTCATTCATTAGTCTTAGTATTTGAGCTTGAATAGTAACGTCAAGAGCAGTTGTTGGTTCGTCAGCTATAAGCAATTTAGGAACACAAGCAAGCGCCATGGCGATCATAACTCTTTGTCTCATACCACCTGATAATTGGTGAGGATATTGTTTAGCAACAGTTTCTGGATTAGGTATCTTAACCATGCTAAGCATTTCAACAACTTTTTCAGCTGCTTGTTTTTTATCCATACCTTGGTGAATAATGAACGGTTCACTAACTTGTTTTTCAACAGTAAATACTGGGTTAAGTGAAGTCATTGGCTCTTGGAATATAACAGAAACATCATTACCTCTGATATGACCCATCTTGTTCTTAGGTATATCAGTAATATTTTCTCCGTTAAACCAAATTTCACCACTGTCAATATATCCATTACCATCAAGAAGTTTAATGATACTCATGGCAGAAACACTCTTACCACTACCACTTTCTCCTACTACTCCTAATGTTTTACCTTGTTCTACTGAATAGGAAACGCCATTAACAGCTTTGATTATTCCCTTTTTTGTTGTAAAAAAGGTATGCAAGTCTTTTAATTCTAATAATGCCATTAATCTTACCTCCTATCTGTCTGCTGATTTAGGGTCGATAGCATCTCTTAAGCCATCACCTATTAAGTTAATACAAATTACGCAAACACCTAGTATGATTGAAGGGAATACCCATCTCCACCAGTATCTTTGAATAATTATAGAGTTGTTAGCACCGTTAAGCATATTACCCCATGTTGGATAAGGTGCTGGAACACCGAAGCCTAGGAATGAAAGTGATGCTTCAGTAAGCATACTTGATGCGAATGATAGTGTAGCGTTAACTATAATTATAGATATAGTGTTTGGCAATATATGTTTAAATATAATGTTCTTTTCTTTTATACCTAGTGATCTTGCAGCAACAACGTATTCTTGCTCTCTAATTGAAAGTACTTGCGCACGAACAAGTCTTTGAAGTCCTGTCCAAGATAGTAAACCAAGTATAATCATGATCATAAAGATCTTTTGGTCGGCAGTCATTGTTTGGCCAACAAGTGCTGATAGTATCATCGCAAATGGTAGGAATGGTAGTGAGCCTATCATTTCAGCAACCCTTTGTAGAACGTTATCAACCCAGCCGCCAACGAAGCCTGAAATACCACCAACGATTACGCCGATGATAGTTGATATAATAACTGCGATAGCACCTATAGTCATAGATTTTCTACCACCGTTAAGTATTCTGTTCCAGATGTCTCTACCTAGGTCGTCAGTACCTAATAGGTAACCTTTATGACCGTAGCTGTGCATCTTGCCTGATTGATCCTTTACATGTGTTTGATAGAAACCAGTGTATATTTCATCAACCTTTTTACCTCTTAAATCAGCTGGAACATCTAATTGTCCTAATGAGTTTGATCCCCATTCTTGAATAGTATCATCTTTTAACTTAGCAAGGTATGAATATCTTTGTCCATAAATATTCTTAACATTGCCATCAATATTTTCAGGAACTTCCCACTCACCAGTAGTAGTTGGGTTACCCCACATATAAATTTTACCTGATTCTCCAACAGCAACGAATGTATTGTATGAAGATGCAAGGTCAACAACTTTTTCATTTATTTCAGGAATCTTTGATAAACCTGATTCTTGAGCACCTAAGTGAACAACTTTACCATCTTTAGTGATAGCGCAAGCTGTATTAGGGTTAGGAGCAATCTTAGCTATATTACCTTGATATTCATGACCTTCCTTGTAGTCATTAACTCCCATATTACCCCAAGCGTATGTGTCTCCATCTTCATCTATAGCATAAGATACTTGGTCAGATGCTGCTATGTCAACAATCTTAGTGCCCATTAATTCTGCTGGAGCTTTAGCTTGTTGAAGTCTGTTGTTACCCCAACCAAGAACTTTACCGTCCTCAGTAAGTGCAATTACGTGGTCAGTACCACAAGCTAATTTAACAATATTCTTTCCTTCTTTTTTAACTTCCTTAGGTATTTTTCTAATGTCTACTTTTTTAGAGATATTAGTTTTACCCCAAACAAAAATCTTACCATTGTCATCAACTGCAGCACTAAATGTAGAGCCAACGCTAAGTGTCTTGACATTCTTAAGTCCATCTGGAAGTGGAAGTATATCAAAACCTGGAGCAATGTTTGCTTGTGTTGTTTCAACATATGATAAGTCTATAGGATTGAAAAGTGGTCCTATTAAAACTAATAAGAATATACTTAAGAAGATGAAAAATGCAGTCATTGCTACCTTATTTGAAATGAATGCATTAAGTATGGTTCTAAAAGGAGTTTGAATATCATCCTCAATCATAATATCTTTCTTTTTATCTTTCTTTTTAAATAATCCTTTTTCTTTTTTAGGAGGTATTTGTTTTGTGTCTTTTAAGTCTTTATTATCTTTTTCCATATTAACCTCCTAATTTTCTACTCTAACTCTAGGGTCAACTAAGCCGTATGTCAAGTCTGTAATTAAGTTGCCTAATAGAGTTATTATAATATAGAACAACTGAATAGCAAGTGCTAAGTCATAGTCCTTTTTATTTAAAGCGTCTATGTAGAACTTACCCATACCATTTAAATTGAACATTGATTCAATAATTAGTGATCCTGAGAATATACTCATAAACCAACCAACTATAAGTGTAACTACTGGTAGTAAAGCATTTCTCCACGCGTGCGAATAGATTACAGTCTTTTCTTTCAAACCCTTTGCTCTTGCAGTCTTAATATAATCCATGCTCAAAGCGTCATCCATAGCAGCTCTGACATATCTTGTCATACCGCCTAGTGAGCCTACTGTCATGATTATAAGAGGTAGTGCAATGTGCTTTAGGATATCAAGTGTATCTTTCATACCTGTATAGTTTTTACCTGCAGTTCTCATACCACTTACAGGGAACCATTGTAACTTAACACTAAAGATGTAAATAAACAATAGTGCTGTAATAAATACTGGTATAGAATAACCTATAACAGTTAATACCTGAGTTACTTGGTCGAAAACTGAATTCTTTTTAACCGCACATGCTATACCAAGTGGTATAGTTATGCCAAGACCTATAATTATTGCAAAAATGTTAATAAATATAGTAAGTTTTAAAGGTTCTTGTACAACATTTATAACCTTATCTTTATATACTCTTGAGTCACCTAAGTCGCCTTGTAATAATCTACCAAGCCACTTTCCATATCTAACTATCATAGGATCGTCAAGACCGTATTGCTTTCTTAAATCTTGATATCTCTTATTGTACTCTTCTACTTTTAATTGTGCCTTCATTGGTTCAAGCTCAGCTCTTGCCGGGTCTGAAGGTATCATGTTATATAAGAAGAAAAGTAAAATAGACATAACAAAAAATACGAATACCATGTAAAGTATTCTTTTTATAACGTATTTTCCCATCATCATCCACCTTATCTGTATTTTTATAGAAGGCAATATTTCTATTGCCTTCCACAAAATGTTTTTTTAAATTTTAATCTTTACTATTCTGTTACCCATGCATCTAGTATTGTAGATGTTAAGCCCTTCATTTCTGAAGTTTCCCAATTCTTAAGTTTTGAGTTGTAGAAGTCATGGTATTGGTTAGAGTATAGTGGTAGGTCTGGAAGTAATTCATTCCATCTTGAAGCAAACTTAACAAAGTTTTCTTTGAAGATTTCTCTATCTTCTGGAGTACATCTAACCATATCGATAGCAGATTGTTCTAGATCCTTATCAATTATGAAGTTTGTGTTGTATCCCATATCAAGGAATTCCTTCTTAGTTGAATAATTATCTTTTTGGTCATAGTATGGAGTAAAGCCTGTAGCTAGGTTAAACATGTTATATGTTGGAACTCCATATTTAGCATCTTGTGCTTTGTCTCTGTATAACCAGTTTAGTAATTCGTCAAAGCTCATTGCGTCTCTTTGAATCTTTATACCTGCTTTTACAAGGTCAGGGTTTTCAGCTAGTTTAACTACTAGTAAGTCAGATACGTCGTTGTTTTCAGTAGATGCCCATTTGATTTCTAGTGGCATTAACTTGCCGTCATCCATCTTCTTATATCTGATACCGTCGCCTTCTTTGTATTCAGCGCCTGATTCGTTTAGAGTAAAGCCAACTTGTTCCAATAGTTCTACAGCCTTAGCTGGGTCATATGGATAAGAGTTAAGCTTTTCATCAAGTTCTTTCTCAGTTTCGATATAGAACCATTGAGCTGGTCCGAAAGGTCCGTTTACAACAGAACCGTATCCGCCTGTAAATTGTTTAGCGAAATCGTTTCTGTCTAGTAAGTAAGCAAGTGCTTGTCTTACTTCTGGGAATTGAGTTGGTCCAACGTCACAACCGAATGCGATCTTACCATAACCAGCTCTTGGATAGTCAGTGTAAGCAAAGCCTTCGTCTTCTGTTAAGTCCATACCAGCATTGATTGTCTTACCATCACCGATTTTATTGATAATATCAACGCCACCAGTTTTTAAGTCGTCGATTTGTGTAGCTTGAGTTATCTTTTTAAGAATAACCTTTGAAATTAATGGTTTTCTACCTCTTCTGTCTCCTTGATAGTTAGGGTTGATAACCATAGTTGCTAATTGTTGTGCTTCGTCGTATTTTTCTAACATATAAGGACCGCTTGCAGGTAGAGTTTTTCTGTCTCTTGCAGCTTTAACTGCGTTCTTGAACTCTTCTGTATTAATATCTTCTGCAAAGTAACATCCATCGCCGTCATCTTTAATGTCTACTTTTTTACCTAACCAAAATTCTAGATCTTCTGGGCCTGCTGCTACAGAATTTATTTCATAGAAATATGGTGTATTTTCAGGATCAATTGTTGCTGAGAAAGTGTAATCATCAATTAGGTGAACACCTTCAAATTCTTTCTTTTCACCTTTACTAAATGCGTCATAACCTACTAAGTCCATACCACCAGTGTTTTTAGCACCGCAGAAGTCTGGTCCAATAAGTCTTGAGCCCCATAGTAAGAAGTTTGCAACGTAGTCTTTAGCATTGATTTCTTTACCGTCAGCATATTTAAGTCCATCTACTATAGTGAATGTATAAGTTTTTGATCCGTCTTCGTTTTCTTTTGTTTCATAGCTTTTAACGATAGAATCATCAATTACGTATTCACCTTCGTCAGTTTGGTCTACAGTACCATAACCTTGGATTAAACGTCTAACATCAGCATCTGATGCGTTGTTTTGCCACATTCCTGAAAAGTCTCCACTCATTTCAGTAGTAGTACCAATGATTAATTGACCACTTGGTTCAGTTGGTTTGTCAGCTGTTTCGTCATCTGCTGGTTCTTCGTCTTCAGCATTTTCGTCATCAGCTGGAGTTTCTGTTTCAGTACCTGGTTCTTCTGGTTCTTCATCAGTAGTCTTACCGCATGCAAATGCGAAAGCTGATAATACCATAGAAAGTACTAATAAAAACACTAATGTCTTTTTAAGTTTCATTAATATTCCCCCTTAATTTTTTTTCATATAATAACGGCTATATGTTACATATATATTACAACATTTTTAAAAAAATTGCAAGCTTTTTTTATAAAAATTCAAAAATGAGCTTGCAATTATTATTTATCTACTATTAATTTTCTTTGTAATTTATAATTTCTAAACCGTGTGAAGTGCCGATAACATCAGCACCTGCATCGATAAAGTCTAATGCAGTTTTGTAATCAGAAATTCCTCCTGAGGCTTTTATTTTTATTTTTCCTTCGAAGTTTACTTTTATAAATTTTACGTCATCTAATTTTGCTCCAGATTTCGTAAAGCCTGTTGATGTCTTCACGTAATCAACACCGTTCTCGGCCAAAATATTTGTTATAAAATATATATCTTCCTTATTAAGGAAAGAAGTTTCTATTATAAATTTTAATATATGCGACTTAGTAATCTCTCTTAGATCATTTACCTCTTTACTTAGATAGTCATAGTCTCTCATCTTGATTCTTCCGATGTTCGAAACAATATCTAAATCGTTTGCTCCGTTTTTAATCGCATCTTTTGCTTCAAATATTTTTGCCTCTGTAGATGCATATCCATTAGGAAATGATATCACTGTAGCGAGGTAAATATTTTGCAAGTTTTCACGAGCGACTTGCAAAAACGATGGCGCTATACATATGGATCTGAACTTATATTTTCTTTGCTCTTCTACAAGCTTTATAATATCAGACTCGCTTGCGTCCTGTTTTAAATTTGTTTGATCTATAAATTTAGCTATACCTAACATTTATGAATTTTATACCTCCTTCTTCTTCATTTTACCACTACATCTCGCTACGTAGTAGAAGCTACAAATATGAATTACAAATATCGATATTGTGTAGTAAGCTAAGATTTTTATAAAGCCAGACACAAAGAATTCTTCTGGCATTAATCTTATTAAAAGGTCTGTCTTTGGATCAAGTTGCCACAAATCGTTTTTGAAGAAGATCTCATGAAACTTTATAAAGGCTCCTTGAAAGTCTGTTAGATACAAGACGCCAAAGAATATTGGTACTAAATATCCGATAAACAAAGTGTTTCTCAGCTCTTTAAACTTAAATACATTAATTTTCTTCCAAGCATATAGCATTATGATGATTAAAGTTATTATTGCAGCTACTATCTTTATATTGTTTATTGTCTTATATATGCCCCTTACATCTCTCATGTGGCTTATCTCTTTATCATTTAAACCTATAAGGCTTAGGTGCTCATCGCCATTAAGCCCTCTTAGGTAACCTGCTATGACTTTTGAAGCAACTAAGACTTCATCTTCAGATCTATCGATGTAATCAAAGCTATCCATGTGTTTGGCGCACAAAAATACAGCATTTTCATCGTAGGAAACTGTTTGTATTGCTTGACATAATATAAGTGCTATTATATTTAAAGTCAATATAATAGCAACTGATAATTTCATATTCTTCATTTTAATCTTCTAAGTTGTGTGAAACGCTTTGAACGTCCTCTGATTCTTCAAGGTCGTCAACCATCTTTTCAAACTTAATTGCTTGTTCTTCGTCAAGTTTAACTGTTGTTTGAGGTATGTTTGATATATCAAAGTCGCTTAGCTTATATCCTCTATCCTTTAAGCCTTCAACAACTTGGTTAAAGTCTTCAACAGCTGTGTAGATTTCATAACCTTCTTCATATGCTTTAAAATCTTCTGCTCCTAGATCAATTGCGTCCATAGTTAAGGTATCTTCATCAACTGACCCGTCGTTTTCGATAGCGATAAAGCCTTTTTTGTCGAATAGATATGATACGCAGCCTGTTGTTCCTAAGTTTCCGCCGTGCTTATCAAAGGCGTGTCTCACGTCTGAAGCAGTTCTGTTTCTGTTATCTGTTAAGCACTCAACGATAACAGCAACGCCGCCTATGCCGTAGCCTTCGTATATAACGTTTTCGTAGTTAGCATCGCCCTCTCCGCCTTCACCTTTTTTGATAGCTCTCTCAATGTTGTCGTTAGGCATGTTCTCAGCCTTAGCCTTTTCAATAGCTGACTTAAGTGATGGGTTAAATTCTGGATTTGATCCACCTTCCTTAACCGCTACCGTAATGTATCTAGCTAGCTTTGTAAATACTGATGCTCTTCTTTGGTCTTCTTTACCTTTTTTAGCTTTTATTGTTTTCCATTTTGAATGTCCTGACATTTTATTCCTCCTAATAAATGTTTTTAAAATAATCTATATCCACTCTCTTATGCTGAGTTGAATTATATAGCTTTTTTATTCTTTCTTCTTTTTCTGGGTCAATGGTCTTGCCCTCGAAATATTTTTCTATATCGCAAGCGCTATCTGCCCATTTAGTGAAGTAACCGACCAGGTACTCGCTCTTGTTTGATGAGCCGACTACCATGTATGATAAATTTTGTCCATATAGATAAAGATTTGTCATCCTAAGCCTTGGTTTTACGTTTGATAAGCTCATCTTTGAAAATTCTTCTGCCTTGGCATTTTTAACAAAGTCATCGTAAGTACTTGTTAAATCAACTCTGATAGTTTTAATGCCAAGCTTATCTGCTACTAATTTTGCATCTACTTCGTCTTCATCAAGTGAGTGTATAGGCATCACTATGCCTAAGTGATCACTCTCAAAGGCAAGTTTCGATAGGCCCGCAACAACTGCCGAGTCAACGCCGCCCGAAAGCCCGAAAACCGCTCCTTTTAATCCGGTCTTGTCCCTTTTATCTCTTAGCCAAGATACCATGTCTTGGACTATCTTTTCATAATCTTTCAATTATTTCACTATCCTTTTATCAATATGTGCTTTTATATATTCATCCTCAAACTCATAATCAAGCTCACGATTAGCAAGATTTTTAAGCGTTTCTAAAAGCTGGAATGTCAGTCTATACTTAAGAAAGCTGCCGTAGTCATAAATTTTGCCTTCGATGCTCTTCTTAAATGCGCCTGAGTAAGCTCTTACAAGGCCTCCAACGCCAAGTTTAATCCCGCCAAAGTACCTAGTTACGACACAGACTATGTTTGATAGTCCCTCCACATCCATAACGCCTAGTATGGGTCTTGCCGATGAGCCTTGTGGCTCGCCGTCCTCATCGTAGCGCTTTATGGGTATGCTGGCATTAATAATGTAGGCGCTAACGTTATGAGTTGCATCCTTATACTTTTCTTTCATCTCGTTAATGAAGGCTATGGCCTCATCTTCGCTCGTAACGTGCTTTGTATTTGCTATGAACTTTGATTTATTAATCAAATCCTCGGCGCTTACTAGCTCCAAAACAGATTTGTACTCATTATTCGCAGACATATTCTTTATATTTATTATAATCTATTTGTGAAAGCTTCACTTTTATGTACATTGAAGCTTCGTCGTACTTTGT
>QWCK01002466.1_pt1 | contig 30456 bp, 32 predicted proteins | sample 1972571 | NCBI WGS metagenome assembly QWCK01 (sample SAMN09866710, study PRJNA288562) | Human gut metagenome isolate term2_stool, whole genome shotgun sequencing... | isolation source: gut | host: Homo sapiens | place: USA: California | reverse complement strand
CCAAGATGCTCCGGTTAGAGATAGCGGCAGCCCAGATAGATAGTTCAAGATTTCTCGCACCGCAAAAGCGCTGGCATATTCGGATAGAGCAGTGTCGGCCATTACCGGGCCAGCGCAGGCTAATTGGGCAGCTATCCGCGGCCACTCCGGATCGATATCTCGTTTGGACAAATGCTGACAGTGTAGGCAACAGGTAGTCCCGGGAATAAACAAAGGGCCAACTTCAATCTCGGTTTCCCGTTTGATAATCGGCAAGTGGGGGACTCCTCTGTTAATGCAGGCCCTCGCCCAGGCGGGATTAGTAAGGTAGGAACTGATGGCAACTTCAATGGTTACCGCTTTATTAGGCAGCTGCTTGTTAACTCCCAAGACTAAGGGAGCCACATCTTGACGTATAGCTCCTAAATAGTCATCTTTATAAACGCACAGATCACGGGTTTTTACCTTGCTTTGATCGCGAAGAATCAGCGAATGAATCCCGCATGCTACCAGTTTTCGAGTCAGGGTAATTCCTAAAGGTCCCAGGCCGCTGACTCCCACTAATGCCTGCTTGCGGCTCTTGATCGTGCTATCTGAGCCGTAGAGGTGGAAGGCGCAAGCACAATCGCCATCTGGCACCTGATGCTTGGCAACGAGACCTCCATCTTTAAGTATTTGCAGAATGTCCTTGATTTCCTGCTTGTTTTCTGGAAAGCGGCGTTCTAAATGGGAGTTGTACCAACTTTGTTTCTCAAAAAGCCACTTGAGAATGGCGATATGCACCGGGCTGAGTCCCTTAACTAAGAAGCCGTTGCGTTCTCCAGTGCCAAATTGTGCCTGACCGCCGGAACGAAGCAGCATTACCGAGCCGTTAATCAATCTCATGCTTCCAGCATTCCAGAAGGAAAAAGGGCGACGCTAGAGTGGGTTAAAAACTGTGGATATTTTATTATTAATCTCTATTTAGCTGTGCCTGCCGATGGGGAATCGTTTTCATCATCCCTATCTGTGCGGCCAGAATCCTCATCATTTTGATCCCCAGCGGATCCCTTTGATTCGTTTTCTGAGGCGTGATTGCCGCCTACCAGTTGATCGCCCTGGGAATCCACCTCGGGGGTTAGCCCTTGTGCCCATCCCAACGTACCAGAAAGTAAAGAATCTAAATCTTGATCTACCTGGTCTTTTTCTGGTTCCTCCCCGCTTTGGCTCATGAAGCTCTCGGGATCGGTTAGATCTTGCAGAGTTGGAATCATATCTGGATGTGACCAAACTTGATCGCGCTGGCGCATTCCTTGTTCATTTAGCAACCGTGACCACAGTGAGGCCGCTTGCCGGGAGTACTTAGGTCTCAGCTCCATTCCGATAAGCGGTTTTAAGACTTTCTCGATCGGGGAGGTAGTTGCACGCCGCCTGCGCAGCAATTCCCGTAACTGGATGACGTGGGCGAGGTTAGGCATACAGGCTCGCGTGGAGACCTCGTCAACCCACCCTTCAATCAGTGCCAAGACGGTCTGCAAATCCTCCATAGCTTGCCGCTGGGTTGCGGTTTCTTCAGAGGCAAAAATATCTACCGGCAGACCCAGCCCCAAATTGGCGGGATCAAAGTTCCCCAATGGGAGGCCGATTAAGCCTTCTTGCTCTCCCATTTGTTCTTGCAGGCGATCTTGTAAATCCCGCACTGACCGGTCGATAGCTTCCGGATCGATCCGAATTTCTTGCGCATACCGGGCAAGCAGCCGCGACAACTTGTGGCGTAGCCAGGGAACAGAATGGAAAAGGCGCGCGTGGGCGGCCTCGCGTACCGCCAGATATTGGCCGACCTCTTCCTCGGTAATCTCTAAATCCTGGGCAAAATTCGTGATATTTACCGGCACCAGCCCCATGATTTTTTCCTTCGCCAAGGGAATGCCGATATCGGTAGAGCCAAAAGCAACTTGCGCTATCTGTCCCATGGCTTGTCCAATCTGGACTGCAAATAACCCGGCTGCCAGGTTCTTTAGCAGTGAATCGGGATCCATAGGGCCGATAATTTGTCCGATCCCCGGAATTGCTGCCGAAGCTTTCATCTCTTCGGTATCAATTCCTTGCCGCTCAAATTGTTCCGCAATGGCCTCAGTAAAGGCGCGCACTACATTGGCAATCACCGGTTCGGTCAGGCGCTGCCAAGCGGGGACAGTGGCTTGAATCCATTCTCGAGGCGTCCACGCCACCCGTTCACTAGCGGTCGGGCTCAAGGTAGTGACCGTGTCTAGCCATAAGTCTGCAACCGACAGCTGTTCGCGTACCTTCTGCGCCTGAGCTGCGCTAGTGGGAGTAAAACTGGGGAGACGGGAAGCTGCTACTTCCACCGCCGCATCCCAATTCACGGCTTCCTTGCGAGGGGCAAAGAAATGTTTCAGCTGGCTTGCCCCGAAGCTGGATCCGCTGGGGAAAGGAAAGGGCATCGCGGTGCCGGCGAGCTTTTCGGGGTCGATTCCATTTGCTTGAAGCTGCTGGAAAGCGTCCTCAGCGGCCTCTTCTCCCAGCATTTTCTTGAGGATTTGGAACCATTCTGGTCGCTGCTCCTGGCCATTAGCTTCGCTCAAGTGCTGCCCACCCCCTAAAATAGACTACGTTCTTAAGATTATCGGTATTGTGAGTTGGGGACTAGGCACGCGAGAGAGTTTCGCCTTGGGCAAAGCCGATTTTAAACTTCGGGAAGGAGGAAGAGTGAAGAGTAAACGCTCTGATAAGTCGCGCCGGCAAGGACGCATTGGAAAAGCCATGATGGCGCTGTCGGTTATCGGATTCTTGATTCTTGGCGTTGCCGTTCGCGCGCCCTACGTAATTGAATCTCCCGGCCCAACTTTCAACGTTCTTGGCACTCAGTCTGGCCACGGGCAAATCATTAAAGTTGCAGGCGCTAAAACCTATCCCACCAAAGGACAGTTACGGATGGTAACCGTTTCCCTGCGCGGAGGGCCGGGAACCCACGTTACCTATGCGGAAGTCTTGCTGGCGAAAATGCGATCAGATAGCGAAGTGTTACCCGAATCTGCGGTTTATCCCGCGGGGGCAACTGCCAAACAAGTACAGCAGGTTTCTCAGGCACAAATGGAAGATTCCCAACTGAGCGCAAAAGTAGCGGCGCTTAGCGAGTTAGGCTACCAAGTTCCAGCCAAGTTTAAAGTTACCGGAGTGGGGGAGGACTCCGATTTTCAGGGGAAACTTAAAGAGAACGATATTTTGCAGGAGGTTACCTTTCGCGGGAAGACTCAGGCATTGAATCAAGCGAGTATGCTTTTCGATATTTTGGAGGACGCAGCGCCGGGAACTACCCTCGAGTTCAAGGTTCAGCGTGCGGGGAAGAATCTCTCGATTAGTGGGAAAACCCGCAAACCTACCGATGGTCGCAATGGTTCCCAACTAGGTATCTATCTAGATCCCCAAGCAAAACTGCCGGTAGATATTAAAATCGCTCTCCAGGAAGTGGGAGGTCCCTCAGCGGGAACTATGTTTGCGCTGGGAATAATTGACCGGATGACCGCTAAGTCTTTGACCGGCGGCAAAGAGATTTCTGGTACCGGCGCGATTGCCTATGGGGGACAGGTGCTGGCAATTTCGGGAATTCCCCAAAAAATGGCAGGCGCTAAAGAGGACGGTGCTCACTGGTTTTTGTTGCCGCAAGCCAATTGCGATCAGGTAAAACCGATAGCAGGAATCCGGGCGGTACCGGTACAAGATCTACAGCAGGCACGGGAGGTTAGCGAGCAAATCGCAGCCAATAATTTTAAGAATCTGCCGCGCTGCCCGGCTGGCTAACTAGCTGCGCTAGTTCGGCATCACTAACTAACATCGCTTTTAATACTTCCAGCAGTTCCGGAACGATGTTATCGCCTTGTGCCACCATGTCGTCACTGTCTTCGCTGCGTGCCCTAGAAGCGCACCAGGTATTTCCATCGCGGGTAGCGGCGGCTACGATCCGCACATCTTGGCGGCTAGGATGCGCTAGTAAGAACTTCTCCCGCTCCTTCGGGTCTTGAGGCGCTTCGGCATCGGCTTGGGGGGAAACCAAAAAACGTTCCATCGCGACAGCCACTCCCGCCACGTCCTCGCCAAAAACTAGATGCCCGAGAGTATCCATTAGATCTGCGGGAGGAAGGTGGTCTTGAAGAACCGCGGTTAAATGCTGCGGATTTTCAGATAGGGCGGCTCGTAGTTGCTTAGCCTGAGCCCCATCCATTTCCGCCTCTAGTTGCGGAAAAATATCCTTGGTGGGTACCAGGGCAAAGAGGCTCGGAGATTGATCCCATCCCAGCTGAGCTACCTCTTTTTCTAGGGAGGAAACCGCTAAGCGCAGGGATAGTTGCGCGGAAGATAGATCCGATGAAGTGTCCATGTTGCTATGTTGCCATCTTATCCAAGGTAGCGGCTAGTCCACTTTCCTGGGGTGAGTAATAACCGCAAACGTGAAAGAATGCGTTAAGGAAAATGTTGAGCAGAACCCGGAGGGGCTCGTGAGTAACGATTTATTTGGAAATCTTGGCTTCAGTGGCGGCAAAGGCGGTGGCTTTCCCGGCTTTCCCGGTGGATTTGGAGCCGGTAAAGACGGCGGAAACGGTCGCGGTGGCTCTGGAGGAGCCGGTGGCAATGGAAATAGGCCATTACCGAAAATAAAGTTCAAAAAACCGGGGCCTCTTGGTATCGCTATCGGCGTAATCGTAGCGCTAGTGGTGTTACTACTGGTGGCTTCGGCTGTGTGGACCGAGGTTTTGTGGTTCCGCCAAACTGGATATTTGCGGGTACTGCTTACCCAGTGGATTGCCGCTGGGGGAATGTTTATAGTGGCTTTCCTGATTGCATGGGCAATTTTGGCAGTCAACTTGCATGTTGCCTACCGTAACCGTCCGGAAATGGGAACCATTGCTTCATCTATTCGGTCATATCGTTCCACTATTACCCGCCATCACCGCGGTATTTTCTTAGGAATTCCGGCCTTGATTGCCCTATTCCTAGCAACCGGGATGGCTGCTAGTTGGCGGCAAGTGCTGGTGGCGTTCACCGGCGGTTCTTTCGGGAAGAAAGATCCCCAATTCGGTTTTGATATTTCTTTCTTTGTGTTCCGTTTACCGTTGATCGATATGGCGGTCACCTTTTTGCTGACTCTGCTAGGTATTTCGCTAGTTGCCTGTCTGATTTGTTACTACCTATTGGGGGCAATGACGGTAACTCCCAAAGCTAAAGCTACTCGCGGTGCCCGTATTCATATGGGTGTTTTGCTGGCGATCTCTTCGGTGATGGTGGGGATAACTTATGTCATCGACCGCTGGACTATGGTTTATGGGCAAAACTCGCCGACCGATGGAGCTATGTATACCGATGTGCATGCGATTATTCCGGCACGTACGATTTTGGCAGTTATCGCTTTGATTGTGGCGGCACTGTTTGTGTTCGCCGCCTTCAGGGGTGGCTGGTATCTGCCGGCCGCGGGCATTGCAGTAACCGTGGTATCTGCCCTGGTGATTGGGGCGGGATATCCGTTTATTATCCAACAGTTCCGGGTTCGCCCCAACGAGCGGGAGCTGGAAAGCCAATATATCGACCGTAATATCAAAGCCACTTTGGATGCCTTCGGGATGAAGGATCTGGATTTGATTTCCTACGACCAGGTCACCAATGAAACCAGCGCTAACCAGCTGCGTCAGGATGCTGACTCTACTCAGCAGATCCGGCTTTTAGATCCGGAAATTATTTCCCCGGCGGTACGGCAGATGAAACAGTCGCGCCCTTACTACTCTTTCCCAGATCAGTTTGCGGTTGACCGTTACAACTTCCCGGATAAAGACGGAAAAATGGAAAAGCGTGACACCGTGATTGCGGTACGCGATATTAACTTGAACGGGTTGGCGCAGTCTCAACGCAACTGGGTAAATGACCACACGGTTTACACTCACGGTTTCGGGGTAGTAGCCGCCTACGGTAACCAGGTGACCTCCGAAGGGTTGCCTTCCTATTGGGAATCCTCGCTCTCCGATAAAGAGTCGGGGGACATCGGTGATTACGAGAAACGGATCTACTTCTCGCAAGCCTCTCCCGAATACTCAATTGTAGGCGCGCCTAAGGGAGCGGATCCTAAAGAGTTGGATTACCAAGACGCAAAGAATAATAAACAGGTTTACACCACTTTCGATGGTGACGGCGGGCCTCAGGTTGGAAACTTCCTAAATAAGGTGCTCTATGCATTGAAATTCCGCTCAACAGATCTGTTCTTCTCTGACCAGATCAACAGCGAATCGCAGATTCTTTATGACCGGGATCCGGCTACGCGGGTGGCCAAAGTTGCCCCCTACCTCACTTTGGATTCTCGGGCATATCCTGCGATCGTGAATATGGATGGCAAGAAAGACGAGAAGAAACGGCTGGTGTGGATTGTGGATGCCTACACCACCACTGATTCTTATCCGTATTCTCAGCATATTAACCTCACTGATGCTACCGCCGATACGGCGACTGCGAGAACTGCCCAGTTCGCGGTGCAAAATAACGTGAACTACATGCGTAACTCGGTAAAGGCTGTGGTTGATGCCTATGACGGTTCGGTACAGCTATATCAGTGGGATAAAGAAGATCCGATCCTGAAAGCGTGGCAAAAGATTTATCCCGGTCAGATTAAGCCGCTATCGGAGATTAGCGGGGATTTGATGAGTCACTTGCGTTACCCGGAGGATTACTTCAAAGCCCAGCGCTCTTTGCTAGCTAACTATCACGTCACCAATCCTTCAGAGTTCTACACCGGTGGTGACCAGTGGAAACTATCTGAAGACCCCACGGCAACTTCTCGTGAGCTGGAGGGCTCTGGCAAACTGCAGCCGCCCTATTACCTAACGATGAAGATGCCCACCGGTAAAAACACCGATCAAGGGAGCGCCGAGTTCTCCCTGACTTCCGTGTTTATCCCGGGTGGTGAAGGCCGGCGCGCCGCCATGGCGGGCTTCCTTGCTGTCGATTCTGAAACCGGTAATGAGAAAGGCAAGGTGCGCGAAGGCTACGGCAAGATGCGGCTTTTGGCTTTGCCTTCCGACACCACCGTTCCCGGCCCCGGGCAGGTACAAAACACCTTCAACTCCGATCCGGAAGTTAACCGGGAACTGAACCTGCAGGATCAGCAAGGTTCTAGAGTTATCCGCGGCAACCTGCTGACTTTGCCAGTAGGGGGCGGCCTGCTCTATGTGCAGCCGGTCTATGTACAATCCACCGGTACCACCCAGTATCCGCAGCTAAGAAGTGTATTGGTTGGCTTCGGTGACAAACGGTAATAAGAAAGCTCCGGCAGCGAAAGGTAAAGCGGGAGAAGCAACTGCTAAAGCTCCCAGTACGCAAGAGAAGCTGAACACGGCGTTGCAAGATGCTAAGAAAGCGATGGCGGAAGCAGATAGCGCCATGAAAGCTGGGGACTGGACGAAGTATGGTGAAGCCCAAAAGTCTCTAAATGACGCGATTTCTCGGGCAGTCTCTGCTCAAGAAGAGGGCGCCAAGACCGCGAAGTAACCGTTAACAGCGCAAGCGTCATAGCTTAGGGGGCTAGGTCGCCAGGTAAAACTGGCAGCATAGCCCCCTAAACATTGGGCGGTAGTAGCTTGCAGTCGCGCTTAGTTAGCGGCAGCTACCTCATGCTAGTTTCCTCCTACACCAAAATCTTGAAGATCTGGGAGGAAGGATCGATCTCTTGCACCTGCAAAGGAGAGGCCGCCATGCGTCGGCGCAGCCCCTTAATATCACTGGGATCTGGAAGTTCAATCCCGACCAGCGCCGGACCGGTATCCCGATTGTTCTTCTTGGTGTACTGGAAATAAATGATGTCCTCACCGTCACTGAGCACGTCATTTAGGAATGAGCGCAAAGCCCCCGGTTCCTGGTTGAAAGTCACCAGGAAATAGTGGCGTAGACCTTCGTAACGCCCGGAACGCTCGGTTACTTCCGCATATCGCGACAGGTCATTATTACCGCCAGAGACCAGGCAAACCACCGAGCCATTGGGGATTTGGGGCAAGAAGTTGCGTGCCGCTGCTGACGCTAAGGCTCCGGCAGGTTCGGCAATAACGCCCTCGGAATGGTAGAGGTCGAGCATCTCGGTACAAACTGCGCCCTCAGGCACCACCACAATGTCATCGACTAAATCCCGCACTACCTGGTAGGTCAAATCTCCAGCTCTACCCACGGCGGTGCCATCTACGAAAGAATCTACCCGATCTAGGGAAACCGGATTTCCGGCTTCAAGAGCCGCTTTCATTGAGGCTGCCCCTTGAGATTCCACTCCCACAATCCGGATACCCGGGCGGTGGGCTTTGAGCCAAGTTGCCATTCCAGCGATTAAACCGCCGCCTCCCACCGGAATCAAAATCATATCGGTATCTTCTGGCAGCTGGGAATCCAAATCCACTGCAATACTGCCCTGACCAGCAATTGTATAGGGGTCATCGTAGGGGTGCACATATACTTTGCCCCCATCTTTAGCTGCGGCTGCCGCCACCCGGTTAGCTTCATCAAAGTCCCCGGCCACGATCACCGGCTCTACCCATTTGCCCCCGATAGTGGCAATCCGTTTGCGTTTTTGCCGCGGAGTGGAGGCCGGCAAGAAAATCGTGCCTTGTATTCCCAAATGTGCACAGGCATAGGCAACTCCTTGGGCATGGTTACCAGCCGAAGCGCAAACTGCCCCGGCCGCCCGCTCCTCCTCATCCATAGCTGCCATGCGCACATAGGCGCCCCGCACTTTAAAAGAGCGGCAAATCTGCAGATCTTCGCGCTTTAAATAAACCGGTCGGCCCACCTCTGCGCTGAGCCGATCACTTTTTTGCAGCGGAGTTTTCGTAGCTACCTTGGCTAGTACTCCGGCAGCTACCTCTATATCTCTCGCAGTAACTGTGCTCATCATGCCTCCTGTAATCGATCGTTAATAACCTATCGAGATTTACTTCGCCCGTGCCGTTAGCTTTCGCTATCTGGCATCAAAGTCTGGATGGATTAGGCTAAAGGTATGACTAATAACCTGAAAGATCCTTTAGTGTGGATCGATTGCGAAATGACCGGACTCGATTTAGATAAAGATTGCCTGATAGAAGTGGCAGTGATTATCACCGATGGGCAAACTAATATCGTGGACGAGGGGATCGATCTGCTGATTAAGCCGACAGCTGCTGCCTTAGAAAATATGGGGGATTTTGTGCGCGACATGCACACTAAGTCCGGTTTGTTAGCGGAATTAGAAACTCCGGCGGCGCTAGACCTAGCAGATGCCGAGAAACAGGTTTTGGACTATATTAAGCGTTTCGTGCCCGGAAAGGGACAGGCATTGTTAGCGGGGAATTCGGTAGGCACCGATAAACAGTTCCTGGAAAAAGAAATGCCACAGGTAATCTCTCATTTACATTACCGGCTAGTGGATGTTTCTTCGGTAAAAGAACTGGCGAAACGCTGGTATCCGCGCGCTTTTTATCATGCACCTGAAAAACATGGGGGACACCGCGCCCTCGCCGATATTCGCGAGTCTATCCAGGAGCTGCGTTATTACCGTAAGGTGCTTTGGCCGGCCGGGGAAGGGCCATCCAGTGAAGAATGTGAAGCGGCAGCGAAAGATATTCTGGCGCAAGGATTGGGCAATCAGCGCCCCCGACAGGAATCGAACCTGCAACCTCGGGATTACAAGGCTTTGGGTATGAAATGGGTTAACACTTTCTTCTAAGCCAGTGGGTAAATTGGCCAATGATTGGATTGGAGCCAGTACCGGCGGGCTGGGAGCCGGAATTACAGCAGTTTATTAAGTTTCTAGTTTCTGAGGGGCGTCCTGCTACTACCCGGGATTTGCGTTTTAGGTGGGTTAGGCGGTTTGCCCGCTGGGTCGATATGCCGCCGTGGCAGGTCGATCTAGACGCGGCGGTTGCTTGGTCTGCTGCTCACGATTGGGCGGCTAATACCCGCCGGTCTGCTCATCAGTCGGTAAAGGCGTTCTATTCGTGGGCGGTATTGGCCGGGAAGATCAAGGTTTCACCGGTGGCTGATTTACCTGCAGGGAAAAAGTTTAAAGCTATTAAGCGCCCGGCAACCCTGGCAGAGGTTGAGCAGGCGCGCGCGGTAGCCTGTCAGCGGGTAGGGATGATGATCCGGCTTGCGAGTGAGGCAGGGCTAAGACGTGGTGAGGTAGCGCGGGTACATGCCCGGGATGTCGTGGCTGATCTTTTGGGGTCTTCTCTTATCGTGCACGGCAAAGGCGGGAAAGATAGGCAAGTGCCAATTACTGAGAGTCTAGCGGCTGCGATTAAGGCAGGAGCAGCAGGCGGCTATCTTTTCCCGGGTGCAGACGCCGGCCATCTCGCACCGGCTACAGTAGGCGCCCTGGTGTCTAGGGTGCTACCTAGCGGGGTTTCTATGCATGATCTTAGGCGCGGGTTTGCTACTCGTGCTTATCAGGCTACGGGGGATCTGCTTAGCGTGCAGGAGTTGCTTGGCCATGCTTCCCCGGAAACTACGCTTGCTTATGTGACGGTTGCGCCCGCTAGGTTGCGGGCGGCGGTTATGGCTGCTGCTTAACGGTGCCTTTGGGTCTTCCGGCTTTGCCGGGGCGGGTTTGCTGCCAGTTGTCCACGGTTTCGGGTAGCCACCCGTATTTAATGGCTTTTCCTGCTCCAATGGCAGCATCAGGGGCGGGGAATGTGCCGCGCGTGATATGGCTTTTTATGGTGTGAGGGGATAGCCCGAAACGCCGGGCTATCCCGTTCACGGTTAGGTAATTAATCATCGCGCTTGTTTTGGCGGTATAAGGCGATAACGCCAGCGAGAGCCGCTAGGGATACTAGCAGCTGCAATATCTGCATAACCATATGTTGCCCTCCTAGAGTAAGAGAAAGTCCCCCCTCCTTTCGGAGGGGGTAACCTTTCATTTACTTTTTGTGCTTGTCCCACCAGGTGAGCCAGGCTACAATAGCAATTGAAAGGTTAATCAATATGCTAATGATTTGAAGCCATAGCATATTAACTCCTTTCTCTGTTATCCCCCGGCCTGCCCGGGGGATATTCTTTCGGTTTCCCTCAAGAACACTTCTATTATATACACATATCCAGCAATTACACAAGCTGGAAGCTACATTAATTTAATTGTGTATGTCACATTATCTAAGAAGGTTTATCGTGCTTACGGCATCCCGATTCTCCTTTATTTCCCTGTCGTGGCGTTCAAGGGTGGCGTTTATGTGTCGGTGTTCGCGATCCATATCGCGCCGGATTTCTCCCACCTGGTGACCTACCGAGGCTACCGACTCCGTGAGAGCGTCCACCTTATCGATTAGGCTTGAGCCGTGATCCGGGTTCATTTCTTGCCGGAACGCCTCCCTAGTTTTAGAGGCGTGATAGGCGGCGATAGTTCCGGGAATAGAGGCAATCGCAGTTATTAGCGCGGCCATACCGGCAAAATCTTGCCACCAAGCAAGATTAGCGGCTGCTGTGAGTTGGTAAATCAATATCAAGTCTTTCTGATCTAATCGGGGTATGCGCTAGGGCGGTGGACGTGCCTAGGATGGATGCCGCTAGGGCTAGCCAGAGCGGCGCGGCCTGCTCATCTAACACGCCGTAAATGATTAGCAGCGGTACCACGCAGGTTATTATCCCGTAGATCCACCCTCTCACTTGCGGGGTTAGCCAGCTAATACGCTCTTTAGAATGTTTACCCATGACTCACCCCAGCAGCCGCTTATTTACTATCGCCTGGACCGCTGCATAATTAGCGCCTAGGGCGCGTTTGCGCTCTTGCCCGTTGCCGTATTTCCCGGCGATCACGGCGCTAGCGAGCGCTTCAAGATCCACCCTAGGGGCGGGCTTAGATTTCCCGGTTAGCCGCTTGTTTACGATTGTCTGCACCGCTGCATAATTAGCGCCTAGGGCGCGCCGCCGGGCTTCGCCGTTGCCGTATTTCCCGGCGATCACCGCGGTTGCTAGTGCTTCGAGGTCTACGCCTTTAGTGGCGGGCGCGGGCTTTGCGGGTTTATGTCCGGTCATAGTGTCATACCAATATTGCGCGCGTGCCATGTATTGGGCGCGCTGGCTGTGTGCTATCTGGCCGGGACAGTCCGTATTAGCAAAGTATTGGTGAGGATAGACGTTTTTTAGCCATTCCGGGCGGCCTAGACCGTAGTTTTTACAGAGCGCGGCCACCAGATGTGCCCCTGCCTCTAGGGTTGCGGGGCTGATAGTCCACGCCTTGGTATCGTTATTGGCGTGCTCGATCCCGATTGACGTCTGATTAGCTTTCCAGTTGGAGGCGTGCCATGCCGTGTCCCGGTCCCAGACTAGTTGTCCGATTCGCCCGGATTCTTCTACCTGGTAGTGAGCGCTAGCCTGGCGGGTTTGCCACGTATCCCAGCAGCCGCGCGTAGTGAGCTTGCCGCTGTTGTGGTGGACTAGGATCTTGTCGATTTTGTGGCCGCCTCTGCCTTTGGTGTAGTGCTTATTCATTATTAAATTGACGTCAGCGGTTAAGGTTTCGTAGTTCATTAGTGGGTTCCTTTCTAGTGGTTTCCTTGTAGCCGGTTAGGGTCAGTAGCCATGGATACGAGCCGCCACCCGATAGTCTGAATAAAACTTTGGTCAGAATTGCCGCCCTGGTATACGCGCCCCTCAATAAAACCCGTTTCACGGTTATAGAAGCAGGTCGATATTTGAGTAAAACCGCTGGATTCCAGACAAAAGATCTGGAATGTGAAACCCTCAGGCGCGCGATAAGGGGCTTGTAGCTTTATAGTGCCGTTCCAGTTGTTGGAATAGTTAGCCGTTAGTTTCCACCCGCCCGGGTTCTTGATCGCCCCTGATAGCGGGTATTTCCGCCCATCGATGATGATAAAGGGGTCTTTGAGCCAGTCGTCGATGATGTTTACTGCGTCTTGGAATGTTTGGGGGGCGTCTCTTACGGGGTCGCCGCCGGTAGGGTAGGGGATAGAGAAGTTTTTAGTTGTTGCGGGCATCTTTATATCCTTCCTTTATTTTGGCTTTGGTGGTGAGCGCGGCGAACCGCGCCCATGGCAACGGTGTTTTGTCCCAGATGGCGGGGGCGGGGATTTCTTCCCATTTCAGGGCGTAGCCGGCGCCTCCTGGTCTGGTTAGGTTTAGGTTGATGATCCACCCGGATTTATGCGCGGTTAGGGTGCCGCCTTCAATGCAAAAGCGTTCAATGTTGTGAACGCCGGGGATCCATTGCGGCATTGAGTAAATAACTAGTTGCTGTCCGATCCTGTAGAGGATGTCTATTAGTTGCCCGCCGCTAGTGTCTCCAGATAGGCGGGCGGTGTCGATACTTACCCCGGTTATTTTCCAGTCGCCGCGCTCTACCCGGCGTAGCCAGCGTTGACCGGTCTCGGTAGTATCTTCGGGGTTTTTTAGCCAGGTTTCGATTTTTAGGCCGGCCGGTCCGATATCGCCGGTTAGGGTTTTGGCGGTGTCGTAGGAGATTTGCCCGCTGTCCGGGTCTATTTTTTCGATCGGGTAGCTAATCTCGCATTGGGTGGCGGCTACTTCCCCGTCTTTGGTAATGGTGACGCCTTCTAGGGGGATTTGGGAGCCGTCTACTATGAGGCAGTTGGTGGTTACTTTTTCGGTGGATACCACGCCGGCGGCGTCTAGGGTGATGTACGAGATGGCGGGGCGGGTGTCTGCGTCTTCTAGGAAGATTCCCCAGTCTCCGCCCTCTGATACTACCGGCCAGGCGGTAAGCGCGGCGGAGGTGGCGGCTTGGTTTATCAGGTCGAGGGCGGGGCGGGCGTCCACGTCTATGGATTGAAGCTGCGGGTTTATGTCGGATTGGGTGAGCAGGGCTAGCGGGGTATAGCCCGCGGATATTAGATAATCTGCGGTTTGGTCTAGTACCCATTGGATACGCTCGGTTAGGGGTTCTGCTTCCCGGCGGGGCGCGGCGATTTTCGCGGCGTTTAGCGGGTGGAGGTGGTCGGAGGCGGTTAGGGTGATCTCGCTTTTACCGCCGGGTAGTCCTTTGATTTCTAGGGCGGTGATTACCCCGGAAAATACGTGTACAGATTGGGAGGCGTTGGAGGTCGGTCCTAACTTTAGGGTTTTTCCTACCTGCCAGGCGCCCCATATCCTCCAGGCTGGGTTAGCCTCTAGGGTCTCCCAGGTTTCATTCTCTGGGTGGTCCATCCAGGTTACGGGCGGGGCGTATAGGTATAAGACTGGGTAGCCTTCCCCGGGCATAGGGGCTTGCCCGTTAAACTGCCAGATATTTGACTCTACGTGTTCTGGTTTTATTTCTGGGTCGGATTCCAGAACGGTTAGGTAGGTAGATTCTGGATTGAACGTGTTAGTGAGTTGCACGCTAGGGGCGGCGGGCGCGTGAGGCGGGGCGGTTAAAGTAAACTCTACTGCTATTGAAGATCCGGGGTTGACTTTATCGGCTATATAGCGCCATTCTTGCGGGTTCCCGGTGTCCCAGGGCCCCGGTCCTATCCAGCAGGAGCCCGTGACAAAGTAATTGCCCGCCCATTCGCTATAGCCTATCGGGGCGCCGTCTTCGAGGTAGGGGGTTATCCACCCGTCCTTGATCGCTTGGGTTTTCGCTATGGTGTGCGAGAGTACAAATGAGGAATCTAGTTCAACCGGAGAGCCGGGGCGTATTTTGTGAGCCTGCCGCGCCGCTTGTAGGTTTTCGCAGCGGATAACGGCTCGCATGGTTCCTATCTCTGGGTTGTCTAGCTGGTTTGCGCGGCCGAAAGTGATTTCTGCTCCGTCTAGGACGCCCCACCCTTCCCGGCCTAACGCTTTTGCGCTGTGGGGTATCTCCCAATCCCCAATACTTAGCCAGGTCATGCGCTCACCCCGGGGGTAATAGTGATTTGGCCGCGGCCGCGCTCAAGCCCGGTTAATAACTGCTTTATCTGTCTAGCTACTGCCAGGGGGTCTAGGGCGCCGTTGACGGTGATGTTAATCGGGGCGGGCGCGGTATCCCTGTTGCCGGGGTGGATCCAGCGAGCGAGTTTTACAGGCTTTATGGGTTTGGCGGTTGGGATTTCTACTAGGTCTTTAGAGGCTTTAGCTACTTTAGAGTCCATAGAGTCTAGGCCTTTGATGAAGCCTTGCCCGGTCTGTTTACCGATGAGGGTAAAGACTTTGGAGGGGGAGGCGATTCCTAGGAAGTGTTTTATGGAGTTGATAGCTTTATTGGCTATTCGTTTGCCTGCGTCCCAGATTGCAGATCCTAGGGAGCCTACCCCGTTTATGAAGCCGCGGATTAGGTCTTTTCCTGCTCCTACTAGGCGATGTCCTAGGTTTCCTACCGCCGCTACCGCCCGGCCGGGTAATCCTCTAACCACGCCTACCGCGCGGCTTACGCCGGAAGAGATGGCGCCGGTGATGCCGTGCCAGATGGAGACCGCTTTAGCGTGTACCCAGTGCCAGCCAGCTCCCCATAGGTTCTTTATAAGGGATACCCCGCCGGCAAAGAAACTTTTTACACGGTTCCAGCCGCCAGAGATCGCGCCGCTGATTCCGTTCCATACGGCGGTTACTAGCCCTTTGATGCCGTTCCAGGCGCCGTTCCAGATCGTGGTTATAACCGCTAGGGCGCCTTGGAAGATTCCCTGGACTCTAGCAATGGAGCCGCTAATAATCCCGGTGATGACGGTCCATACCCCTAAAACTATGCTTTTGAGACCGTTCCACAAGGTATTCCAGTCGCCGGTAAAGATCCCTTTAAATACCTGCAAGATACCTTTAATGATCTGCAGGGCGCCCTTAATGATCGATCCGATGGTAGTAAAGGTTCCGGTAACTATAGGTAGGAGCGCGGTAAAGATTGGCATTAGCGCGCCAATAATCGCGGCCGCTACGGGTTTTATGGCTTGGTAGAGGCCTTGCGCTTGCGTACCGATATCCTTAAATAGCTTCCCTGCAGCTTTGAGGCCGGGAGAGTTAAAGGCTTTGCCCATGGCTCCCAGCCCGCCGGATCCGGATAGGTTTTTGATTAGCCCGGTTAGCCACCCTAGGGTTTTACCTACTGCGTTAAATACCCCGGATGCTAAAGGCTCTAGGGCTAGTTTGGCGTTGTTTTTTAGTAGTTGCCAGGCTTCGGCGGCGTCGGCGGTTTCCTTGCCTACCCCTAGAATGGTGTCACCGCTACCTTTGGCGGCTTTGCCGATGGCGTCCATGTTGATGGCACCGGATTTTAGGGCTCCGATGAATTGGGGGGCGCCGCGGGTTCCGAACAGTTTAGAAGCTAGGTTTAGGGCGCCGGCCTCATCACCCTTTTTAAGCATGGTTCCCATTTCTCCGGTAACCCGCTTAAAGGCATCGGCGGGTTTTTCCCCGGACTTGGATACCTCCAGCAGCGCCTTGCCCATAGAACCTAAGGTTTTGTTAGCGTCCAGGCCGGACTTGTTTAGTAGGCCGGCCATGGCCGCCGATTCGTTGAAGCTAAAGCCTAGGGATTGTAGGGCGGGCGCGTTCTTACCCAGGATCCCAGACAGGTCGTTCATGGATATGCCGGTAGCCTGGGAGACTCTAAAGAGGGTGTCCATGCCGGCTTCTGTTTGTTTGCCGGTGATGTTGAAACCATTTAAAGCGCCGGTAGCTTTATTGATGTCAATTTCTTCGCCTAGGATCCGCCCGGCCTCTAAGAATTGGCTGGACACGGTTTCTAGGGTTTTACCGGTGAGGCCTGTCCTAGTGTTTACGTCTGCTAGGGATTTGCCGATCTTGTCAAAATCAGCCGGGACGGTGGAGGCTACGTTACGGGCGGATCCTTTTAGGGATTCGAACGCTTGCCCGCTGGCTCCGGTGCCTATCCGGATTGTGTCATACATCGAGTCGAATTCGGCGCCGATGTTGTATAGGGCTTTTCCGGCGGCTACTGCTGCCACGGGGATTGCCGCGATTCCGGCGGCTACTAGCGGACCGGCTTTGCCAAACTTGGAGGTGAATTTATTGAGGAAGCCGCCCGCGCCGTTTAGGGCTTTTTGGGCGCCGGTGGCGTCACCCACGATTTTTATTGCCATCACGGCGGGGCCGGCCATTTTATTCCTCCTGTAGGTCTGCTAGTTGTTCGAGTGCTTCATATAGAATTTGTGGTGGTGCTTCTAGCCACCCGGTAGGGCTGCTACCCGTTGCTAGGCATAGCGCTGCTATCGCTTCCGTGAGGGTTGTGTTCTCGAAAGGTAACGCCTTGGCCGTCTTCTGATTCTTCTGCTGCCAGCAGGGAGTTTAGCCAGTTGTTAAATTCGGGGGTTTCTGGTTCTTTGCGGCGGGCTACCGTCCAGGCGGCGTATAGGGTGCCTTCCACGGCCATTTCACTCATGTTCATTTCCCGGGAGGCGGCGTAGCCTTCCGCGGCAACGATAGCGGCGGGGATGATCGGGTAGGTTGCTTGCCGTCCGTCTTCGTAGATGACTTGGAGGGTTTTGATTTTGACGCTCATATTATTGATGCTCCTTTGAGTTTTGCGGTTTTTTCGTTGATGATCTTTGCGTACATGTCTTGAATTTCGGGATCCATTTCCCTAGCGGCTTCCATGATGAAAGGCCGTTTTTCTACGGGGGCGGCAAAGGGTTTACGCCCCGACGTGGGCGGCTCAGCGGTCTTAGATGGCCACATCTTCCGGCCCCAATGGATTACCCACGCGTATTTGACGCGGGCGTTACCGGCTCTTACGGTGGCTTTGCGTTTCGCCCCGCCGCCCCTGATGGTGCCTTGTAGGGTGCCTTCTAGGGTGGGGGCTTTGGAGCGGGCGCGGCCGGCTACTTTTTGCGCTATCTCGCTGTTTAGCGCTTTGAAGTCTTCGAGGTCATCCCCGATTTTTCGTAGCGAGTACCTGAGTTCGTCTAGCCCGGCGATTTCTACCGCGCCGCGCTCTTTCTTGCCCATTTATCCGGCGGGGTTAGGGGTGGTTCCTGCTGCTTCTTCTAGGGTGGGTTTACCCACGGTAGGGAAGCTGAAAGACGTGGAGTTGGATTTTTTGACGTCTCCGCCGATTTCTACCGGTGCGACCTGGCAGCGCCCCTTAATCGTGAGCGCCCGGGTGTTATTGGGCTTGAAAATAAATTCTACTTCTTCGCCCATATGGTCAAAACACCATTTAGGGAGCGAGTCTGTGCCGTAGTCTTGCATGATTTCACCCTCTAGGGAGCCGGTGAGTTCCCCGGGCTCGAGGTATTCGGAGCCGTCTAGCATGGGGGTAGGGTCTTCGGTCTTGTATTCCGGTTTGTAGGTTAGTTTGGTGCATTGGCCGGCAAATTCGCGGGCGGATCCGCCTTCATCCGGGGTGAAAGTGAGTTTTCCAGGTCCTAGTTTGTCTGCTTTTACTGCCATTGTTTTTCTCCTTATATTTGGTAGCTGTTTGAATAGGTGATTTTGTAGGCCGCAAAATACCGGGTGGTACCGGGCGGGGTTACTCCCAGCGCATACGCAGAATCAAACCCAAGGGGTACTAGTGCCTCTATGCCGCTAGAGAGGGCGGCGCGGGCTTGGGTCTGGTCTTGTTCTGCTGCGATTAGCCAGACCTCAAAATCCGCGGTTAGCTGGTTAAATGATTCTGGTTTTAGGTTCGGCTCGGTAATGATCGCGGCGTTCTTGCCTGCAGCTAGCGCTGCATAGCCCGCGGTTGGCTCGCTCGTGACCAGGAAAGATTCCGGTAAAGCGTTAGAAAGCGCTTCCTGCTCGGATTCGATGATGTCGGTTATTAGGCTCATGCGATACCAACTCCTAGCCAGGGGGCTAGTAGGGCGCGGGCGGGGGTGAGCGGATCGAGAGCCGGGCGGGCAGGAGACGCTAGCAGGGTTCCGTCTCCGAAAGCTGCTAGGTCTTGTTTGCCTACCCGCCGCTGCCACAGATTCCCGGCAACTTCTAAAATTGCTTGGTTTAGTACGGGGCCAGGTACCTGGCAGCGTCCCACGTGTCGGTTAACCCGTTCGGTGGCGGCCTCTAGACAGGCGGATAAATATTCGCTGTCAGAGGCCGCCGCCCCGGTAAACGCCCTTAGCTGGTTTACGTCTGCCATTTTTAGGCGCCAATCTTGACCGGTTTAATCAAATCCGGATGCTGGCTGAAAATGGCGGCGTAGCCGTAGACGGCGAACTCTTTGGTTAGGGTGGTGATGTTTTCGTCTTCTAGCCGCAAGGGAGCGCCGGGTAGTTCCGCCGTGGTTAGGGCGTCTTTGGAGTAGGCCACCATGTGATCGCCTTCCCACTTGGGAACCCGGGTAATCGTAATCTGTCCGATCTGAGCAGAAGGCAAGTTAAACGTTACTGTGCCTTGATGCTCTAGCGGGGCGCCCTGGAGCTGCAACGCGCGCGGGTCACGGGGGAGGTTCTTTAGCCACTTGAAAACAGCGGGGGATACTAGCAGCCCGTCCATGGAGTAGGGGATATCCTCATACACGTCCGTTAGGTCTAGTAGGAGGTCTTCGAGGTCTGCCACGGTAGCGGTAGTTCCCTTGGTAAGCGTCAACACCGGGGTATTAGTGGTAACGATAGCTTGGAACTTTTCCCGAACGTCTGCTTCGATGGTGGCCGCGTATTGATAGGCCAGGTCCTTAAAAATCTCGTCCAAAATCACGGGGCTGGTGGTGCGTTCGATAGCTTGCCGGGTGATGCCTTCTACAGCGCCGCCGTAGGTAGAGACGGTAGCAGATTGCACGCTCCAGGTAGCGGGCAAACCGGTTACTAGCTTTGCGCCTTCTTTTGCCTGTTTTGCGGTCTTGATAGTAGACGGCTCGGCTTTTTGGGCATATTCCATGGTCATGCCGGTGGAGGGTAGCGCGATGGTGGTAAATAGGTTTTTTATTGGCTGCTTTGCTTCCATGCGCTTTTCGATATCGCCTAGCCACACTGGCAGGTTCACATAGTCGGCGCTAGTTCCGGTAGCAGCAGCGCGGGCTAGCTGCTTTGCGTCGTCTTCGCCCTTTTTGTACCCGGCTACAAACTCACCATAGGAGCGGTAATTGATCCCGGGGGTGGTAGGGGCGGGCTTGTCTGCTAGGGCTGCTAGGGAGCGCTCCAGGGCTTCCATACGCTCCAAAGTCTCAGCAGTTTCGGTTGTGGTTTCTTTGTCCATATCTTTTTCCTTTTCTTCCTTTGGTTTGGTTTGTTTTTCTCGGACTTTTTCGATCTTCGCGGCCTCATAGGCGGGAAACTCTACGATGGAGAATTCGCGGGCGCGGACTTTCTTCCAGGTAATATGCGCTCCGTCGTCTCGGTCGTCTTGGTCGTATTCGATGCCCTCAAACCCGATGCTGCAGGAGGTGAGAACACCGTCTTTTAGGAGCTGGTAGACTTCATTGCCGCGGGTGGTTTGGGAGATTACCCCGTCGAACTCCACGCCGTTTTCTGTTTCGCGGGTTGCGGTGATCCGTCCGATTGGCTCAGAGTGTGCATAACGGAGGATTGCGCCTTCTGCGTTTACGGATCCGGGCGCGAACTGCTCATAAAGGCCTTCCCATATTTGGGTTTCATCGTTATAGGGGACTCCTAGCGCGGTTACCCCGCGTTCTTCTTTGTTGCCGTCTGCTCGGATTGTGAGGGAGCGGGTTTGAAGCCCGTCTAGGTCACTCATTCGTTTGTTTCCTCCTGGTCTTGTTCGTCTAGGGGTTCTCTGCCTTCGAGGGCGCGGGCTTCGTTTTTGGTTAGTAGCCCGCAATTGATAGCGATCTGGTAGGACTCGTAGCGGGTCTTGGTATCAGCCCTCAGTAGGCCTTCGTAGTTGAATTTGGCTTGCATCCCGGCCGGTAGCATCCGGGAGAGTTCGCCTTCTATCTTGCGGGTGTAGCCGGTGAGGGTGAAGCGCGAAAACTCGATCCATGCCTGCTCAATATTGGAGTAGGTTTGGCTATTGCCATCTACGGCCGCTAACAATAGCCCGGCCGGTACGCCAAAGAGCCGCGCTATCTCGGTGGTGGTAAATGCCCGGGCTTCGAGCCATTGCGCATCCTTAGGGCTAATCAAGATCGGGGTGTACTTAATGCCTTTGGGTAGGACTCTTGCCCGGGAGGGGTTCGCGGACAGGTCTAGGGGCTCGCCGTTTTCGTCTAGGTAGTTCCATGCCTGCAGAATGTCGCTTGCTTCTGCTTTGTTTAGGGGTTGCTCGGTGGAGAGGATCCCGGCGGGCTGGCCAGAGGAGGCAAAATAATCGGTAGCGTAATCTCGGATTGCGGCCGCGCCTTCCAGGTCGCGCCTTGCGGCGGTTATAGGTCCGATACCGGTAAGCATGCCGGGCATGCGCGATAAGGCGGCGTGCCCCATCTTCCCCGGCTCCACCTGCTTACCGTTGATGGAGTAGATACGGCGGGTTTTGGTCTTATCCCAGGAAACAGTTACTAGATCCGGATGTATCGCGCGTAGTTCAGCCGGGGCGCCGCGATATTCCCCAATAGCCAGCCAATAAGCATTACCCCTAAGGGCTAGGGATAGGACTAGCTGTTCTATAAATTCATCTCGTGAGATGTTGAGGTCTGGAGTTTTGAGGATCCCAGGGGTTTGCGCCGCCGTGAGCCGCCGCCCGTTCTTCTCAGCATATAAAGGCAGTTGCGAGATGCCGTTAGCGATTACCTGCACCGCGCGATAAACCGCGGGTAGGGATAGCGGTTCATCTAGCCGGGGGCTACGCGGGGGCGGGGTTACCCCTTTTCCACTCGGAACGCTAAACGTTTTGGCGCGTTTGAAAAAGTCTAGGAGTCCCATACCCGAAAGCTAAGCCAGGCACCCGCAATTCTCCTAGGGATTGTTAACAGGAGGGCTATGGAGGGCTATGGAGGGACACTGAGGGATAGTAAAGAGTTATATATAGATGGCCAGTTTTTCGTCTCTGGAAGCGCCCCATGCGGCCACCGATGCCGCAATCATGGCCGCCGGGTCATTGGCTGACTTATCCCGGTCTATGCGTTCTAGCCCGTTGGTTATTTTGACCATTATCCCGTTCCTGGCTTCTTCCAGGGCGGGGGAATGGTCATGCGCCAAAGTCCCGGTTCTTATCGCGGTAAAATAATCACCATCAGCAAGCAGCCGCTGTTTCAGGTCAACTTCCTGGACTCTTACCCCCTGTGCCACAAAGTCTTCTAATAATCTTCTGTTGGGGCCGGCTGCGTCCACGTACACCGGCGCGGCTGGGAACTTGACTTTTAGGGCTTTGAGGGCGGGAATAATCCACCGCGTAAAAGGCGCTTGCTTAATAATCTTGACGGATGGCCCGGGGTTAGGTTCGCCGCGCTGCCAGGCGGCCGCGATAGTAGCAGCAGTACCGCGCCCGGATACCTCCACCGAAAACGTTAGCGTGGGGTTGTCTTTCGGGATATCCCCGGCGTCCTCCAACCCTTCCCACATTCCGCCGGGAACATATTCCCCGGTAAGGGTCTTGGTAGACCGGTTACAATATCCCCGCTCCCATTCTTGCGGGGTGCGTTCCCACAAAGAAAGAAAATCAGACTTTAAAGTCTCTAGGGTTTGCGTATTGCCTAGGGCGGGATGAAAACCCCAAAGGCTAGAATCTGTTGGATCTAGCCCGGGCGCTAGCGACCACTCAAAATAACCCAAATCCGCCCGCTTGCCTTCGCGGCCGTCCGCCACCATATCATTTAGAAACTCGCTTTTATCGGTTCCCATAGTAGAGAGGTGCCATATTTGTGCTTCGTCTCCGAAAGTTGATTGCGCCGGCCGGATACCTCCAACCAAATCGGCGCCTTCTAGCGCGTTTAGGGTCCATATCTCATCGTTAATGACTAGCCGGGGGGATTTAGAGTGCATGGCTTCCGGTCCCCTAGTGAAACGCTGGAAAATGGAGCCGTTGCGGGCTTGGAATCCCTCTGAGCCGTTAGAGCGTAGGAAGTCAAAGCAGGCTTTTAGGTCTTTATCCCAGTGGGTTTCCCACGCGGAGCCTAGCTTTTTCATAGCAGCAGAGGCATATAGGCCGGATTGAGCGGAAAAATAAATCTCACTACCCGGGTTAAGCAAAGCCCGGTAAATACCTAACGCGCATACTAGGGTAGTTTTACCCGATTGCCGCGGGACAGATATCAAGACTTCGCGGAAACGGTAATGGCGTTTGCCCTTCTTGTCTAGCTTGTACTGGGTAGCAGCCTTGAGTACGCGGCGTTGCCAGGGCTGCAGGTCCCAGCCCATCATCGCCGCTATAACGCATATGGGCGCAACCTCAGACTTGAAGCCTTTAGCGGGGGTAGGGGCGTAGGAGGGCGGCGGGTCAGCCACCCATTTAGATGCCGGTAGTTTCATGACACAATATGCAGCAGTTCGGCTACTCGCTCTTGCGGGGTAGCATTACCAGAACTATTAGTGGCTCTTTCGCGCTCGTCTATCACCTCGTAAAGTTTGCCTAGTATCCCTAGATAGGTCTTGCGGATAGCGGCGCGCCCGGAAGCAGCATCACCCGGGGCTATGGAGTCAATATCAACAGCAGTAGAGAGCAGGAGCTCGCAGAGGGCTGCGTCCATCTGTTCTAGCTTGCCCTGGCTTGTGAGGGCTTTTATGGTTTCGCAAGCGGCTGTGTATGATTGTCCTTTTTTGCGCTGGTTTGCGTCCCACTCAGGGATTAAAGAATCAATGATATTACCTGGCATTTTTGGTTTCTTTCCTGGTCAGGGGATTTTTTTTGAGTTAAAAAGGGAGGGATTACAGCCTGGCGGCGTGGAGTGGACAGACGGTATTCCCCAGAAAAAACGGCGGCGAAAATATTTCTCTCTCACGCTGATAACACCTCACGCAAAATGTCATAGATGACTATGGGGCGTTTCATTTTATTCCCGCGCGCGCTGTTACATCCCCAATGAGCCGCCCTAAGGTTATCAATCGTTGACGCCCCGCCCCACGATTCCGGAATGATATGATCCGCGGTTAGCTGGTCCCGCCGGCGCAACGGGTAACGCGAGATGGGTAGTCCGCATAGCTGGCACACCCACCCATCTCGCTCTGCTATCTGTTGCGTGAGTTCCCGCCGTACCCGGCCGGGTAGTTCCTTCCATTTAACCATTGCGTACCTGCCTAGCGTAGGCGGTGACATCCCCGGGCGCGTACCGGATCGCGCGCCCCAACCTAATAAAGGCGGGGCCTTTGTTCGTGTAGCGTAGCTGTTTTACATAGCCCGGCGTTACTCCCAGAATGGCGGCTACCTCCTCCGTGGTAAGCAGGCGCCCGCGTTGTGTTGTCCTTGCTGGTTTCCTCATTGCCTGCCTACTTTCTATCGCCATAACACGGCCTCACCCTTGGCTTTGTATTCCTTCACCAGCCGGTCAGCGGTAGCGAGTACGTACGCCATCCATTCCGCCCGGTCCTTAAACATCATGGATTCGGCTTGCTTGGTAGCTATCTGGGTAGCGCGATCTCTGATTATCTGCTCGTCTGATACCTCGAGCAGCCCGGCTTCTTCTGCTCTCTTATAGGCCGGATCCTGAGCTACCCGGCGCCTCCAGTTCTCCATCTCATTCTTATTCCTGGTAGCATCCACGCATAAGGAGCACTGCGCTGGATTGTATTCACCATGTGGACAAATGTCCGGTAGGCGGTCAAGGTGAGCTTCTGGCATAGCTGGCAACATTCCTACCTCCTCATAATTGCTAACAAAATCTTCTATACTTGCAGGTGACAGCGCCGAAGAACTATTAACGCTGTTAGCCGACGCGTTAAACAGATCAAGCGCTTCGCGCTTGTCCTCATCTACTTCGCGGAATAACTTCTTTCTTAGGCGGGTTACCCGGCTAGCCGGGTACCCTCCTAAGGAATTAGAGGGGCTAGCATTAGCTTCCGCATGGAGCGACCAGCAAGAACGCGCTTGCAAGTCATTAGTCTTAACCCCGCCCGCCCCTCTGGACGGCACACGCACACTATCCGGGGTACGCGCCGCCCCGTCCTTACCACGACGCCGCCGCAAAATATCCGCGAGCCGGGCAATAAACTTATTGCGGTTATCTTCATCAATCCGCTTAGAGCGCGGCCGCGCAAACTTGATAAGTTCCACCAGCTTGCGCTTAACCACAACGAACAGGGACGAAGTAGGATTACCGGACACGATCATGCCCCGCGTCCACCGGATAACTCCCATCTCCTCCAAAGTCTGTAGCGCTATCCGTGTCCAGCGTTCGCAATAACCCGAAATCTTCTGCAACTGGGTAGCGGTGGTAAACACCTTGCCAGCATCATCAAACTGGTCAACCTCTTTCTTAGAGGACGGGGCAAGCGTTAACGCCTGCAGGATAGAGCGGGCGGCTCTCCATTCCGGGCCATCGAGCACGCCCCAATAAGACCTAGCCAAAGACGAAATCAACACAGACGTAGGAGCGCCGGCCGTGAGCCGCATAGCCGGTATAGCCTCACTCACCACGACCACCCCCGCCCGCAATATAAAGCACAAGCATCACCGCACAGCACACGATCACATAAGCGAAAACCATCAGCCCGGGACTACTAAACATCAGCCACACCCCGCGCCTTCTCCTCAGCAACCAAAAGAGTATTAAGCTGCCATATCGCACCACCACACAACCGCGTCAGCTCATCACGAACATCAGCAAGCAAATCGCTATCAAGCTCAGGCGCCCGCTCCAACATCACTGGCAACAACTCACCCAAATTCGCCCGGAACTGCTCCGACAGCGAGCAAAGCCGATCCAAATCAATCGCAAGCTGCATCAGCCCCGTATCAACACCTCTAGGCATGAAGCCTCCTTAGAATAGTTTTCATGAATACAATCGCGATACTCTTAGCGGCTAGCAGCGCTATAACCGCTCTAATAGCGCTCTTAATGGTCATTGCTGAAAAATGGGGACAACGCCCGGAAATACGCTTCATCCAGATAGAACCCACATACGGAATGCTTTTCATCATCTGGCCTCATAACGGCTGGATAAAAGACGTAAAGGTAAAAGTTGGGATAGACGGTGAAACAATCTATGATGACCTTTTTTATATCGGGCATCAGACAGTTCTAAATCTCGAACTAAATCCTCGTGATAGTAAAAACCGGCGTCTGCTGATCTCCTATAAGGCCGCATCCGGCGCGTTGTCTCTTTTCCGCCGCTCTCTAATCGTGCATTTACCACATGGCACGACTTACCCCGCGAGATTCCACAACCGCATAAGCAACCAGGAACGCGGTGACCGCCGCGTTGCGATTTGCTCCCTGGAACACGCGAACTATATAACCGACACCTACGGCAAACACGACTAGCCCGCCGCTTCACAGCTCAGACCTCGTGAAAAGATCCGAAAAATCAAAACCAGCATTAGCCAACAACTGCAGGTCAGTAACCTTCCAAGACCTAGCACCGGTGGCTTTTCCGCTGATACCAGCAGGAGTAACTTTGAGTATCTTCGCTAAGTCGGCCTGCGTTAGATTGCGGGCTTTCATCTGTTTTAGGATTAGACTGGAAACACGTTCGTTAACATTTTGCATAGCGCTAAGAATATAGCGAAATGCTGAAAGATATCAGCGAAACGCTATTTTTATAGCATAGTGTGCTAGAGGTCACATATAGCGAAAGCGGTTAATTAGTTAGCATTTTGTTTACTTCTAGCCGGAATTGCGATAAATTAACGATATGGAAACTTTGACCAGCCCCGAAATTCTCCGCACTAACATTCGTCTACTTCAGGCGCGGAAAAATCTAAATAATACAGAGTTAGCACGGGTTTTGAATCTTACCCCAACCGCAATTAGTGATAAGCAGCGTGGCAAGCGTGGCTGGAAAATAACTGAGCTTGATAGCGTGGCTTCGGTCTTCGATACTACGCCCTGGGACTTAATGAAGCCTATGCTAGGTGACACCTGGCGCCCCCGACAGGAATCGAACCTGCAACCTCGGGATTAGAAGGCCCTTGCTCTATCCTTTGAGCTACGGGGGCTGGCTGTTCCTTTAGTTTATCTAGAAATCTCCCGGGTGCTAATTCCTTGTCCCCAAGCTAGGTAATCCTCTTTTTTCCTGGTGGCAATGATTTCTTTCTAGAAAATATCGTTACTGCTTTGCAACATGGTGAGGTAACCAACACTAGGAGGAATCATGAGCAAAGCAAATATAGAGGTTACTTTTACCGGCTGGGTAGCAACCGCGCCCACTTTTCATCGTCCCGACCCGACTAAACCCGACAAGGCGCTATGTACTTTCCGGGTGATGCACACCCCGTATTCGCGCGACAATCAAGGAAACTGGCAAAAAGGCGAGTCGCTCGCGGTTAGGGTGAAAGTTTGGGGGTGGGGCGCGCATTATGTGTCTCGCTCTATTCGGGTGGGGGATCCGATTATTGTTTGTGGGCGGTTGATCCGCTCTAAATGGCAGGATAAAGAGCAAGTTACCCACTATGGGTTAGAGCTAACTGCTTCTTCTTTAGGGCATGACCTGACTATGGGGGAGTCTAACTTTGTGCGGATGATAGGTGCACTACCAAAACGGGGAAGTTTTGCTACCCCAAGTAAGGAAGGGGAGGGCTCCCTGGCAGATCCCGAGGGCGAGTTTGAGAGCGCTGGGACAACAGAGCCCGTGGGAACACAAGCAACAGGGGCAGAACCTGCGGGAATAAAAGCGGCACCAGCCGCTGGCGATCAGGTTGTTGCTGATCCTTCCACCGGAGAAATTCTCGAGGAGGAGGCAAAAAATACCCGCGGGAGCAACCCGCCCGCACCCTCGGAAGCAGCAGGAGCGGAAAACGTTCTGGACCCGGAAGGGGAATATATTCTAGAAAATACTTTTAGCGGAGAGGCCGCCTAGTCGCGCGGGGGTTCGCTTTGCGTTTTTAACTCCACTATTCTGGGTATTAGAACAATACCGTCTGGCAGAAAGTGGCAGCAGTGGCAGAATTCATTTACCAAATGATCCACACCCGCAAATCTTTAGGCGACAAGGTCATTTTGGACGATGTGACTATGGCTTTCCTTCCGGGAGCCAAAATCGGCATGGTTGGTCCTAACGGCGCCGGTAAATCTTCGATCCTCAAAATTATGGCGGGTCTGGATGAGCCATCCAATGGGGAGGCCAGGCTAACTCCTGGCTATACCGTAGGGATCTTGATGCAAGAGCCCGAATTGGATGACGATCTCACGGTTAAAGAAAACGTGGAGCAAGGAGTAGGGCCGTTAAAGGCCAAACTCGATCGCTTCAATGAGATCTCCGCGCAGATGGCGGATCCGGATGCCGATTTTGATGCCCTAATGGAAGAAATGGGTACCCTACAGACCGAGATTGACGCTGCCGATGGCTGGGATGTTGATTCTCAACTAGAACAGGCAATGGATGCCCTGCGCTGCCCGCCCCCGGAAACTCCGGTGTCGGTGCTTTCGGGCGGGGAGCGTCGCCGAGTTGCCCTCTGTCAGTTGCTACTAAAAGCTCCTGACCTGCTGCTACTTGATGAACCTACTAACCATTTGGATGCCGAATCCATCCTGTGGCTAGAAAAGCATCTGCACTCTTATAAGGGAGCAGTAATTGCGATTACCCACGACCGTTACTTCCTAGATCACGTGGCGGAATGGATCGCGGAAGTCGACCGCGGGCGTTTGTATCCTTACGAAGGTAACTATTCGACCTATCTGGAAAAGAAGCGCGAACGCCTGGAAATCCAGGGGCGCAAGGATGCGAAACTAGCGAAGCGCCTAAAAGAAGAACTGCAGTGGGTGCGTTCTTCGGCGAAAGGGCGACAAGCGAAATCCAAGGCACGTTTGCAGCGTTATGAAGAGATGCAGGCAGAGGCAAAGCGCACCAAGAAACTGGACTTTGAAGAGATTCAGATTCCGCCAGGGCCGCGCCTGGGAACCGTGGTGTTGCGCGCCGAGAACCTGTGTAAAGGTTTTGGGGATCGTGAACTGATCAAGGATCTGTCTTTCAGTCTGCCTCCGAACGGAATCGTGGGGATTATTGGCCCGAACGGAGTTGGGAAAACCACTTTGTTCAAAACGATTGTGGGGTTAGAGGAACTCGATTCGGGAACTCTAGATATCGGGGAAACCGTAAAAGTCAGTTATGTGGATCAGAACCGTGCGGGGATTGATCCGGATAAGACCTTGTGGGAAGTGGTTTCGGATGGTCTGGACTTCTTGGACGTGGGGGGAGTGACGATTCCTTCACGCGCCTATGTGGCCTCGTTTGGTTTTAAAGGCCCTGATCAGCAAAAACCGGCTGGGGTGCTTTCTGGTGGGGAGCGCAACCGTTTGAACTTGGCGCTTACCCTAAAGCAAGGCGGAAACCTGCTGCTTCTCGACGAGCCGACCAACGACCTGGATGTGGAGACTTTGGCTAGCCTGGAAAATGCGCTGCTAGAGTTCCCAGGTTGCGCAGTGGTAATTACTCACGATCGCTGGTTCCTCGACCGAGTAGCTACTCATATCTTAGCCTGGGAGGGGACCGAAGAGAATCCCGCCAACTGGTATTGGTTCGAGGGTAACTTCGAGTCCTACGAAAAGAATAAGGTTGACCGCCTGGGGGCGGAGGCTGCCCGGCCGCATCGGGTAACTCACCGCCGTCTGCGTCGCTCTTAACGGATATAACACCGCCAATAAAACAGCTACAAGAACAGGGATAGCAAATGAGCGAGAGCCAAGATCAGTTGCGAGAACTGGCGTGCGCCTATGGAGTCGCGATTGACTACTGGGATTATTCCGGGATTCACCGCATAGTTTCCGATGAAACACTGCGAGCAGTCCTCAAGGCGATGGATATTGACGCCGATACGCCTGCGCAAGTGGCGGCCTCGCTAAAAATGGTTGAGGAGCGTCCCTGGCGGCGAGTACTTCCCGAATGCATCGTTACTCGCAACGATGACAACTATTGGGTACGGGTACACGTTCCGCATGGCAAAGCGGTAACCGTAACTATGCATTTTGAGGAGGGCGGGTCTTGGGATTTGCCCCAACTGGATGTGCTAGTGGCGCCCCGGGAAATCAATGGAGTGCTAACCGGGGAAGCAACTTTCAATATTCCTCCGGGGCAGCCTTTGGGCTGGCATCGCTTAACCGCACAGGTCGAGGGGGATGAACGTCCCTATACCTGCCCGGTAGCAGTCACGCCCGCGCGTCTGGGGATGCCTAATTTGCGTGATGGGCGTGCCTGGGGAGCAATGAGTCAGTTCTATGCCAATCCTTCGCGGGATTCTTGGGGAATTGGGGATGCGGCAGATTTGGCTACTATCTGTAAGTGGGTCGCCTCCAAGGGGGCGGACTTCTTACTGATTAACCCGGTACACGCTTCCCAAGTGACTTCACCCTTGGAAAATTCTCCCTATTTGCCGTGTTCGCGGCGTTTTTGGAATCCCATTTATATTCGCCCCGATGCGATTGCGGAATACCAAGAACTTTCTGATAAGAAGCGTAAAAAAATTGCGGAGTTGCGGGAAGAGGCGCAGTCTTCGCTTAGCGAATCGATGCCAGCAGATCATCCGGGAGTTTCCGGCTCGGGCGCGCACTTCTTCAGCGGTGATTTAATCAAACGCGATCCCGTCTGGAAGCAGAAACTGGCCGCCCTCGAGATT
>QWCK01001736.1_pt1 | contig 30563 bp, 26 predicted proteins | sample 1972571 | NCBI WGS metagenome assembly QWCK01 (sample SAMN09866710, study PRJNA288562) | Human gut metagenome isolate term2_stool, whole genome shotgun sequencing... | isolation source: gut | host: Homo sapiens | place: USA: California | reverse complement strand
GTACCGCGCCGAAAAAGAGGAGCGTCACCGGAAACACGCCGAGCCCCGCCCCGAGCGTCGTCGCAACGGGTGCCCCGAGCGCCTGAAAATGCGGTGCGAGTCCGAGAATCCCCGCCGTTGCCGCGAACGAGAGGAGAAAGGACGGCGAAAAGAGCGCATAGGGACTTGCGAGGAGAATCACGATCCATGCGATCTCCAGACCGTCTTCCGGGCGATGGAGAAATCCGAGATCCGGTGCCACGAGCGCGAGACTCGCCATGATCCACGCGCGCACAAGCGACGGCGGAAATCCCGTGACGAGAAGATAGAAAAATAAGACAAGAATCGTCGCGAAGCTCCGCGTTTTGTAGGAGAGCGGAATGAGCGCCAAGATCGACCGGAGAATCGTCGCGAGAATGAGCACGTGGAGTCCGCTCGCCGCAAGGAGATGCGAGAGCCCGACACCGCGCACACTGTCCGCCGCCCCGCCGCCGTAACCGAAAAACGCGTGTAAGAGAAGTTTGCCGTTCTCCCCGAGCGGTGCGAGACGCGCTTTCACCGTGCGCACGAGCCGCGTCCGGAGGGTTTCGCCAAGCACGGTGACCTCGTCGGTGTAGACTTTGGACCGCGCTCCGAGCGTCCGAAAATATCTCGTCTCGTCGAATCCGTAGAGATTGCGCCTTGGAGACGGGAGTTTGCGTTCGCCGCAGAAGGCGATCGTCTCGCCCGGGAGAAGTTCTGACGACGTGCGAAGGAGGATTTTCCCTTCGTTCGTCCGCACGAGCGCCCGCGTACCGTCGTCATCTTCGCGCAGGACGCGCACGACGAGACCCGTGCCGTCAAAATTTCCGGAGACAAAATCGGGCGTTGCAATCCGTGTCAGAATGATCGCCGCCAAGAACCATAGAACCGGTTTGCGATTTTTACACACAAAAAGACCGACGAGTCCCGCCCCGATCGCGTAGGGGCCGATTGTCGCGGCGAGGAGAATTCCCACCGCAACGGCAAGACATTCCGTCGATCTTTTCATTTTATGACACTCCTTCTTGCATCTTGAGGCTTGCGGATTGGAAACGCGCGAGCTGCGCATAGCGTCCGTCTTTTGCCATGAGTTCTTCGTGCGTCCCGCGCTCGATGATGCGGCCGTGATGCAGGACGAGGATTTCGTCCGCGCTTCGAATCGTCGAGAGTCGATGCGCGATGATGAGCGTCGTGCGATTTTTCTTGACGACCTCGACGGCGTGCGTGATTCGCTGTTCCGTCTCGCTGTCGATATTGGAAGTCGCCTCGTCGAGAACGAGAATCTCCGGATCGTGTGCGAGTGCGCGCGCAAAACTGATGAGTTGCCTTTCGCCCCCGCTGAACGTGGCCCCTTTCTCGGTGACCGGCGCGTCGATGCCGCCCGCACGATCGAGAAGACTCTGTGCCCCGACCGCCCCGAGCGCACGGACCGCGTCTTCACGCGAGACCCGCTCGTCTCCGAGCGCAATATTGTCGTAGACCGTCCCCGTAAAGAGATACGGATCCTGTAGGACGATGCCCATGCGATCGCGCAGTTTCCTCCGTGCGACCGTCTGCGTATCCGTGTCGCCGATGCGAATCGTGCCGGAATCCGGATCGTAGAAACGGAAAAGGAGATTCATCATCGAGGATTTGCCGCTCCCCGTCGCGCCGACGAGCGCCACGGTTTTGCCCTTCGGCAGATGGAACGAAATGTCCTTGAGAACCTCTTCGCCCTCGACATAGGAAAAATGGACATCTTGGAAATCGACATCGCCGTAATCCCCGAGCGCGTCGCCCTCCACGGACTCCGTCTCCATATTGAAGAGTTCGAAGATATGATCCGCCGCGGAAAAAGCGCGCTGCACATTGCCGAGCGTCTGCATGAGGTTCTGCACTTGTCTAAAGAGAATCGAAATATACTGCGTGAGCGAATAGAGGATCCCGACGCTCACAGCATACGCGCCCGTGATTTTACCGTAGCCGAAATAATAGAGCACACCGGCCGTGCACAGACCGCTGAAAAGCCCGATGATATTGAACGAAAGCGCACCCGCGACCCGATTGAGTCGATAATTCGTCTTGAGCCAGCCGTCGTTTTCACGGCGAAAATCCTTTCGCATCGCCTCTTGGGCACCGAAAGCCGAGAGAATTTTCATCCCGGCAATGGACTCGTGGACGACCGCATTGACCGCCGAGAGATGGGCGCGCAGTTTGGTGTGGAGGACACTCGTCCGTTTGGAATAATAGAGCATCGCCGGGATAAAGAGCACCCACAGGAGCAGCGAATAGAAAAAGAGCTTCGGATCGATGGCGTAGATTGCCGCATAGACGCCGATAAGATAGAGCACGTTCATGATCATCTGCCATGAGATGATTTCATAGAGCGACTGCAGGTGATTGGTGTCGTTCGTAATCCTCGAGACCACCGTGCCGACCGGCAAACTGTCAAAATACTGCACGGGAAATTCCTGGATGCGATGAAAGACATCGCGCCGAAGTTCCAGTGCAATCTTGTTTGCCGCGCGATTGAAGGTGGTGTTCGAGAGATAGCGAAAGACCGCCATGAGGAGCATCAATGCCACATAGAGCCCGAGGAGTTGATAAAAGACGGGTTTATTGACGATGCCGATCCCTTCGGCGAGCGTACCATCGAGGAGTTTTGCGATGATTCTCGGCGCAATGACTTCGATCGCGATCGTGACCGCCGCGAAGACGACGCCAAGCGCCATCGTCCATTTGCCTCGGAGAAAATATTCCCACAGGAGTTTGTTTCTCGATTTATGCTTCAATGGTCATCGCCTCCATTTCCTGGAGTTTGTATTCGTCCTGATAATAGCCCGGTCTCTGAATGAGTTCGTCGTGCGTCCCGCGATCGATGATTCTTCCGCGCTCCATGACGAGGATGAGATCCGCGTTTTGCACCGCCGAGAGACGATGGCTTACGATGAGATTCGTCATACCCGCGCGTTCTCGCCGAAGCGACGCGAGAATATTCTTCTCTGTCTGCGCATCGACTGCGGAGAGCGCGTCGTCGAGAATCAGGATCTCGGGTTCGGTAAGAAGCGCCCGTGCAATCGAGATGCGCTGTTTTTGACCGCCCGAGAGGGAAACGCCCTTCTCACCCGCGAGTGTATCGAGCCCGTCCTTGAGTTGCGGGAGATCTTTGGCAAAATCCGCCGCATCGATCGCACGCCGGACTTCCTCCTCCGTCGCGTCGGGCCGTGCGAGTTTGATATTCTCGAGGACCGATTTCGAAAAAATAATATTTTCCTGCGTCACGAGACCGATGAGCGCGCGTTGTCCCTCGACCGAGAAATGCTCGACGGGTTCGCCGTTCATGAGATAGCTCTCCTCATTCGGATAAAAACGCAGGAACTGATCGATAAGCGTCGACTTGCCCGAGCCCGTGCGCCCGACAATCCCCACGGTCATACCGCGCTGAATGGTGAGCGTGATGCCCTCGAGATTCTTGTGATCGCTCGACGGATACGTAAAATCATAGTCCTGCATCTCAAACGACTCGAAACGATCCGGCGTCTTTCCGCTCGTCCAATCGGGTGCGGGAGCCTTGAGGACTTGTTCGATGCGGTCGAGTCCCGCCTTGCCGCGGCTCTGCGTATTCACGATCTCCGAAAGCGCAAACATCGGCCAGGTAAATTCTCCGACATAGAGCATAAACGCGAGAAGCGACCCGAGCGTAATCTGCCCTTGACGCAAAAGTTCCGCTCCGTAGAGAAGTGCCACGACATAGGAGATTGTCGCGATGATCCGCGCCACCGGAAAAAAGAGCGCGGAAAGTCTCAAGGCCGCGATATTGCGGTCATAAATTACATGCGCACGCCCCGCAAATTTTTCCTTCTCGCGTTCTTCCGTTCCGAACGCACGCACGACACGCACGCCCTCGACATTCTCCACGACGAGATCGTTGAGAGCGCTCTTGGCTTCTTCCGCCGCGCGATACCGCTTATACGCGACATTGCCGAGCTGTTTGGTCCCGTAAAAAAGGAGCAAAAAGGGCGCAATCGACGCGAGCGTGAGTTTCCACGACGTCGTCGCGATCATCACGACGACGAGAAAAATCGGCATGACGAGTCCGTCAGCGATACACATGACGCCGAAACCCGCCATCTCCGTCACGCTCTCGATATCGCCCGTCACGCGGTTCATAAGATCCCCCGAGCCGAAGCGCTCGTAGAAGACGGGATCTTCCGTGAAAAAATGCTCCATCAGTTTCGAACGCAGCGTCGCGCCCAGCGTATCCGACGCATCGAAGAGATGCACTTCCCAGAGATAGTCGAGCACGTAGAGCAGTAAAGTCGACACCACGATGAGTCCCACCACTTTCATTAGCCCGTCGACGGTCGCCGTCCCTTTGGAAAGTTCGTCGATGAGGATCGCCATGAGTCGCGGCGGCACGAGGATCAATAAATCCGTCAATATCAGAAGCGGAAATGCAATGCGATAGCGTTTTTTCTCCTTTCGGATATGCCATCCGATTTTTTTATATCCTTCAAACATCTTTTCCCTCCATATATGTGAATGATTATATCAGAACGAACCCGCGGAAAAAACCTGCCCCGATCACTCCAAACGCTGTTTTTCTCATTCATTTCTGTTACAATTGGACCAAAGGAGGCTTCCATGGACCAAGTTTATCTCGACAATCCCTATCTTCGCAAAACGCGCGCCAATATCGTCGAACAGACACAGAGTAACGAAGGTGTTCATATCGTGCTCGACAAGACTGTCTTTCGTCCGGGAGAGACCGGCACCGTCGGAGGCGAAAAAGTTCTCGCCGTCTTTACGGATCAGGACAAGATCATCCACCGCGTCGCCTCGAGAGTCCCCGAAGGCGAAGTCACCGTGGAAGTGGACGAAACTTCCCGTGCACAGATGCTCGCGAATCGCACCGCATGTGCCATCATCGAAGGACTCTTAAGACGCATCTACGCCGCGCGGGTGGAGCGCGTCGAATTCGATCTCAAGCGCGGCTTTACGATGATTCTCAAGGACACCGAGTACATCGACGACGATTTCAACATCCTCGTGCCCCTCTCCAACGCCATCGTGCGAAATGCCATGAAGACGCGCGTCTATATGGAAAAGGACACGCGCATGCTCGCCATCCCGACGCTCCCCCCGATCCCGTGGAATGAATCCGTCGCGGACAATACAGGCGAAGTCGGCGGCATCGCGCTCAAAGCCAATCGCGACGACAAGGTCTCCCTCACCGTCATCGCCGGCGCCGAGTACGAGCACCTCACCTCCGAATGGCTCAATAAGCTCGGAGACGAACGCGACATCGACGAAGTTTTCTCGCGCATTCTCTCCTGGGAAGAGACCATGAAAAAAGGCGCCGAAGCAAACGCACAACTCACGGAGGAAGTCCTCCACTTGCGACGCACGATTCTGCAAAACGCCAAGAGCGCCTATCGCGGACTCGTCTTTGTGAGATATCATTTTGACACGCCCGTCGAGAACCTCGAGGAACTCACCGACATGAGCGGCGACGTCTTCCTCTTGTCCGAATCCCGCGGCAAAGTCTACATCCGCGTCAAGGACAAACGCCTCTCGCCCAAGTCCTTCGCGCCGATTTTTCAGGCCTACACCGACATACCGCCTTCCGAAGTCTATCTCTACGAAGGCACGGCCGAAGAACCGGCGGAGTTTTTGGAAGCGCTCCACGAAGCCATGAAGAAAAAATTACGCGGATAACACCGAGAAGACCATCTCCGGCTCCGAACCGGGAAAGGAGAATCCAATATGAAACTAGGAATCATCGGACTTCCCAATGTCGGGAAGTCGACCCTCTTTAACGCCATCACCAATCAAAAAGCCGATGCGCAGAACTATCCTTTCTGCACCATCGACCCCAATGTCGGACTCGTCGAAGTCCCCGACCCGAGACTCCAAGTCCTCGCCGAATACAGTCACTCGAAGAGAATCGTCCCCGCCGCCATCGAATTTTATGACATCGCGGGCCTCGTCCGCGGCGCGTCCAAAGGCGAAGGCCTCGGCAACAAATTCCTCGCGAACATCCGCGAAGTCGCCGCCATCGTCCACGTCCTGAGACTCTTCGAAGACGAGAACGTCGTCCACGTCGACGGCAGTGTCGACCCCGCGCGCGACATCGAAACCATCGAGACCGAACTCATCTTCGCCGATCTCGAAGTCCTCGAGAAACGCAAGACCCGCCTCGAGAAACAAGTGAAAGGCGACAAGACTTTGACAGGCGAACTCGAGTTTACGAAAAAACTCATCGCAAGACTCGAAGACGGTACGAGCGCACGCGGCGCCGCAGAGACCGAAGAAGAAACCAAATGGCTCCAAGAAATGCAACTCTTGACCGCCAAACCCGTAATCTACGTCGCCAATGTCTCCGAAGACGATCTCAAAAGCCCCGAATCCCTCCCCGCCTATCGCGCCGTCGAGGAAATTGCCGCCAAGACCGGTGCACGCGTCCTCGCCGTCAGTGCCGCCATCGAAGCCGAACTCTCCACCCTCGACCCCGACGACCGCGCGGAGTACCTCAAAGATCTCGGCGTCGAATCCTCCGGACTCGAAAGACTCATCCGTGTCAGCTACGATCTCCTCGGCCTCATGAGCTTTATCACCACCGGCGAAATCGAAACCCGCGCCTGGACCATCAAGAAAAACACCCGCGCCCAGAACGCCGCCGGCAAAATCCACTCCGACATCGAACGCGGATTCATCCGTGCGGAAATCATCTCCTACGACGTCCTCGTCGGAGAAGCCGAAGGCAGCATGCAAAAGGCCCGCGAAAAAGGCCTCATCCGCTCCGAAGGCAAAGATTACATTATGCAAGAGGGCGATATCGTGCTTTTCCGATTCAACGTTTGATTCAATATTTGCCCTCAAGGACTTCCTCGAGAAGTCCTTTTTTGATACCCGTTGCACGCGTATTCTTCAATAACAAGGATCCGCATGCACCCGTTTTGACAAATCAAAAAAACCGATCAGTTTTCAACCGACAGGTTTTTTCGGTGCGTTTCTTTTACTCGCAATGCCCGGATGCATTCGGATTTTCATTTTCAAAAATCTCCATCAGTTCTTCCATTTCTTCACGTGTAGCGTGATGTCTGGCAAAGGTGCGTGCCTGACCTCTATATCTGATCTTTTTTGTTGCCTCCGGATTTTTTTCCCGATATCTTTTAATTGCCTCCCTTTGGGCTTCAGTCGTTTTGTACTCTTTCGTCATTTTGCCTCCTTTTGACGACGTGCTTGGCATTTGATATACTCATTCATGAAATGAGGGACGGTGGCAACTCCACCCCTGTTTTCGTCCTTGGACTTAGAAGTCTTGCTTTTTGAGTAGGGCTTCTATTTTATTGACCGTTTCTTCTTTGACGCCGTCGTCCTTTAAGATTTGGATGATGGCTTTGATTGCGAAGTTGAATTGTTCTTTTGTCATTCCGCTCATATTTTCACCTCCTTATCTCCTGCCAAAAAAGATTCTATTGAACATACTGTATAAATCGTTTCCAAATAAGTCAAGGATTTCCGTGCGATAGAGGCTCACTTTGCCGTGTAGAATCCATTTCATTCGGGTATATAAAAAATTAAGGAGGGATCATGATGAACACCAAAGACAACATGGAACTGATTGTTTCCGATACGTGCCCGTATTGCAGAAAAGTCGAGGAGTATCTCCAGACGCGTGAGGATCTCACGATTGCGATTCGCAGCATCAACGACGACGCCCAGGCCAAAGAAAAACTCATGGAAAAGGGCGGCATGATGCAGGTGCCGTGTCTCTTCGTCGGTGACGAGCCGATGTACGAATCGGAAGATATCATCAAGTTTTTAAAAGGGCTCGAATAGTCTAGTAGAAGGCTCGCGCAGAGGCGCGGGTCTTTTTTTGTGCCCGGACCCATACCAACGGTATAAAATTTAATCTCTAAAACATACGGTTTGTGGGTTCTCTTTTCGCTTTTCATCTGCGATAATGAGGCTGAAAGGAGGGGGTTCGATGAAACTTCATCTTCCCCATAAGATCCGCGCGTTTCGCACGGAGAACGGCGTGACACAGGAAGCGCTCGCAGAGGTGCTGGGCGTGAGTGTCGGCGCGGTGTATAAATGGGAAAAGGGTCTTTCGCAACCGTCGCTCGGGAATCTCGCGGCGATGGCGGATTTTTTCGATACGTCGGTGGATGTCTTGATCGGCTATGAGGCGTTTGACAATCGTCTTGCGGCGAGTGTCGCGCGTCTCAAAGCATATTTCCACGAGAAGGATCCGGCGGGGCTCGAGTATGCGGAGCGAACGCTCGTGAGATATCCGCATGCGTTTGAGATCATGTATGCGAGTGCGAATCTCTATTTCGTCTTCGGTCTCGAAGCGCAGGATAAGAGGAAACTCGCGCGGGCGGTGGAACTCTACGAGTCGTCACTCGCGCTTCTCTCGCAAAATCGTAATCCCGAGATCGGAGAAACGACGATTTGCGGTGCGATGGCACAGGCGGCGCTTGCCATGGGGCGCACGGATGAGGCTCTCGAGATGCTCCGGGCACACAATACGGACGGCATCTTCAATCCGGTGATCGGCGTCACGCTTGCGAGGGACGATGCGCGATATGAGGAAGCACTCGAGCCGCTTTCAAGTGCCCTGATCAAGCAAGTGAGTGAACTCGTCGGCACCGGTTTCGGCTATTTCAATGTCTATCTCCAACAAGAGGATTTCGCCTCGGCAAAGGAGATCCTTCTCTGGATGACAACGCTCCTCGCGGGTCTCAAGGACGAAGCGCATCCGAGCATCTTCGACAAGACGAATGCCGTCTTTCATGTGATGCTTGCCCATCTTGCACTCAAGTTGAAGGACGCGGCGAAAGCCGAAGCGTACCTGCGCACCGCCAAGAACATCGCGGATCGTTTTGACGCGGCGGGCTCGTATGATTTTCGACAGATCCGTTTTGTCACGATGGCAAAACAGGCGACCGCGTACGACACGATGGGCGAAACCGCCGAGATCGCGATCCGCAATACTTGTAAAGAATTGGAAAACGAAGAACTGACACGACTCTGGAAGGAGGTCTCGCATGAATCCTAAAGATCTGCAAAAAGAACTCACAAGGTCTTTTTATCGCGGCAACGGTTGGTGGCTCGCGCTCTCGATCATAAGTTCCCTCGCGCTCGGCTCGCTCAATATCATCGTCTCGTGGCTCATGAAGGAACTCATCGACACGGCGTCGGGTGTGGCGGGCGCGTATCCCGTCGCCTACCTCCTCAAACTCTCGATTGCTTTTGTCCTCCTCATGACGGTCCTATTTCTCATTCAATACGCGGCGAAACCGCGCTTTGTCGCACGGGCGATGGAAGAATATCGGCGCCTAGCGTTCGAAAAACTCTCGGAGAAGAGCATCGCCTCGTTTCAACAGGAAAAGACGTCGACGTATCTCTCGGCACTCACGAACGACGCGACGACGATCGAGGACGGCTATCTCGAGGGAAGTCTCAGTCTCGTGCCCAAATTCGTAAGTTTCGCGGGCTCGCTCGTGCTCATGCTCGTCTATTCGCCGACGCTCTTTGCGATCGCGATGGGGCTGACGATTCTCCCTTTCGTCTCTTCGATGATCTCGGGCAATCGTCTCGCACCGGTCGAAGCGCGCGTGTCGGAGAAAAATCGGAATTTCACGGCGATCCTCACCGACGCGTTGAACGGATTTTCCGTCATCAAGAGTTTTCGCGCGGAGAAAGAACTCTATGCGCTCTTCAAAGCACAGAGTCACGAACTCGAGCGTGAAAAATATGCCAGACGTCGCCTGGTCATCCTCCTCGGAATGATCGGCGCAGTGACGGGCGTCTTCGCTCAACTCGGCGTCTTTATTGCGGGGACGATCCTTGCGATTCGCTATCAAACGATTACGGCCGGTGTGGTCATCGCTTTTGTCAATCTCATGAATTTTGTCATCGAGCCGATCGCTTCGCTCCCGGGTCTCATCGCCAAACGCAAAGCCGCGAAGAAACTCATCGAGAGACTGGCGGACGCGCTGGCAAAACACCCCACCGTGACGGGCGAAATCGAGATGGATGCGCTCGAGGACGCGATCCGACTCGAGGACATTTCGTTCGCGTACGACGAGGATCGTCCGGTTCTCAAGGGCATCGATGCGGAATTTGAAGCGGGCAAATCCTACGCGCTCGTCGGGGCGTCCGGAAGCGGCAAATCAACGCTCCTCAAACTCATCGGCGGCTGGCATCCCGCGTACACGGGGAACATCACGATGGACGGTCACGCGCTCGAGACGATCCGCACGGACGCGCTCTACAAGATGATCTCGTTCGTCGAGCAGAATGTCTTTCTCTTCGACGCGACGATGAAAGAGAATATCACCATGTTCCGTTCCTTCCCCGAGGAAGAAATCGAACGTGCGATGAAACTCGCAAGACTCGAGGATCTCATGAAAGAGCGCGGCGAAGAAATGCGCTGTGGCGAAGGCGGGGCGCTCCTCTCCGGCGGACAGAAGGCGCGGATTTCCATTGCGCGGAGCCTCATGAAAAACTCCTCCGTGCTCCTTGCGGACGAAATCACCGCGTCGCTCGATGCCGAAACCGCGCACGGCGTCACCTCGGATCTCTTGGACCTCAAGGACGTGACGCGCATCATCGTGACCCACCGTCTGGAAAAATCGCTCCTCGAGCGTTTTGACGGGATTCTCGTCATGAAAGACGGTAAAATCGTCGAGCGTGGGAATTTCCATGATCTTATGGACGAGAAAGGCTATTTCTACGCGCTCTACACCGTCGCCGCGTAAACAAAAAAGCCCGCCGGAAGAGGCGAGCTTTTTTTGTACAATCGATTCGATTCCAATCGAGAGCCCCGTTTCGCGCCGGCGAATTGGGGTTTTTTATTGAAAAACGGTGGCAAGCACATCCACAGCTTCGTCGATCCGCTCTTCTTCGAGCGCGCCGAAACCGAGCACATAGAGTCCTTCGCGGCCTCCGCCTTTGGCAAATTCGTCCATCGACGGGAGCCTGACACCTTCGCGTTCCAGCGCACGGCGCATGGCGTCCGTGGGGCGTTTTTTGAGATCGCGAAAGACGAGATGGAGTCCGGCCTCGCTCGGGACGATTTCGAGTGCGGGGATGGCACTGATCCCTTCCTCGAGTCGCGCCGCTTTTTCGCGGTAGATCCTGCGCATTCTCGCAATGTGCCGTTCAAAATCCTCCTCCATAAAGGCCGCGAGCGTGAGTTGCGTCGCCATCGGCACGGGGCAACTTGCGGGCAAGAGCGCGCGCATTCTTGCGAGTGCCGGCGGCAGGACCATGAAACTCACCCGGACGGCGGGCGAAATCGTATTGGCGAAGGTCCCCATATAGATCGTCCGCGTGCGGTCGATCGACGCCATCGCGGGAATCGTGCGTCCGACATAGCGAAATTCGCCGTCGTAGTCGTCCTCGATGATCCATTTGCCCTCTTGCGCCCAGGCGAGAATCCGCTCGCGCGCGGTGATCGGGAGGATCCTCCCCGTCGGGAATTGATGCGAGGGCGTGAGACAGACGACGTCGATGGCACTCCCCTCGACATCGGCGGGATCGACCCCGGCGTCGCCGACTTCGAGGAGAGACACACGTCTCTTCCGCTCCGCAAGGATCCGTTTCAGCCCGCGGTAGCCGGGATTTTCCACGCCGAAACACGCATCTTCCGGGAGCATCCGAAAGAGCGTCGCAAAGAGCGCCTCCGTACTCGACGAGACGACAATCGACGAGATCGGTGCCTCGATGCCGCGCGAACGAAAGAGATAGCGCGCAATCCCGACGCGAAGTTTTTTCTCTCCGCACGGATCGCCTCTCCTGGTAAACACTTCCTCGGCGTCGTCGTAGACTCTCTCGGCGTGGCGTCGCCATTTGCGAAACGGAAAGCGCGAATCGATGCCCTGGTAGGAAAAATCGAAGCGCCAAGTGACTTCCTCTTCTTCCTCCTCGGCGCGGTACGGGAGCGGTTTGAAATCGCTCACGCGGTGCGCGACATAATAGCCCGAGCGCTCGACCGCTTCGATATAGCCCTCGTCCTCCAGTTGGCGATACGAGAGCTCCACCGTCCCCACGGAGATCCCGAGCCTTGCGGCGCAGGCGCGTTTGCTCTCGAGTTTGTCCCCTTCCTGCAGATCCCCTGCAAAAATTCTCTCCTTGATTTCCTCATACAATTTGACATAGATCATCTGGTCTACTCCAATTCTATTATTTTGGTACTTTTCATTATACCAGTTATGCCGTATACTGTCATTGTCAATCAAATGAACTTACAAGTTCAATAGAAATAGGAGGGCAAAATCATGGATCTCAAAAAATTACAAGAAATGCACGACAAATTCAAAGGCGGCGTCATCATGGACGTCACGAATGCCGAGCAGGCAAAGATTGCCGAAGATGCCGGCGCCGTTGCCGTCATGGCTCTCGAGCGCGTTCCGGCCGACATCCGTGCGGCAGGCGGCGTATCCCGTATGAGCGATCCCGCAATGATCAAGAAGATCATGGAAACGGTCAAGATCCCGGTCATGGCAAAAGTCCGCATCGGTCATTTTGTAGAAGCTGAAGTCCTCGAAGCGATCGGCGTCGACTACATCGACGAGAGTGAAGTCCTAAGCCCCGCCGACGAGGTTTACCATATCGACAAGAAACAATTCAACACACCTTTTGTCTGCGGCGCACGCAATCTCGGCGAAGCTCTTAGACGCGTTGAAGAAGGCGCATCCATGATCCGCACTAAAGGCGAAGCCGGCACGGGCGATGTCGTCCAAGCCGTCACCCATATGCGCACGCTCATGAGCGAAATCGCACAAGTGAAAGCCATGCGCGAAGACGAGCTCTTCCATGCGGCCAAAGAAATGGGCGTTTCCTATGAACTCCTCAAATATGTCCATGACAACGGCAAACTTCCGGTTGTCAACTTCTCCGCAGGCGGCGTTGCCACTCCGGCAGACGCGGCTCTCATGATGAAACTCGGCGCAGAAGGCGTCTTCGTCGGCAGCGGTATTTTCAAATCCGGCGACCCCGCAAAACGTGCCAAAGCCATCGTCGAAGCGGTTACGAATTACAAAGATCCGGCTGTCATCGCGCGCGTCAGTGAGAACCTCGGCGAAGCAATGGTCGGCATCAACCCCGACGAAATCGAAGTCATCATGGCGAATCGTTAGGATCGCCTCTTGCCTCAGAAGACGGACGAGAGTCCGTCTTTTTTTGTGCAAACGTGCATGCCGCGCGTTCTCTCCCGTCCTTCAAAAACCGCGCCCGCTTTTTTGCGTCGATTTTTAAATATTGCGCCGAACGCTCAGACCCATTTTCGCCACAAAAAAAGAAGCCCTGAGGCTTCTTCGTGTTCTTTCATCTAGAGAATACCGCTCACGCCGTTGAGGCCCGCCGTGATGACTTCGCGGAGCTCCGGATTGTCGAGGACGATCTGCCATCCGCCGTCGCCTTTTTTCGCCGCGAGTTTGAGCGTCTTTTCCATCTTCGTAAGCTTCGCATCTTTGGCCGCGGCATTGAGGCGATTCATCGCTTCGGTCGCAAGTGCGTCGTCGTCCATCATGCGGATTTTCTCGTCGGATTTGACATCGGCGAGGAGTTGCTTCATGACTTCGGTGTACACGCCCGCGAGATTGTAATACGAGACTTTCATCGTGACGGTCGCGTTGGTATCGCCGTCGGTCGTCTCGAGGACTTCGTATTCGAGATCGCGCATTTTGTCGAGAAATGCGCCGCCCATCGACTCGTATTCTTCCGCCATTTTCTTCGCGTCGATCGACTCCACGACACAGCTTGCGGCTTCGGAGTAGTCGCCCGAGCGCATGCTCTTCATAAAGAGGAGCGCGGCGTCTTTCGGCGTCTTGCGTGCGCCGCAGGATACGAGCACGAATACGACGGCCAAGATCAGCGCCGTCACTTTCCATCTATTGCGATTCATAGTTCCCTCCCTTGTACCTTCCATATTGGATCCCGTTTAGTATAGCAAAATACGCGGATTTTGTCGAGTTCGCCCCATGGACAAAGTCGGACAGAATCCCTATACTCTAGGAGGGAGGCCTATGATGCAAAAATCTACCGCCAATCTATGTGCATTTCTTATCGCCGCGATCACACCGATCGTGTTTTTTCCGTGTCTCGGGAGAAACGACTCCTTCACGTGCAAATTTTTCTTCATGGGGCTCGTGACGATTTTCTTTCTCTTTATGCTCGTCCGAGAGAATATTCCCGGGGCGCGGCTCGGGCTCGACGGCACGCCGGTCAAATGCCTCGCGCTCTATGCCCTTCTCGTCGCCGTGGCGCTCATGCTCTCCGAGGATCCCGTCATGGGTTTTCTCGGCTACACGGGGCGGCTCGACGGCTATCTCACGCTCCTCTTCTATATCGCGATCTTCTTTATGGGACGCGCGTGTGACGATCCCTCGGATCTTTTTTTCAAAGGCATTGCACTTGCGGCCGCGATCGTCTCGATCTTCGTCCTCGCGGAGACCGCGGGCTATCGTCCGTACACTTCGCTTGTCTTTAAGAAAATTCGTTTCACCGCCGCGACGGGCACGATGGGGAATCGCAATTTCCTCGGGACGTATCTCGCGACGACCATGCCGATCCATTTTTATCTCGCGTTTTATCGCAAAAAATATTTCTATTACGCGACGCTGCTCGTCTCGGCCTCGGCGCTCGCCGTCGCCCAGGCGCGCGGGCCCTGGCTCGGGCTCTCCGTGGGCATTCTCTTCTATCTCGTGCGTTTTGCAAAAAAACACGACCGCCGATTTCTCTTTCTCATCCCGGTCCTCGGCGTCTTTTTCTTCGGCGCGATCGTCCTTCTGAATCGTGCATTCGCGATTCCCTTTCTCACGCGTTTTCTCTCGATTTTCCGCGACGCGAAGGCGTTCTTTCTCCACGGTTTCGACGCGACGAAAGCGGGTAGTCACCGCGTCTTCGTCTGGGGCAAGTCCTGGAAACTCGTGAGGAAATCTCCCCTCATCGGCTACGGCCCCGAAAATATGCAGCTCGCCATGCGGAAATTTTTCTACGACGATGTGGTGGCGGAGATCGGGCGCTATCTCAATTACGACAAGGCGCACAACGAATATCTCAATATCGCCGTGACGAGCGGTCTGCCGTCGCTTGCGGTCTATCTCGCGTTCGTCACGTCGTCGATGAAAGACGCCGCGAAGAAACTCGCGCGCCCCGAGATCGAGACGCTCTTTATCGCCGTGGTCATCTATCTCGTGCAGGCGTTTTTCAATATCTCGGTGCCGAACACCGGCTATCTCTTCTGGCTGTTCCTCGGGCTCTTGTCGCGAGAAGGCATGGGGAAAAATCTTGCCCGCGCGCTCTAGTCGCGCACTTTTTCAAGCAAATAAAAAACGCACGAGATTTCCGTGCGTTCCTCCCGCCGTCGGGCGGGTTTTTTTATTGGTGTTTGGTCCTCACGCGTCCGACGGAATGTCTCTCGAGCGCGTCGGTGAGCGGAGCGAGCATGGTGTAATTGCAGAGGAAATACGACTTGATATGCGTCTTTTCCATCTCATCGATCATCTCCTCGAGGCTCCCCATCTCCGTGCGGACGGCCGGAAGTTTCTCCTCCGCCACGCTGAAAAAAGTCTCCGCGGCGCCGCCCGTGATAAAGACTGCGCGCAGGGGCGTATCCGCAAGCGAATCAAGTGCAATCTCCCGGAACCAGGACGTGTCGAGCCCGTCGGGGGGATTGTTGTTCATGCCGAAGAGAATCTGATACGGTTCTTCGAGCTCGCGCAGGAGATCGAGCGTGACATTCGCGCCGGCCGGATTCTTGATGAGCGAGAGAAAGCCCTCCTCGCCGTTAAAATTGAGTCTCACTTTGCGTCCGTGTACGGGAAGGACCGTGCGGATCGCTTCGCGAATGACGGACGGTTCGACGCCGAGTTCGAGCGCCGTGGCGGTCGCCGCAAGCGCGTTATAGACGACGTAGATCGCCTTCTCGGGTGCCTCATAGCGTTCGCCCGCGAGTTCGTAAGAAGGCGCGTCGATCGTCGCCTCGTAGTCGATCGGCAGTGCGAGTCCGCAGTCGCAGGAGAAGCGACCGACGTGGTCATAACTCTGCGCCGTGTAGACGAGTTCTTTGCCGCATGCGGGGCAGATTTCGTCGCGCACCGTGCCCGGGCTCATATTCGCGACGCCGTAGGTGCGTGCATTTTTTCCCGCGTTCTTTGCGATGTAGACCGCCATCGGATCGTCGCCGTTTGCAATCACGGTCGTCTCCCGAGGGATTCTCTTTACCATTTCCTCCGCGAGTTTTTGCACGGAGCCGAAACGGTCGAGTTGATCCGTGAAGAGATTCCCGACGACAATGTAGTCAGGTTTCGCAAGTTTTGCCACTTCGTCGATGTAGAGTTCGTCCGTCTCAAAAATGGCGATGTCCGCGTCGACGCGTTTGCCGCGCGAAGCCTTGAGGATTGCCGTCGCAATGCCCTGCGGCATATTGGCGCCGCCGTCGTTCGTGAGCACGCGTTTGCCCGCGGCGCGAAAGATCTCCGTGAGCATATGCGTAACGGTCGTCTTGCCGTTCGTGCCCGTGACGAAAATGACCGTCTCCGGCATTTCATAGTGCTTGCCGAAATGCGGATCGAGTCTCAGCGCGAGATAGCCCGGCAGAGCGGTCGATTGTTTTCCTTTGAGTTTCCCAACGGCGATCGCCGTTTTGCCGATGAGTCGTGCGAAGAATTTCATGCCAACCTCCTAAGAAGTTTCTATTATATCACCGCGCGTCAAGTGTCGCTAATCCCGCGGCTTAAAAGTCTTCGGCGCGAAAAAATACGTCGCCGCGAGAAGTGCCGCCGACCACACGAGCGCCACGATGCCGACGATCGTGAGGAGTTTCGGATTCGTGCGAAATTCCTTCGTGTAGAAGACCCAGCAGGTTACGGACACGACGACATTGGCGATCGTATACGGCACGGAATGCGCCTTCATTTCAAATGTGTACGGCTGGAAAAGCACATAGCATCCGATCGTGTGGATCGAGAAAAACGCCGCCGAACCGAGGATTGTCCCGTACCATGCCGTCGGCACGGTCGCCGAGAAGAGTTTCCCCGTGACGAAACCGCCCAGAGCGATGAGTGCGGCGATCGCGAGATTGTACATACAGAGCACGCGGAATCTCAGCCAAAACGAGCGCATGACCGCGTTTCGCTTGCGATAGAACGGATGGACGAAGAGAAAGCGGTCCATCTGCAAAAAGAGTTCGCGCGTGAAATTTTCTCGAAAGAGCACGAGGAGCATGACATAGAGCCACACGCCCGTGAGCGTAAAGAGAGGCGCGACGTCGACCGCGACCCCGAAGAAAGTCTGTGCCGCGTAACATCCGACGAGGAGAACCGCGATGCCGATTGCAACCGTCGCGAGACGCTTGCGGAGCGATTTGCGAAAGCGCTTGGCATTGCGATGGAAAAAGAGCGCGTGCAGGGCGTCGTAGCCGTGCTTGTGCTCGATCCCCTTGGGAACGCTCGCGTCAAAATCTTTCTCCGTGCGTTCATTGAGTCCTTGGGTGAGTGTGCCCGTGAGAAATCCCTCGAGATTCGCGCATTCGTCCGAGACAAAGAGATCATAGCGCGGATAGCGCCACAAGAGCACGAGGCCGATCCCCGCGAGAAGTAGTCCCGCAAGGAAAGTCGGCAGGGAAAAGAACGCCGTGACATCGGGATCGATCCCGCCCATGAGATAAACGATCGTAAGAGCGAGCGGCACGAGAATGCTCGGAGCCGTCCACTGCCACGGGAGACTGCGCTTGCCGACTTTTTCGAGTCTCGCAAGTTCCACACGCGTGACGAAGAAACGAAGCGCGACGATGATGGGGAGCGCATAGAGAAACCGCGTCGAATAGGCGGGCGTGATGAGCGATGCCAAAGAGAGCACCGCACCGTGGTAGAAGAGAAACCGCCACGCACCCCGTAAGACGCGCAGTCGACCGTACGACCGGGTATCGCGCACATAGTATTTGTCGACGACATAGACGACCTCATTATCCGTCGCATCGAGCATGGAAAATCCCGTGTTTCCGAGGATCATGAGGAAGAAGAAGATCGGGGCAAGGACCTGAAAATTAATCGGCACCTCGCCGAGTCCCGCATGTTTTAAGCGGATGAAACATGCCGCGTAGAGGATCCCGTACCAGAGCATGCGTTTCACGAGATCCATGAGAATGCGCTGAAAACCGTGGATATATCGCCACGTCGATTTGAGCCCGTACGCGCCAAAGATCTCCTCAGGAATGAGCTTCTTGATGAGCGGTATTTTTCTGAGACGATAGAAGAACTGATTGACCCCGATGCTTGCACGCACCCGCGCCTCGAGACGCCAGAGTTCAGGCATCTTCACCCTCCGTTAAGAGCGCGACGATGTCCTCCTCGTCGTAGTTCGATGCGCCTGTGAGGCTCTCCAACGACTCCGTCACGCCATGGCGCAAGAGGACGATTTCGTCGCAGAGGGAACGCGCGAGATCGAGGATATGCGTCGAAACCATGAGGATCGTGTCGTCCTTGCGTCGGCGCAGGAATTTTTTGATCTCCTCCGCCGCCACGACGTCGAGACTCGTGAGCGGTTCGTCGAGGAGCAGAATCTTCGGCGCGAGGATCGCCATCGCCATGAGATTGATCTTCGATTTCATGCCGTGCGAATACTCGACGATGAGTCGGTCCGCGTCTTCAAGCTGAAACTGAAACGTCGCAAAGAGCGCGTCGAGATCGACGTCTTTCTTCTCGACATCGCAGAGAAACCGGAGAAATTCGCGCCCCGTGAGAAACGACGGCAGCACGGGTTGCGACTGCACAAGTCCCACGTCCTCGGGGACGAGCGGTCTTGTGACGCCGTCTTCCGTGATCGTCATTTCGCCCGCATTCGCGGCAATTTCGCCCGCGAGCACGCGAAAAAGCGTCGTCTTCCCTGCGCCGTTGCGCCCGAGAAGGCCGTAGATCTTCCCCGTCTCGAGCGTCAGTGTCGCGCCCTTCAATACTTCTTTTTCATCAAAATGTTTTTCGATTCCTTGGAAATGGACGTTCATGCTTCTTTCCCGACGGCGACTTTCCCTTCGACGAAGACCATCGCAGGTTTCGCGTCGATGTCGTGCATCGGATCGCCCTTCCAGAGGACGACGTCCGCGGATTTTCCGACTTCGAGCGTGCCGACAAGCGCGTCGATTCCGAGAATTTCTGCGGGATTCTTGGTGATCGATTTCCACGCTTCGTCCTCGTCCATGCCGGAGTCCACGGCAAACGCGGCGCACATGGCGAGATGTCGCTCGGGAATGACGGGCGCGTCCGTGATGATCGCGACTTTCATCCCGGCTTTGGCGAGGATGCCCGGCGTCTTAAAGGTCTTGTGCGTGAGCTCGACTTTGGGGCGATTCCCAAAAGTGGGACCGACGAGCGCGGGATAGGGTTCGCGCATGAGATCCTCGACGATGAGATGTCCCTCGGTGCAGTGATCGAGCGTGAGATCGAGATCGAATTCCTTGGCGATGCGGATCGCGGTGAAGATGTCATCTGCGCGGTGTGCGTGCGCTTTGAGCGGCATTTCGCGACGTAAGACGGGGATCAGCGCCTCGAGTTTGTCGTCAAAAGCGACGTCCTTGCTGGCATCTTTTTTCGCCAGATATTCCTTCGCGCGCATGAGAATCCCGCGGATCATCGCCGCCGTCATCATGCGCGTGCGCGGTGCTTTGCCGTCTTTACCGTAGCAGCGTTTGGGATTTTCGCCGAACGCGATCTTCATCGCCGCCGGTGCGCGGACGATCATATCGTCGATGCGATGTCCGAGCGTGCGCACGACGGCAAACGCCCCGCCCATGCAATTCGCACTGCCGGGGCCCGTCATGACCATCGTGACACCGCCCTCGAGCGCCTCCCGGAACGCATCGTCGCGGGGATTGATTGCGTCGATCGCGCGGAGCTGAGGCGTCAGGGGATCGGTGAGTTCGTTCCCGTCATCGCCCTCGTAACCGATATTTTCCTCCCACATGCCGAGATGCGAGTGCGCGTCGATCAGTCCCGGCGTAAGGAGCGCGCCCTCGGCGTCGATCGTCTCCACACCCTCGGGGATCTCGACGGATGCTCCCACCGCCGTAATTTTTCCTTCGTTCATAACAAGCGTACCCGTGAAGACGTCTTCCGTCATCGTGCGGATCCGCGCATTGGTAATTGCAATCATCCAGAATTCCTCCTTCCATCTTTTCATTCCACAGTATAACAAATTTCTTGGAACCTTGCCGTTCTTCTCAAAATTGACGCATTATGATACGATAGGAAAGGTTTACGAAAGGAGACGACGATGAAAATTTTAATGAGTGCCTGTCTCTTGGGAGAAAAATGTACATACAAGGGCACAGCGAATCCCATCCCGGACCTTTCGGATCGAAGTACGTTTGTCCCGTGTTGTCCCGAGGTCATGGGGGGTCTCGCCATTCCGCGCAAGCCCGCGGAGATCGTCGGGGACCGCGTCGTCACGGAGGACGGTACCGATGTCACGGAGGCGTATCTCGAAGGCGCGCGCCAATCGGTCGAGATTGCCAAACGTGAAGGCGTCGCTTTCGCCGTGATGAAATCCAAGAGTCCGTCCTGCGGCAAAGGAAAAATCTACGACGGCACATTTACCCACACGCTCATCCCGGGAGACGGCATCACCGTGCGCGCATTACGCGAAGCGGGGATCGAAGTCCTCACGGAAGAAGAATATCGAGAGAGGAGTCATCATGACGATTACAAATGATATGAAAAAACAAAACGTCAAGAAACTGGTCACGTACCTCATCGCCTTGGCGGTCTTTACCTTTATCGGCTACGGCATTCCCGCCATGCTCAAAGTCAATTTCCTGGATGTGACGAGCTCCGCATACATCCCGCTCTATCTCTTCGGCTGTGCGGCACCGACTCTTGCCGCAGCGGTTCTCGGGAAAGAAGAACGCAAGACGATGCGCACGGAACTCAAGCACTCCGGCATCAAGCGATATTTCGTCGCGGCCCCGGTTTTGCTCTTTGTCCATTTTGCCCTCCACGGTATCCGCGGCTATGCGTACACGCTGAGCTTCAAGGAATACTGGCTCACCTACATCACGCTCTTTGTCGGCGGACTATTGAGTGAACTCGGCTACATGAGCATCCTGCGCCCGATCCTCGAGACGAGATCCGGGTATTCCAAAGGACTTCTGGCGCTCGGACTCATCCGTTCCCTCTGGTATGTGCCGATCGTGTACATGCCCGGCACGCCCATCAACGCCTTTCAGTTCATCTATTTCTGCATCGGCGTCGTCGGCGCGAACTATCTCGGATACGTTGTCTACAGCACCACGGAGTGCATTCGACTCACCTCGCTCTTCCACGCGTTCCTCGTCCCGCTCTCCCTATGCTTCATGGCAAAACAGGACTATTTTCTCGCAATCTTTGCCATCGTTGAATTTATCGTCGGACGCATCCTCTATGTCGGCGTCCAAGAAAAGAAAAAAGAAGAACGACAACAAGAGCGTTTTCGCAGTTAAGCGAACGCTTGCCGACGGCATCACGCCGTCGGTTTTTTTGTGCCCGAACGGCCCATGATCGGAACATGCATCCCCTATACCGAACGACTCTCTCGCTCCGTATGGATTTCAATCGCTCTACCGTGCTAAATTTCGCACTTTCTGTGATATCCATGCAAAACTTTTTATAAATTCCAATGCATTTGTTTTCCTGATATGCAATTATATAGATTATTTATTCTGTTTTGCTTTTTCTTGTTAGCATGAAAAAGTGTCCAACGTTTTGTTTCTTTTTTGTTTTTTTGGTATTTCAAACGTTTTCATCCTTTATTCTTAGCTTTTTGGTCGGGATAAATATAAAAATTTTTGATAGGCTTTTTGTTTCCTTTTTGCTTGCATAATCGATCCCGAGGTGGTATGATAGGAAAAATTATTTCATGGCTCAGCCAAAAGGAGGATCGTATGAAACGCTCATTCAAACTCATGGCCATCTTGATGGCGCTCCTCTTAGCCTCGTGCGGCGGCTCAGGCGCACCGGCAAGCGGAGAATCCGGTTCCGCCGGCGGGGAGAACAAACTCGTGGTCAGCAAGAACGCGGACCTCACGAGCATGGATCCCCAGCTCGCGACGGACGGCCTCTCTTTCGAGGCGATCGCGGCGTGCATCGAAGGTCTCTATCAATTCGATGAAAACTCCGTCCCGCAACCCGCACTCGCAGAGAGTGTAGAAGAATCCGAGGATCATCTCACGTGGACATTCCATCTGAGAGATGCCAAATGGTCAAACGGAGATCCCGTGACCGCGGACGACTTCGTCTACGCTTGGCAACGCCTCGGCACGATCGGTTCGGAATACGGCTACATGCTCGAGGTTGCCGGCGTCAAAAACGGCGCGGCGGTTTCGCAAGGCAAAATGCCCGCGGAAGAACTCGGCGTGCGTGCCGTCGACGAGAAGACCTTTGAGGTCACTTTGGAGCGTCCCGTTCCCTTCTTCCTCAAGCTCATGGTCTTCCCGAGTTTCTATCCCGCGAACAAAGCCTTCGTCGAAGCGCAGGGCGCGGAATACGGACTCTCTCCGGAGAAGACGCTCTACTGCGGACCGTTCGTCTGGAAAGAATGGTTCTCGGGTTCGAGTTTCCTCCTCGAGAAGAACCCCGACTATTGGGATAAAGATGCGGTCAAACTCGACGCGATCGAATTCAAAGTCGCGCTCGATCCGCAATCCGCCGTCCTCGACTTCGAGAGCGGCTCGACCGATTACGTGGCGCTCATGGGCGAGCTCGTCAGCCGCTACGAATCCGATCCCGGTTATAACAAGCAACTCGGCAGTTATCTCTGGTTCCTCGAATGGAATCACACGACGGGCAAATTCAACGACAATATTTTGAAGGCCGTCTCCCTCGCCTTTAACCGCGAGCAGATCGCCGACAATGTCCTGCAAGACGGATCGATCCCCGCGTATTTCTTCGTTCCGAGAGAACTCGCGTTCGACGAGAACGGCAAGGATTTTCGCGACAACGACAATGTCTATTTCCAAGGCGGCAAAGAAGAAGCCCTGAAGTACTGGGAGGCCGCCAAGAAAGAACTGGACAGCGACACCTTTACGTTTGAACTCCTCTTCGAAGACAGCGAGCAATCCAAGAAAGTTGCCGAATTCCTCAAGAGCGAGATCGAGGGCACGCTCCCCGGCATGACCGTGGAACTCAAGAGTCAGCCGAAGAAGACACGTCTCCAGCTCATGAACGAGAAGAAATTCGAATGTGTCCTCACGCGCTGGGGTCCCGACTACGCGGATCCGATGACCTATCTCGAGCTCTACGAATCCACGCAGGATCGCGGCGGCTACTCGAATCCCGCCTTCGACGAAATGATGCAGAAGGCAAAATCGGGCACCATGGATCCCAAGGATCGCTGGCAACTCCTCATCGAGGCGGAAGCGCTCCTCTGCAATGACCCCAAGGGCCCCATCGGCGTCTATCAGACCGGTGCCGCAGAACTCTGGAACACCGCGGTACACGGCTATATCAACAACACCGTCGGCGTTCCGTATCTCTACAAAGACTGCACGATCGACAAATAAGCAGGAAACAACGAAATCACGAAAAAAGAGGGGACCCGATCCCCTCTTTGATTATAAGGAGTAAATCATGACGAAATACATCATGAAACGATTGTTCATCGCGGTGATCACGACGCTCGTGATCCTCTTCGCCCTCTTTCTCATGCTCAACTACATGCCCGGCACGCCGTTTAACGACGAGAAACTCTCGCCCGAGCAAAAACAGATGCTCATCGAGAAGAACGGCCTCGACCAACCCGTCCCGGTGCGTTTTGTCCGCTACTTGGGACTCATGTTAAAGGGCGATTTCGGTATCAGCTACGCCTATCAAAAAAACATGCCCGTCGCGAATCTCCTCCACCAACGTCTGTGGATCTCGATTCGTCTCGGCGTCTACGCCGTCATCGTCGGGCTCATCTTCGGCATTTTTCTCGGGATCTTCGCCGCACTCTATCACGGCACGATCCTCGATACGCTCGCGAGCATCATCTCGGTCCTCGGGGTCAGCGTCCCGTCGTATGTCTTTGCGCTGGGACTCGTCTATTGGCTCGGTTTCAAACACAAACTCTTCCCCATCCGTTTTGACCCGCGGGCGCCCGGACTCTCGAGCGTGCTCCCGGTATTGGCGCTTTCCGTCTTCGCCACGGCGACCATCGCGCGTTTCTTAAGGAGCGAAATGCTCGAGGTCTTCGGCAGCGACTATATCGAACTCGCGCGGGCAAAAGGGCTTCCCGAGCGCAAAGTCATCACCGATCACGGCGTGCGCAATTCCCTCATCCCCGTCATCACGGTATTGGGGCCGCTCGTGGTCAATCTCATGACGGGTTCGCTCGTCGTCGAGAAGATCTTTGCGATTCCCGGACTCGGCAATCTCCTCGTCGAGGCGATCAATGTCAACGACTACAATATCGTCATCGCCGTTTCGTTCGTCTACAGCGTGATGTTTATCGTCACCATGCTCCTCGTGGATATTCTCTACGGCGTCATCGATCCGAGGATTCGTCTCGCCAAAGGAGGTGCGGCATGATGCATGAATTTGATTTTGCTCCCGAGAGCATGAAACGTGAGAACGAGCAGATTCACTATGCCAAAGAGACGAGTTTCGTCCACGACGCCATGAAACGCTTCTTCGCCATGAAGAGCTCCGTCGTCGGTCTCGTCCTCATCGCCGTCATCGTCTTGCTCGCCATCTTCGCACCGATGAAAGCTTTCACTTCGCATCGCTATGACGTGGGCTATATCGAGCAACAGTCGCTCCCGCCGCGCGTACCCGGACTTGAGAAAATCGGCATCTTTGACGGCAAACGAAAAGATTCGTTTCCTTATGACGAAGTGAAAGTCAAGGACGACGATCCCGAACGCGAAGACAAACTCGCGCACGACAAATATTTCTATTTCGGCACGGACACCCTCGGTCGCGATCTCTGGACGCGCACGTGGAAAGGCGCCCGCGTTTCGCTCTATATGGCGCTCGTCGCCGTCGTCGTCGACATGGTGATCGGTCTCTCCTACGGCATCATCTCCGGGTATTTCGGCGACAAGACGGATCTCATCATGCAGCGCATCATCGAGATCCTCAACTCCATCCCCAATATGATCATCGTGACACTCCTCGTCTTCGTCCTCTCGCCCGGCATCCTCTCGATTACGCTCGCCATCGTCATCAAGGGCTGGATCGGCATGAGCCGCATGGCGCGCGCACAGGTCTTAAGACTCAAGGAACAGGAATTTATTCTCGCGAGCCGCACGCTCGGCTCCGGTGATTTCAAAATTATCATGAAGGAAATTCTTCCCAATATCTTCGGTCAGGTCATCATCATCTCGATGTTCTCGATCCCCGACGCGATCTTTACGGAGAGTTTCCTCGCCTTTATCGGACTGGGACTCCGCGCACCGCTTGCCAGCCTCGGCGTCCTCATCAGCGAAGGCTACAAGTCGTTTCTTGTGAATCCCTACATGGTATTAATTCCGACGACGATCCTCGCGATCCTCATGCTCTCGTTTACCGTCGTGGCGGACGGACTCCGGGACGCATTCGATCCCAAGATGAAGGAGGTATAAGATGGCGGATAAATCCAAACGCATTTTGCAGATACGCGATCTCGAGATTTCGTTCTCGACGGCAAACGGCAAAGTCCGTGCGATCCGCGGCATCCGATTTGACCTTTTTCAGGGTGAAACCGTCGCCATCGTCGGTGAATCCGGCAGCGGCAAGAGCGTCACCGTCCGTGCCATCATGGGCATTCTCGCGAAGAACGGCACGATCGACGCGGGCTCGATCCTCTTCTACGATCGCAAATACGACAAGGAATATGAAATCACCAAGATGACGGACCGCGAGATCCGTCACACCCTCGCCGGCAAACGCATCGGCATGATCTTCCAGGATCCCATGACCTCGCTCGATCCGACCATGACCATCGGCAGACAAATCACCGAGAGCATGCGCTATCATTTCAAGACCCCGAAGAAAGAGGCCGACGCCAAAGCGATCGAACTTCTTCGTCTCGTCGGTTTTGACCATCCCGAGAAACGCATGAAAGAATATCCCTCGGAGCTCTCCGGCGGACAGAGACAGCGCGTCGTCATCGCCATTGCGCTCGCGATGGAACCGGACATCCTTATCTGCGATGAGCCGACCACCGCGCTCGACGTCACCGTGCAGTCGAAGATCCTCGATCTCATCAAGCACATTCAAAAACTCAAGAATCTCTCCGTCATCTACATCACGCACGATCTTGGCGTCGTCGCCAAAGTCGCCGACTATGTCGCCGTCATGTATGCGGGACGCATCGTCGAGAAAGGGAGCGTCGAGGAAATTTTCTACGATCCCAAGCACCCCTACACCTGGGGACTTCTCATGAGTTTGCCCGATCTCTCCGGCGGCGAAGAAGAACTCTTCTCGATCCCCGGGAACCCCATTAACCTTGCGCTCCCCTTTACGGGAGATCCGTTCGCCCCGCGCAATCCCTATGCGCTCGTGAAAGATTTTTCCGAGGAGCCGCCCCTCTATGACCTCGGAGGCAAGCACCGCGTCGCGTCGTTCCTCATGGACCCCCGCGCACCCGAAGTACACCCGCCGAAGGCTCTCGAAGAACGCATTCGAAAGATGAGAGAGGAGGCAAACCGTGGCTAAACTGCTCGAAGTCAAAGATCTCAAACAACATTTTCGCGTTTCGCGCCATTTCACCGTCAAAGCCGTCGACGGCATCAGTTTTGACATCGAAGAAGGCGAGACCTACGGACTCGTCGGCGAATCCGGCAGCGGCAAATCCACGACCGGACGCGCCATCATCCGGCTCTACAATCCCACCGCGGGCGAAGTCGTCTTTGACGGACACACCATCTCCGGCAAACTCTCTGAGAAGGAGCTCGCCTATGTGCGCAGGAATATCCAGATGGTCTTCCAAGACCCCATGAGTTCCCTCAATCCGCGCAAAACCGTGCTCGAGATCGTCGCCGAAGGCCTCGACAATGTCGAGAAACTCCCCGAAGACGAACGCCGACGCCGCGTCGTCGAAGTCCTCGAGAAAGTCGGGCTCGATGAAGCGTTCCTCAGTCGCTATCCGCATCAATTCTCCGGCGGACAGAGACAGCGCATCGGCATCGCGCGTGCACTCATCACAAGACCCAAGCTCATCATCGCCGACGAAGCCATCAGTGCCCTCGACGTCTCCATTCAGGCGCAAGTCGTCAATCTCCTAAAACGCGTCCAGAAGGAAATGGGCGTCACGCTCCTCTTTATCGCCCACGACCTCTCCATGGTGCGCTATATCTCCGACAAAATCGGCGTCATGCACTTGGGCCACCTCGTTGAGAAAGGCACCACCGAGGAAATCTTCCTCCGCCCCGTCCACCCGTATACGAAGGCGCTCCTTTCCGCCGCGCCCACGCCCAATCCCCTCGTCGAACGCAATCGTGAGGCGATTGCCTATGATCGCGAACGCGCCGGCATCGACTACACGGCGGGTATGTATCATCTCGTCGACGGCACGCACGAAATCCTCGCGACCGACGAAGAATTTGCACGCTGGACAAGCGGCGATTACGAAAGCGTCTTTCACGAAGCCTAGCGCCGAAACCGTTCAAAATTTCCACTCAAAAAGCGCTCGTCAACCGACGAACGCTTTTTTGTTTTCTTTTTGCGCACGAGAATGCGCATGCCTGTTCCATTCCCTACGCGCCGATGCCGGCTTTCGGAATGATCGGAACTCTCGGATAGACCGGGATTGCCGGAATCCTCGGTTTCTCCGGAATCGGAGGTTTCTCAGGAACCGGAGGTTTCTCAGGTTTCCGGCTATTCGTAATCGTAAATCCGCCCTCCATCGTCCCGCTCACAACGCTTTCGTAATCAGGCAGAATCGTCTCCTCTTCAACCGTATAGCGAATTTCTTCCCCGACGTCATACTTATCGAGTCCTACGAACGATCCGTGCCAACCGTTCTCGGCACTCAATACGAGCGTTTTGTCGGTCGCTTTCCCGTTCGCGTAGAGACGCACCGTGATCGACGCGGGGCGTTTCATCTCCCGATTGTCCTCATCCTCCCAGACTTTCGTGACCGGAACTTCCGTCTGTGCATGCGTCGGCGTGGTCGGTTTTTTCTTGTTTTTGACCGTGATTGCAAACGTCTTTCCGCCTTCCGCCGCCGCAATGGGTGAAATCTCAACCTTGTAATCGTCGGCGTTGAGTTCTTTGACATAGAGTAGATCTTGTAGCGGTTTCTCGGCAACGGTTGCAGGCAAGTCGTTTAAGGTATACGTAAAGCGGTTCTTCTCATTGAGTTGGATTTTTTCAATGAGCCAATCATCCGTTCCCAGTTTTGCCCGAATCTCCACTTCGACGGGTTTGGGTGTCGTTCCGTCCGCCCAAATTTTCTTCACCGTTAGCGAAATCGTGTTTTCCGTGCCGAAGATGATGTTGCCGTTGGAGCCAATGCCGCCGCCCTTGGATGCCGTGTTGTTCGTAATAACGAGAGACGAAAGTTTCTTCACCATCGCCTCGTCAAAACCGTCGGAGAGCACAGTTTTGACCGCCAAATCGTCCGTGTAATCTTTGACGGCGATCCGTTCGCTCGGTTTTGTCCCGTTTCTCACTTCTGTGCCGTCGGTGTAATACTCGATCTTTCCGCCGGAGAGGGCGCGTTCCGCGAGGGTAACGGAGTAGTTTTCTCCTTTTGCCTTTTGTGCGCTGAAAAATCCCGCCGCTTCGCGACCCGCTTCATTGTCGGTCATGATGAGTGCGCCGTGTTCCGCATTAAAGACCGCCGTACCCGTCGGGCAGAACCATACGCCGCCGCCCGTCTTGGGGTGGAGCGTCACGCCGTCGCTATCGAAGACGTTCCAATTGTTCGTTGCATGATTCGATGCGACATAGGCGTTTTCCATATGCAAAGTGTAGGGAATGGTTGCGAGGTAGAAACCGCCGCCTTGATCGCCCGCACGATTGCCGTCGATGAGACCGCCCGTAATGGTCGCCTCATTCGTCGCGATATAGATGCCGCCGCCCGTGCGACGCGCCTCGTTGTTTTTGACCGTACCGCCTGCCATCGTAAGCTTCCCCGCGTAGTGCTTCGACCACGTCTCAATGGGGACTTGCGGTAAATCTTTTCTGCCCTCAAAGGTGGCGACCGCCCAGTCCATTACGGCGATTCCGCCGCCGTCCCAAGCTTTATTCTCCGAGATCTCGAGGGTGCTTTCTTTCGGAATCGTGATCTCGACATTGCCATGTCCCGAGATGCCGCCGCCTCCGATGCCTTCGTTTTCTTTGATCGTACCGCCCTCAAAGGTTGCGCGTGCAAGCTTGAACTCTTGGAATTTGTTTTCGTCTTTTGTCCTTCTACTCTCTGTGTACGGAAGCGTCCAAGGTGCGCCGACCAGAACGCCACCGCCATAGCCGACGTTCTTCGTAATCTCGCCGCCTTTCATTGTAAGCGTACAACCCTGCTCGACCAGAATACCGCCTGCGCCCGGAGAGTCGGACCAAATGTATTGTCCCGTTCCCCACGGATCATAGATCGACGCTTCATTTTCCGTAATCGTTCCGCCTTCCATGATCATCGTTGCACCGAATCGAAGCATGACAGCTCCGGCGGCATAGGCGGCAGCTTGTCCGCTGTAGTCATTGTGTCGAATCGTCCCGCCATGGAGTTCAAGGATCGCATTTTCCCCCTGTACGTAGATCGGTGCGGCGTGGTCGCTACCGCGTTGCTTATCGATTTTATCATTCTGATAGACTCCGCCCTTGATGACGAGCTTGCCGAGATTGTTGATCAATCCGCCCCAGCCAAACCTTTCACATGCACGCATTTCACCATCCATGACGATGCCGTTGTTGAGCGTAAGACCCGCGCCTTCAGCAATCTCGATCATCGTACTGCTATAGTTCTGATCGCGGCAAAAGGTTGCCGTACCGCTTTCGACCTTAAACTCAATGTTTTTCCCTTGAATCATGAGTTTCTCGGTGAAGAGATACTTTTCCGGTGCTACTTGGATGACAGCGCCGTCAGTCGCCTCCGCAACTTGCTGTTTCAAAGTCTCAAAAGGCGTGCCCCCGCGCACAGGTGCACCGACTTTCTCTTCGCTTAATTCCGGCACCTCCGGCTGTTCTTGCTCCTCCTCGGTCAACGATGTTGTTGATCCTGCCTCAGGCGCTTCTTCCGGTTCTTTTTCCGGTTTTTCCGCTTGTGTGTCCGAGACGGGGCCCGTCTCTTCCACTTGTGGCTCTACGACTTGCGTCTCCGGTTCGCAGATCTCTTCTCCCTCTGCGTAAGCACGTATGCTTCCCGCAAGCGGCGAAAGAACGAGTGCGAATACCAATAGAAGACTCAAGCATCTCTTCATTCTTTGCATCTTTGTTTCCTCCTTGTTCGTAAAAATTATATTTCCTCAAGAAAAGCGGTGTTTTCACCTTCTTGCTTTTCCATACGATATCCGAGAGATGCTATAAATACGATGATGCATCCTTGCGCGGTGTGCATTCTTTCGCTTTCTCTTGTTTTGTTAATACAATTAATTTCCAATATTATATCTCGCAATTATGCGATTTTCAATCCTTTTC
>QWCK01001734.1_pt1 | contig 30566 bp, 29 predicted proteins | sample 1972571 | NCBI WGS metagenome assembly QWCK01 (sample SAMN09866710, study PRJNA288562) | Human gut metagenome isolate term2_stool, whole genome shotgun sequencing... | isolation source: gut | host: Homo sapiens | place: USA: California | reverse complement strand
TACGGTTATGGGGAGCAGAATGTGCTCTGGCCTCATCAGTTGACGCAATAATCCGTCAAACCATTTATCAACCACGCCGTTCATCAGCAAGCGGCACCAGCAAAGCGGAGCTGGCTGTCAGATCAAGCCTGAGTCTCTACAATTTACAGAGTTCTGTAATAATAGAATTACATAACTCTGTAATTCTATTATTTAAATAAGATATAGTCGCTTTCTCTTGGAAGGCGTCAAGCAGAAGCGCCCAATCATGGACAACAATGAGAATGGGAATGTCGCTTTCTCGGAGTGCCGTTCTGAGGTGGTCGGCTTTCAGGCTGGGGTGATGGAGAGCTCCTGTGGTGTGCGGACGACAAGAGCAAGAACGCTTCCTGAATGCGCTCTTCCTGATATGCGGCTCCCAGCCCACACCTCGGCATTCGGAACGAAAGTACAAAGCAGACGCATACGGCCTTTTTTATGGTAGGCTCAAGAAAAAGTTCATTCTGTTCCATCTGTCTTGTCCATGCGTTCCGCCAGAGCCCGCGCATCCTCTACGAAGGTTTCAACCTGAGTGCCTCTTCCGCCGGAGTTTCTCCGTAATCGTGAGCTGTAAGATTTCTGTTGTCCCGATAGAAAAAACAGCGTCTGACCTCGTCGGGCGTGAACAGGCCATGTTTGGCGGTATGGCGTAGTACATCCTGGAAGTAGAGCCTGTCCACCTCAGCGGGAGAAGAGAAAAACTGTTTGAGGACTTCCCCAAAAGTTTACCTCCCGTTTCAAGGACAAGCTCGGATCCCTTAATAACGGCGTTTCGGTAGCCGTCGTACTCCACGCTGTCCGGTGTTGCTTGTTTCAGGAGGGCAACACCGGGCCTCCACGGTTTGGGATACAGCGTTTGAAGTGTGCCGTCTGCAACATGCGTCTTCCTCAATATCCCTGTTTCTTGAGCCAGTCGTCCAGTGCTTCCCGCACGATGTCCACTTCCTTCCGGCGTTCATCGAAAGCATACTTGCGAAGACGTTCCGACAATGACCGAGATATGTTGTACATTTTCCTCTGGTCATTTTTTTCAGGTAGGGGTTCCTGTATTCCTGTATTTATAGGATTCTGTATTTGTGTATTGCTGGAAGTCTGTATTTCTGTAACACCGGGCTCCGTTCTGGCAAACAGCCCGCTGGGGCTCCCTTTCTTCACCTGGTTCTTTCCTCTATCCCCGAGTCCCATAGCATCCCTCCGTTCTTTCCAGAAATTCGGCAGCAAAGGCCGCATAGTCTTTTGCGCCGTAACAGCTTCGCTTGTAGCCAAACACATCCTGCCCATTACTGGGGGCTTCCGCAAGGCTCACATTGTCCCGGATACGGGTTGAGAACAATGTGTCTCCCCATTCGTCCGCGAGAGCTGCGGCCACATCTTTGTTGAGGGTCTTTCGGGCATCAAAAAACGTCAGGACGAGCCCGAGGATCGCCAGATCAGGATTGAGATCGCGGACAAGCTCCGCAGTCTGCCTGATGAGCGCCAGCCCCGCCAGAGCGTAATACTCGACCTGCACAGGGATGAGCAATCCGTTTGCCGCATTGAGGGCGTTGACGGTCAAAAGCCCGAGAGAAGGCGGGCAGTCTATCAGCACATAATCGTATTCGCCCGAAACAGAGAGGAGGGCTTTCTTCAGCAGATTCTCCCTCCCCATTCGCCCGGCAAAGGCCAGTTCCGCTTCTGCAAGCCGGATGTTGGCCGGGAGAATATCCAACCCCGCTTCCAGCGTGCTCTTCGCCTCGGCGATGGAGGCGTTTCCAGCGAGGACATCGAAAACGGTATATTCCAGCGTTTGCGGATCAAGACCACAGGCGTCGCTCAGGTTCCCCTGAGCGTCCAAATCGAGCAGCAGCACGCGTTTTTTTGCATTTCTGGCAAGCTGAACTCCCAGATTGTGTGCCGTCGTTGTCTTGCCCACGCCGCCTTTTTGGTTGGCTATGGCACAGATATACATGTTTTTTATTCTCCTCATAAATATGTATTTATAGTATTACATGTACATGGAATATTGTAAATGCATATTTACGTAAATATATATTAAACAGAGCCCGACCGGGTCATCATCACCACCTTCTTGCGGTTATCGATAATTCTCCACTCCCATCGAAGAGGAAGAGGGCGTGCCAGGGCCGCATCTTCCGCGCCATCGTTCTCTCCGGGCCCTTGTGGGGTACTCCGTTCATTCTGTCACGGAAATAGCCCCTTCCTTTCCAGTTTTCAACTCCAGGGAAAACTCGCAACGTCCAGGGAGGGCACAATGGAAGATTTGGAAATGGAAGCCATCACAGCGGCGAGGGTAGCCAATGAAGAGCGACTGGGTTTCTGCCCCCGACATGTGGGAATGGCAAAAATATTCGCGTTTGAATGGCGTATCGTTAACTGAATGGGAACTCTTTGCAGAGCGGGTACGCGGGAGGTTTCTGGAATTTCTATGATCTGAGCAATGGATGCTTTTCCATCGCCCCGGAGCTACCACATCCCATGAGGCTCATGCGGCCCGGAAGCTTTTTTGATGGGGAGATGTCTCCCGATGTGGCTGGAAGGTGTGGTGACCTTGTTTGTTCTTACCAGGTTCGCCGGACACTGTCCTGCCTTTGCAGAGAAGTACTGGCAAATCTACGAATATATCGGCTCGCACCCTGAAGCGCAGAAGATCTACTCGACCGTTGAAACAAAGAGTCCTCTGCCGGAAGCGGCCGGTAGAGGACTCGACCCGCAAATCAAAGAGGGTAGATATGCAGGATTTCGAAAAACAATATGGACAAACAAGTGCGCTGCCAAATTCTATTCATTTGTTTTGCTTGGGGAATCGGAGGCACGCAGGCGTTCGTTCCGGGATATGATGCGGATCATCTGTGAACGGTGCCCGAACGGCAAATGAAGGAACTATTGCTCGTCGGCTGTGTCATAAGAAATGATTGATGCTTCATTTCTTGAATCTTCAAAGAAATAACCGACTAAATGCTTTGGCTATGGATCCCGCTAACGGAAAAAACGGAGAAAAAGACTGTATTTTGCACCATACTGTGGAGATGAAACAATCATATCCTATGACAGAGCCTACAAGAAAAGGCCGAGAACATTTTTCGGCCTTTTCTTTGTTCATTATAAAGTGCTTGAAGGGGATAACCGGCTTGGGATGTGTGTTTTCGGTTTTACAGCACACCGAAAACGAACTGCAACGCAAAAACGGCGAGCAGGCAAATGGAAATCAGATGGCGTTGTTGGGGGGGCGTGCTGTTCGAGCGTTCCTTCATCGCTGTGACGAACTTTTCGAGGCACAGGATGATGGAGGTGTCGATGATAGCCGAGGAATAGATGGCAATCGTATTCAGGTTCCTTATGAAAATCAGTGCTAGAACAAAGATGCCGTAAACGCCGAACAGACAGAACCACGACCAATAGGTCTTTTCGGCGCTGGTGAGCTTCTTGAAACTGTGAATGGTTATGGGAATAAGAGGAACACCTAGCAAAACAAGCAGTACGGGGATATTCCGTATGTCGACTAATGCAATCTTTTCTTGTCCGTACAGGAAAATCTGCACCAGCTGGAAGCTAAATACAGCAGTAAAGATAGCCCATCCAAAAACAATAAGATGTAAAAACATAGTTCCACCCCGTACTTGAAATTTGTTGAACAACAAATACAAATGGCTGTGTCACAAAAAATGATTGATGCTTTATTTCTTGAAGTCTCAAAGAGATAACTACCTAAATACCTCAGCCATGGAGTCCGATAACGGAAAAACCGGAGAAAAAGATTGTACTTTTCACCATACTGTGGAGATGAAACAATCACATGTCTATGACAGAGCCTGCTCGTCTGATATTACCGGGGGCATTCCATCGGGGGTGCCCCGCCACGGAGTTTTTCATGCTTCGCACTGTCTTTTCGGGGCTGGGTGTGCCTGTTCTGCTTCTCGGTATGGTATTTTGCCTTGGCGACGAGTTAATATGGCTCAGGAGCTTCTTCAGTTTTTACTGCTCTCTCGTGATAGCTTCAGGATTTCGAAACCAGCCGTGGCAAAACTCTTTCCCCGGGAATGGTATCTTCCAAAATTTTCTCGGCGCGGAGCAGCGCTTCGTCGAGTGATGGGAAGACGTTCTCTTCGCCCACGGTGCGCAGGATACCGACCCGCTGGAGCGTCCTGTGGACAGGTTTCCGAACGGCGGCGAATAGCACGCGACAGCCTTTCCGCCGGCGCTCGAGGAATTCTTCCAATGCGTGGATACCTGTCATGTCGATGGCGGACATGTTGTGCAGATACATTATGAACACCTTGGGCGGCGTCTCCATCGCGTTCAGCGTGGACTGGAATCGGTCAGCCACACCGAAGAACAGCGGCCCGTTGATGGCGAAAATCTCCACACCGTCGGGCACATTGTTTTTGTCCGGGACAGGAATTTCGTGCCCGGATGCCTCGTCCTCGCTGGAAACGCAGGAATGGAGACCCGTTAATTCGCCCATGCGGCGCATGAACAGCAACGACGCCAGTATGACTCCAGTATATACAGCCACGGTTAGGTCAAACACCACCGTGAGCGCGAAAGTCAGGAGCATTACCGACCAGTCGGACTTAGGTCCCTGAAAAATATGGCGCACAGTGCGCAGATCGCTCATATCGTAGGCAACTATCACCAGTACGGAGGCAAGGGCTGCCAGTGGGATGAGCTCTATCAATGGCAGCAACCACATGACCACAGCCACGAGGAACAGGGAATGCACAATGGCGGAGATGGATGACATCGCGCCTGCTCGGATATTCGTCGCCGTGCGGGCGATGGCGCCCGTGGCGGCGAAACCGCCGAAGAACACGGAAGCCACATTGCCGATGCCCTGCGAAATCAGCTCCATATTCGAATTGTGCCTGTCGCCCGTCATGCTGTCCGCCACCACACAGGCCAGCAGCGACTCGATGCCCGCTCTATCAATGTTGATATCCGCGTGCTTTCCGCCACCAATATTGATTTGGAAACGTCGCTGGCGCAGGGCCGGCTACGACGGGACCTGTTCTACCGTCTGGCCTCGGTCACGCTACGCCTTCCTCCACTGCGCGATCGGCAAAGCGATATACCCATATTGGTGGACTATTACATTAAACAATTTTCCAAGTCGTGGTTGATAGAGCCTCCGCATCTGTCCGCAAGTGTCCTCGGTGCGCTCTGTAACCACGATTGGCCCGGCAATATCCGTGAGTTGCGCAATGTCGTCAGCAGACTTTTACTGCACTCTCTGGATGGGGCTGTAACGGAAGCATTGGTACTGGAAACGCTGCATGAATGGGACAACATTTCCGGCCAGACGGCAAAACCCGCGCAGCTCCTCTCGCTATCCGCACCAGCCGAAATTCCACTACAGGCGTCTTCCAGGGGAAATGACACCGATCTGCCAAGCCTTGAGGAAAATGAACGTGCCCATATTCTGGAGGCATTACGCCTCACTGGGGGGCGTCTGTCTGGCCCGCGTGGTGCTGCGGCCCTGCTGAAGGTGCCACGGTCCACGCTGCAACACAGAATACGCAAGCTGGGTATAGTGGTGTAGCGCCACCCGGACATCCGACGCCTGAAGGCGTTTCGCGTTGTCTGTTCAGCAGGGGAACAACCCGGATCATTTATGGGAATATCCCCGGCCACCAGTGGACGACATGTGAAGAGACAGAACGGAACACAGCCTGCAATACATGAGAACCATCCATACAAGAGCTTCCAGAAGCGAGAGGGAGTCCCCGCAGGAGAGCGCTGTGACTTCGGATATGCCCCTGCCGCGTTTGATTGAAGGCCGAGCAGCAAGGCCAGCCCTGTTATCGAGGACGATGAATTTCCGCCTTATGCCACGGCGAATATCGGCAAGGAATTGTGTACAGCCTGGAAAATCGACTAGGAGGCGGACTCGAAGCGGGCAGATGGGCCTTTAGGCGCGGCCAGAGGAGGCGCGTACATCCTGTGGGCAGGGAAAAACAGTGCGGCGCGCAGACCATACGCTTGCCGGATGAAGGCGCCATCTTCATGACGGAGGTTACGCCTTGAACAGGAAGGGCTCGGAGTTTTTGGACGTAGGGGGGAGTTTTTTCCAGAAGGCCGCAGGACGTGGCGGGGCTGGAGAGAGCGGAGCGGCTTGAGGGCCGGGAGGGAGGGCTTTGCAAGGGCGGGGTGCTTATAATACAAAAGGCACACCACAAAACCTCAATTTTGGAGGTATGTGATGCGCCTTCAGATGTCTGTTGGCGTCCCCAAGCGGATAAATTTTAAATTATAACATACTAAAATTAAAAATATTTTTATATATACAAAAAGATAATACCTACAAAAGTACCTCTAAAATAAAAATAGTTCAAAAAACCTCTAGGGACGCCGTTGGACGCTGAAAGCATTAGCTTGATTACAACAATTCACAATAAGGCCAAGAAGGTAATTATTTCAAAAGCAAAGCTACTCTTCTTCCTCAAAGCCAAACTCCTTGATTTTCAATGTCCGACAATTCTCGGATACTGCCCGTATTGTCTCTTGTGAGAAGCCTTTTGAGGCACCAGCTTCCACTTCAAGCCGCAGACTCAACGTAACCCCATTGTCTGCTGCGAGCTGAGAAATAACTTCTTCAAGGATACGCTGTACGTCTCGATTAACGCGGGTATCGTCCAAGGGTGCGGAGAGGAAAAATCGCATACTTTTGGGCGTAGACAGGGGCGATGGAGAGGTGGAGGGCTCTGTGCCCGTCCGCTCCGTAGTCAAAGGTGTCCCGCCTTCCCGTTGCACGGAAGGATGAGGATTCGAAACTCCCGCATCAGTAACAAATCCAGAAGGTGATGGATTACTCTGCATATGTTTCAGTTCGAGCTGATTCTTTGCAGCACTTTTACGCACTATGAAGCCATTGCGATCTATAGATGCCTTTTGAGCATATTTTAAATCTATAAACCGCCCTTCACTTACGCCAGCTGCATAGGCAAAGTAATCTTCCCCCTGCACACCTTCCTGGATGGTCTTTTCAAGTACGCTGTAATCGGAAAGACGCGGCAGATAGCAGTAGGTACAGAGATACTCCCATAATTTTTTTATTTGCAGGCTATCTGCATTTTTCCAAAGTAGGCTGTCCAACTCCATCAGCAGAAGCGCAGGAGCCCACCTATCAATTACCGTCTCATTCTCCAACAGCTTTTTGCCAGCCCGGCTTATAATTCCCTCTGAGCCACCGCTGAGCCTTATTTTTTCCCAATCCAGAGTTTTCATGTCAGAGCGAGCAATAGCCGGAGTCAGAAGCCAGCACCATGTTTCACTCAATCGTAGATCAACAGTCTCATTACTGCGTTTGAGGCTGTTTTCCGTCTCTCTGTTTTGTGCAGCATCAAGGTTTAAGTCCTGACTGTCATTTTTAATGGACTGCCACGCCAGATAGCGACGGGTTTCTTGTTCCAATGCCGACATGGATGTTTGGTCAGGAGCAAGAAAAACCAGCATATTGCGGAAAATTCGCGGAGAATTCCCCCGACTTTCCCAAATTTTTTCAGCAACGTCCAAGGCTGTGCAGCCATGAGATGAAGTCGTCACTGTCTCGCTGGGGCTGAGTATCACCAAGCGGACAGTCTGGTCGTCAGGCACGTCCAATGAGGAAGCAGGGCAAATATGTATGCCTTTAAATGGAGGTTCCAGCCGCAATTTTTTCATGCGGCGTTCTATCTCATATTCCACTTCAGAAGCCGAGAACTGTGTCGCACGATCCTCTACCGTCTTTCGTAGCGTCGGCCTGGTATCATACCAAAACCGATCCCCTGAAGGGTTCGTGTACAGGTAAGCAAGGCTGTTTTGCAGAGAACCGAGCGCATCATTGAACACGGCAATCTGCTCGCCTGGCTGCACCACACCGAGACGTATGCGTGAGGCTTCTATGCCGCGTACGTTCTGTTGCCTCACTGTAGGGGCGCTACCCAGCATGATGGTTCTGGCTACTCGCCTTGAGGCCAGAACTTTGCCGTAACGAAGAACATTTTTATCTTGCTGCCAGGGAACGGAACGCTTACCGTCCACTTCCCTGTCCACAAGGCTGTTCCAACCTTCCGGCAGATGGCGCGTCAGCTCGTCGCGCACAGCCGACACGTCCAGCGGCAGGGAACCGGGCATGATTAACAGCCCCGCGTCGCTGCCCATCCACAATTCATGAATGACGGCGGCCATCAGGCGCAGCACTCCGCGTGTGCGCTGAAAGCGCTCCAGCGTGGCCCAGTCTTCATACAGGCGGTCAAATACTTCCGGGTGGATGGGATAACAGGCCAGCAGGCGGTTCCTGTACTCCACTTCTCTGACTTCCAGAGGAAAATCTGTTGGATTTTCCCGATACAGAGCGCTGAAATGACTGCACACCATTTCGCGTGCGGAAGGATTTTTGCAATCCAGAAAAAGCCTGCGACGTACCACTTCAAAACCTTCACTGGCAGCCACGGGCTTCCAGATGGCTTCCATGCGGCCAAAAGTGTGTTCAATGGCTTCAAGTGCGGTTTTACCTGCTTCCCCGCCTACCTCGATATCCGATTCCGGGATGGAAGCCACCACCAGGCTGCTTTTACTGGCCCGTGCTGCTTCGGTTATTTCTTGTATAAAAGAAATGAAATTGTCGAAACTACCTGCCGGAAGTCCGTTTACGCCATAGATACGCTTGGCATAGGCCACAAGCTCATCCATGAGAATGAGACAGGAGCCACATGCATCGAACAAACGTTTCAAGGCTTCAGAGCCTGGAGAGACCCTTTTTTTATCCGCTTCCTTAACGATATCGTAAAGTCTGGGACTCCCTGCTGAAAGAGCGAGTTGCGCGGCCATTTCGCCCCACAGGGTATTGATAGTAACGCCGGGAAGATTCTGCGGCCTTCGACTGCGACTGGGGTCCAGCGCCGTTCCTACAAGCACGGCTACGTGTACGGCGGGCAGGTGTCCTACGCCCGCTTCTTCAAGCACTGGGCGGACTGTGGGGATTTTTTCCAGAGGGGCCTTGCCGCGCAGCAAGTGATACAACGCCAGCATACTGTGTGTTTTGCCGCCGCCGAAGGCCGTTTTCAACTGAATAACCGGCTCGCCGTCTTTGCCGGTCACACGTCTCACAGACTGCACCAGCAGGCCCTTCATGCCCTCCGTCACATAGGTGCGGGCAAAAAACTCTACGGGATCACGATATTCAAAGGAACCTTCGCCACGTGCCACCTGCGCAAGGTCTGCCGCAAATTCAGCGTTACGATAGCGCCCCTGAGCCACATCTGGGTGAGGCTCCATCACCTCACGCCAGCAGGGAAGTCCAGCAGGGGAAACTCTCAGCATTCCGGCATTGCCGTTGCTACCCGCAGTCTGCTGTGCAGTCTGACCAGACGAGACAGAATACATGGAACCAGCCGATGATCCATATCGGGCAACGCGCAACAGCGTCCGAATCTCTTCCGCAGCTTTGGCGTCCAACTGCTCACACAGGCGGGACATGGTATCAAGCGCGCGCCAGGTATCGTCGTCGTTGAAATCTTCATTCCCCATATGTGCCCAGCGGTTGCGTACGCCCACGAGTTCCTTGGCCCATGTACGGCAATCCATGGGGAGCTTTTTGCGGAAAATCTCATTCCAATGCAGATCAAGCAAAAGCAGACAAAGATAGATGTCCAGCGACGCAGCAAGTGTTTCATCGTCTCCATTCCGGGGAAGGTTGCGCTTCTGCTCGTCGTACAGTCTGTCGAGAACCCCCGTATTCCACCAGACTGATCCAAATACACCGCGCAGTTCGCGGGCAATATACGGGGAAAGAACCTGTAAAAGGAACTGAAATCCTTGTGTTATGCGAGTATGATTAGTATTTGATGCAGACATGGTATTCCAGGTTTTATATCTAAAAGTTAGGATCAATGCAGATGACTACTAATCCAAGCTCCCATTCCTGACAGGGGATTTCATATGCACAAACATAACCGTGTGTTTCTTTCCCTTCTTTTTTTACAGTACATTCAATTTTGTATTGAGGATGTCTTTTCATAATATCATCCACTGCTTTAGATAAGTATGAATAGCTGTCAACAGCTACATAATATTTATCGCCTTTTCTGCCATATCTTACACCACCTCCATATGGAACGTTTGGAGTACCGCTGGACTCGCAAAATTTACCAAGAAAAATAATTTCCGTATCGTTTTCCTCTTCTCCAAAGGAAATTCCATTATAGACTTTAGGCAAAATAATTGTTGTATTCAACATAGGCATCCTCTTGAGAGTCACTTACAGCGTCCCCTGCACCATGTGTACGTTCTTCATCTCCAGAGCCTTGCTCTGGATTTCCGGCCAAGCGACCACCAGCGTATTGTAGGCATAAGCTTCCTGCGTCCAGCCTTTCTGCTCTGCGAGAGTGTACAGACGGTAGGCCAAAGATTTTGCCCTGTCCGGCCCGGAACCATAGATGCGGGCTACGATCTTCGCACAAGCGCTGACGCCGCCTTCCTGCATGGCGAAGACAAGCTGCTGGGTGAGCAACCAGAGCGTTTTTTCGCTGTCAGCATTCGGGGCGGGCAAATTCTGCCGGTCCTGCAAATGGACAATCCCCTTTTGGGCAAACACCAGCCCCCTATCGGCCAGTCTGGCAACAGAGGTATTTTTGGCGCGTGCCAGCACGTCTGCCACTCCGAACTTTATGTCGTTGAAGGCACACTGGGCATAGAGATCAAGACAGAATCTGGAATCTTCATCCAGGTCTCCGTCCTGCTCCTTCAGATAAGCGTCCAGTTCGGCATTAATGATTTGCAAGGCACTGCGCACCGTCATGGCCGAACCATCGGCCTCCATCACCTTGGCGTAGCGGGAATACACGCCCATACCCGGACCGATGGCGGCCTGCGCCATATCCACCGGGGCGATGTTGCTGTTTTGCAGATTCTTCAGGGCTGTGCGGAGTTCGCGTTTGAGCTCTGCTATAAAGGAACGTCGTGAACAAGAAGATGCCTCTTCCTGCCGTTTACGACAGACCAGCACAATGGACGAAGCCAAGGCATTTGTTTCCATCGCGTTGGAACGACTACTACACTCTGTCCGCATGGGCCATGTGCCGGTAATGGCAAAACCTGCTTTGATAATGGCCGAAAGCATGGTTTCCCAACCGGTGGAAGCTTGTGATGCATTATCGCCTTCGTCGCTCTCGCTCTGTTTGTATGCGTAATAAATGGTAATGGGCACATCTTCCCGCGCATAACGGCAGAACTGTCGGCAGGCTTGAAGCATACCGTCCTCAAAAAAATCCCGAGCTTTTTCCTTACTGTTATCAAAACGGTAGGGCGTAGCCACCAGCTCTTCCGCCTTGGGCACCAGCATAGTGCGGAAAAGGTGAGGATATGTATCTTTCAACGAACGCCGTAGCCAGATGTAAAAAAAGTCGGAAAGGTCAGCATAGCCGATATTATCATAATACGGTGGGTCGGAAGAAATAACGAGATTGCGAATACCGCAGTCACTTTGAGCATCAAACTGCCGTACAATACCTTTATTTACTCGATTAAAATCAAATAATTTTGCAGAAAAGCATCCGCTAAGATTATGAAGTAAAACCTTCCAGGAACCAGAACTGGCACTAAACGGATTACCTTCAGCATAGTCCCATATCATGGGAATAGCTTGGCGTGCAAAAAGCTGTCTCGGACATTGAGCAATAGGCTCCCAACGATTTAAAGAATTTCCTAAATCCGCCAGTTTATCCACAAGAAACGCCAAGTACACTCCCACGGCCTGGCCGTAGGCTGTTGCGCCGCATCCGCCTTCATCCAACCCCCTACCGTCGTCTTGCATACCTGAGGCTAGTGCGTCCTGTGTGGCTTTTGCCTGCGCTTCGGCCACCAGATCGCTGAAGGTGGTCAGGGCCGTAAGCTGGCGATTGGTGAAAAGGTCGGCAAAACCTTTCATGCCATACAGAGGAACACTGACAGCGGCCTTTCCAAAAAGTTCCCCATCAGGATATGTTTCAGGCCTCAGCACAGCCGCCGCCTCTTCCTGAATCAAAGTCGGCGACAGATAAATTCTCCCGTTTTTTCCTTCCGCCACCACAGCCATCATCTGGGCTGACATGCCCCCAGCCTTGCCCTGCTCCCGGATATAGCTGAAAGGTACGGCAGTACCACAGCACGGGCACACAGCCCCTTGGCGGTTAACGGTTCCTTCTATTTTCGGCTTACCTTTAAGATGCACGACATACGTTACCTTCCCGTCTTCAAATTGCGGCTCTACCCACGCTTCCTTCCCCTTCTTCTTCGACAGCACAAAAGAACTGGCCAGCGGCATTTCACAGCCGCAGGCCGGGTTCGGGCACTTTACGGTTCTGGCCCATTTCCAGGCGATAACGGTAGCCTCGCCGCCGCCCTGTTCTGCCGGAACCTGCACTTTGGGGTAAAGGTGACCGATACGGCGGAAGGCTTCCTGCTTCATCCATTCGCCGTAATAACGCACGTCTTCGGCAAGCCCCTTAGCTCCGCTCCACGAACGGTCACTACCCAGCTTAGTTCGGGCATCGGGATTCACCGGAGATTGCCCGGCAAAACGCGGGGGAATCTCTATCATGGCCTTGTTGATCATCACGGCCACGGGGTTCAGGTCGTGTGCGTGCGCTTCCAGCCCCAGACGCTGGGCTTCCAATGGAATAGAACCTCCGCCTGCAAAGGGGTCAAGGAAGATCAGCGGCTCTTCGCCCATATATTTTCTGATTTCGGCTCGTGCTTCGTTCAGGATATTCTCGTCGTTGGAGTTTTCCCACTTTACAAGCTTCGCCAGCAGGGTATGCAGCCTTTGCCGTTCCATAACCTGCGCATCTTCCGTAGGGAAAAGTTCCGGGTGCGACGACGGGTCATCCACCAATGAAGCCCAGAGCACTGCGCGCGCCGTTGCCGTAGGCTTACGCGACCACCACAAGTGCAGGGTGGAAGGATGCCCGTGACGGATGGATTTTTCGCGGGCGGATTCCGCGTTGATGGCGTCCAGCGGAAGCGCAACTTCAATGAGCTTTTTTATCTGAGCCATGGCTTATCCTTCGTATATCTTTTCCGCATTATTGAGGAGCGCGGCGATGTTGAACTGCGAGCTTTCCACCGAGAAATCCGGGGGATTGCGGAAGGGCTTTTTCAGGTAGATCGTGCGGGTATGCGTGCCGTCCACCTCCACAAGGGCAAGGATGAACTGTTTCGGCTGATTCAGGGCCGTAAATATTTCATTTTTCGTTACAATGACGTTGCTCGCTCCGGCGGTGCGACCTTTCACCTCGATAAAGCGCAGACTGGATTCCCCTTCACCGAGGGCATCCAGCACAGCGGATTCGATGTCGTAGCCGCACTTGTCGGCGCTCACGTCGCGTGGGGCGAATCCAAGGCTTTTTTCGATGTCCATCACAGCCTGCATGGCGGTCTTCTCTACAGCCTTGCGGGCAAGCACATCCGCACAGAGTTCAGAACAGGCCTCAGGAATCGGACGGCCTGTGAGTTTGGCCAGCAGTCCGGCAGGAATGACCAGCGCGCCGCCGATGACCACGGGCGGCTGAGCCGAAATCAGGCGTTCTGCCGCTAATTCGTCCGTACGCTGCTTCAGGCGGGCGGCCAGTTCTTTAGCGCGGCGTTCCGCTTTCTGGGAGTTCAAGTTATTGCTGATCTTCCCGGCCTGTTCTTGTTGTTTCAACTCTCCGGCGCGGTAATCCCAGTAGCGAATCTCGGCGGTAAGACGTTCGCGCACGGCCTTTTCCGTCTTGTCAATCATGTTCTCGCGGCGTTCGCGCACGTCTTTCAGATGTTTGGGGATAAGATGGCCCAAGGCATAGCCAATGGCCGCATCTTCTACGCCGCGCGTCAGCCATGGCAGCTTGCGGGCGTGAGCAAGAACGGCGTCCACTTCTTCAAGCGCTGCGGGGCGATAGTCGAGGTACGGCGCATATCCTGCGCTTGTGGCCGTACCGTGTTCGTCCATTTCCACAAAATGGATATTGCGCGAGATGACGCGGCGGCTACCATCGGGCAGAGCCGTGCCGTCCTGAATAGAGTGCTCAATGTAGAAAAGCAGGCGTATGGTCTCGCCAGGATCGCTGTCGTCGATAAGGACGGCTCCGCGTTTAAGCAGCTCGACAGAGCGTTCGCGAATGATGTCGATCACAGCTTCAAGCAGAGGATGCCCGGGACAGATGAGCGCGGCAGGTACAGAGCCGGGCAGATTGCGATAGGCCTTGTCGAAGCAGATGCGCTCGTAGCGGTTGAGCACCGGTTCGATATGACCTATCTGCCGGTCTCGATTGCGGATGGCGAAGGGAACGGAGAGTATCTCCCACCGGCCTTTCTCGCGGGCCGACATACGGCCGCCCAGTTCGCGGAACGCTTCTTTAAAGAATGCCTCGATGAAATACGGCTGGAGGCGGCGGGCCTCCATGCGCTCCATTTCCTCGCGGATGACGTTGACCGTGCGGATGTTCATCACGTCTTCGGTAAGGGCGCGTTCCTTCAGCAACTGAAGCAGTGCTTGCGGGTCGAAGGCAATATCCATGTCGTGATTGAGTCGGGCCTGAACGTCGGGGTCACTGCCGTGGCGCACGGCTTCGATAAGCAGTTCGCGTAGGGGACGGTTGTTGAACGAGACTTTACCGAGAATGTCGAAGACCTTGCCGCCCAGTGCCTCTTTTTCCTGCTCCAGCTTTTCAAAAAGCCGCTGGAACACCGCGCCTTCGCGTGTTTCAGAAGCCACGAGGTTCCAGAGCCAGCAGGTTTTCGTCTGGCCGATACGGTGGATACGGCCGAAACGTTGTTCAAGGCGGTTGGGGTTCCACGGCAGGTCGTAGTTCACCATGAGATGGGCGCGCTGAAGATTGAGGCCTTCGCCCGCAGCGTCCGTAGCGATGAGAATGCGAACTTCCTTATCCTGCTTGAAGCGCTCTTCCACCTTGCGGCGTTCGTCGCGCATCATTCCACCGTAGATGACTACCACGGCGTCGTCATTGCCGAGCAGGGAGCGGATCTTGTCCGTGAGGTAGCGGAGCGTGTCGCGGTGTTCGGTAAAAATGATCAGCTTTTCGCGGAACCCCTCTGCGTCGAACATGCCTTTTTCGTCTTGCAGCAGGCTGGAAAGCTCTTCCCATTTACGGTCTCTGCCGCTGGTGCGGACGGCGTTGGCCTTGGCTTCCAACGTTTTGAGCATGGCAATTTCCGCTTCCAGCTCCGTGATGGTAGTCGCGGCACTGGCCTTGTCAGCTACGCGTTCTTCGGCGTCTTCCAGCTCGGCGGAAGTCAGGTCGTCATCGTCGAATTCGTCCGTAAGGTTCAGGTTACGCGGTTCGTTCCAGTCGCGGGCACGCTGGCCGAGCCGTTCTTCGCTGAGACGGTTTTCCAGTCTTTCGCGGCGGCGGTGCAGAGATTGATAGATGGCCTCGGGAGAAGACGCGAGACGCCGTTGGAGCACGGTGAGCGCGAAGCCCACGGTGGTGCGGCGTTCGTTGTTCAGATTGTCGGCGCGATTGAATTCGTTCTGAACGTAGGCGGTCACAGCCTCGTAGAGTTCGGCCTCTTCGGGGGAAAGGCTGTAGTTCACCGTGACGGCGTGGCGCTCAGGGAAGAGGGGCGAACCGTCGAACTTGAGCAATTCTTCTTTGACAAGGCGGCGCATGACATCGGAGATGTCGATAGTCTGCGAGCCGGTACGGGCCACGCCGCCGAAGCGATCCTGATCCACCAACGAGAGGAAGAGCTGAAAATCTTCTTCCTTGCCGTTGTGCGGGGTTGCCGTAAGCAGAAGCATATGCCGCGTGATGCCGGAAAGCAGGCGGCCAAGCTGGAAGCGGCGCGTCATTTTGACTTCGCTGCCCCAGACCGTGGCTGACATTTTATGGGCTTCGTCGCAGACGATAAGATCCCAATCCGTAGCCTTCAGTTTTTTCTGAATGGCTTCGTTACGGGCCAGTTTGTCGAGCCGGGCGATGGCCAGCGGCGTTTCGTTAAAGGCGTTGCCCGTAACGGCGGATTCAAAACGGTCATTGGTGAGGATCTCGAAGCGCAGATGGAATTTCTGGAAAAGTTCGTCCTGCCACTGTTCCGCAAGACTGCCGGGGCTAACGATAAGACAGCGCCTGAGGTCGCCGCGTGCAAGGAGTTCCTTGACAAAGAGGCCGGTCATGATGGTTTTGCCCGCGCCTGGGTCGTCCGCAAGAACGTAACGCAGGGGCAGTCGGCCCAGCATTTCCTGATAAATGGCGGAAATCTGATGCGGAAGAGGCTCTACATCTGATGTATGGACGGCGAGATACGGGTCGAAGAGATGGGCGTAGTGTATACGCCATGCTTCCGAAGCGAGGCGGAGCTTTGCTCCGTCGGCGTCAAAACTCCACGGCAGGGAGGCGTCCTGAAGCGCTAGTTGCCCTTCATCTTCACGATAGAGGATACGATTGCCAAGATCGCCCCGGCTGTTTTTGTAGGTAAGATTCAGAACGGCGTTGCCGTACCACTGGACTGCCACAATGGTGACTGCCTCATGTGGATCAATGCCAAGAACAAGACTTCCGCTTGTAATATCTTCGAGTCGCACCACTTCCTGCCACCCCGGAGGAGGTGGCGGTTAAGTGTACTTGGCCGCCAAGGAAACTTCTGCTGTCTGTGACAGTCCAATAACGTTGACTAAGCTGTTTTTACCGTCTAAAAACGAGTGCTAGAAGTAAAAAAACGGGTGGCGGCCAAGTACACTTTATCGACATATTATGGACAATTTTTTTTGAATGACTCCGCACGAATGCGGAATGTGGAACGAGCCATGCCGGAACGTTTTGCCGCTTCCGATGTCGAGATGGCACCCTCTGTCCATAAGGTATATGTTTCCGGAAAATTTGGGGGAAGCGGTCGTGGCGCGTGCCCGAACCGCACGCCGCTTTGCTTGGCTGCCGCAATCCCCTGAGCCTGTCTGCTGCGAATATTCTCCCGTTCGTTCTGAGCCACAAAGGAAAGTACTTGCAAAACAAGGTCGGCAATGAAGGTGCCGAGCAGGTTTTTGTCGCGCCGTGTGTCCAGCAGTGGCATATCCAGCACAAAGATGTCTACGCGCTTTTCCTTGGTAATTATCCGCCACTGTTCCAGAATCTCCTCGTAATTTCTGCCAAGCCTGTCAATGCTTGTAATACAGAGCTGGTCACCCGGCCTGAACTTTTTTAGCATAGCCTGATATTGTGGACGCTGAAAATCCTTGCCCGACAGTTTATCCATGAAAATGCGGTCTGACGGGATGGCTTGCCGCTCAAGGGCGATGCGCTGACGGCTCTCGTTCTGATCTGTACTGGATACGCGAATATATCCGTAAGTTTCTGCCATAAGATTTTCTCCTTTCAGTGGATTTATGTTCATAGTTCATCATCGGGTATATCAGGAGTAATGAAGCTGGAGCGTTGTTCGCGTTTCGGAGGCGGAGGGGGTGTGTCTTGCTTCTTTGACTTTCGCCCTTCCCGTTGCCGTCTGGCTTCGGTCAGATACTTGGTCAGAGTTTGGGACTTCACATCAATGCCTTTTTCGTGCAGGCGTTCGACAATCTCCTGTGTATCGAAGCCGCGCTTTCTCATCCGTTCCAGTGTCGGGGCCAGAGCAAAGACGGCTTCTTTGACGGACATGGCTCTGTTCCCCTCCAGTGTGACGGAAGCGGGTTTGAGAGTGGCGAATTCCTGTCTGATTTCCTTCAACTGAGTCGCGGTAATGGTCATGGTGCTTTTCCTGTGGTTCGCCGGGGCCATGCCCCGGATTGGTGTTTTGTTTTTCCGGTCGAGCGGGACGGTCGCCCACGCTTCACGCAAGTGAAGCATAGTGGGCTATATCTTCGGCCTGTGCGAAGATTTCCCTCCGACGCCTTACCTCATTCTCATGCCACGGGCGGAGCGCGCCTGCCGGCGCTCCCTGTCCCGCGCTTCCTGCTCCTGCCGCTGCCGTTCCCCTTCCAGCTGACGTTGGAGCTGTTCGGTGCGCTTGCGCTCCACGAACTCGATATGGAGCGGCCGGATTTCCGGCAGACGCAGAAATTCCTGATAGCCTGCCATGATTCTCTTTATTTTCTTCAACTGATTCTCCAGCTCCTCTTTTTCCTCATGGCTTTGTTTTCTGTGGGCCGTGTATCCCGCTTCAAGCCGCGTCAGTTTTCCGCGAAGGGTATCCACTTCCCGTTGCAGGATTTCCTTCTCCGTCTGGACAAGGTGTTTGACGGCAAGCGCCTTTTTCAGTTCTTCAATGAGGGAAGAGGCTTTTTTCAGCACGGACGGATAATTGAGAAAAGAGGCTTTCGGTAGTTCGGTCTCCTCCCGAAGCACCTTTTCCGCTTCCTCAGCCTGCCGCTCATACTCTTCAATGCTCTTTCTCAACTCTTCCTCACGCTGTTCCAATGCGTTGATAAGCTGCCGTGAATTTCGGGAAGTCTCTTCGGATTCCTGAATCAATTTTTCCAAAGCTTCCTGTTGCTGCTTGAACTCGCGGGTATCCAGATGCCTTTTCGCGGAACCGGGTGTCTGTTCCACGCCGCGCTCAATGGCGAAGCCCCGGCTTTGCAGATGGGCGGGAAGCCCGGCTTGCAGTTTCCGCAGACTCTGACGGGTATAGATTTTATTGGCGTTGAGCCTCCCGTCCGGCGTCACCGGCACATGAAGGAAGTGCATGTGCGGCGTCTTTTCATCCATGTGAACCATTGCGGAAATGACATTCTCCGCGCCCACAAACTCCGTGAGAAAGGCTTTGCTCTCCTCAAAGAAACGCCTTGTTTCCTCCGGCGTGAGGCCATCAAAAAACGCCTTGTCCGAGGTGACGATAAGCCCGCACATGCGCACGGCGTCCTTTCTCACGGCCTTGACCAGCAGGAGATCGTCAATGCGGTTCTGAATGGCCTCGGCATAGTTCGATGAGGCGACTTCGTGCAGCTCGTAGTTCGCCGCGCTCCTGTCGTAGTCAATATCGGGGTTGCTGTGGCTCTCCCGTTCCCGCCGGTTGTGGCTCTGGATGCCGCGTATGGCTTCCTTTTTGAATTTGTCCATGTGGAGTACGAGATAGGACATGGCAATACTTCCTTGTATCAATGGATGTCCCGTTCTTTCTGTGTCAGGAATCCGGGACACTTTTTCAGTTTACGCGGGACAAGAATTGAAAATCTGTTCGGATTTGGCTGGACTTCATGGGATGACAGATACGATGAATATTGCAGGTGTCCCGCTGTACCGGTGCTTAGGCAGCGGTACAGCGGGACACCTGGAAAATGGTCAAGCGAGACCTTCCAGTTTTCTTTTCAATCTGTGGACAGACGATTTTGATTTTCCCATTTCCTCGGCGCAGTCACGAATGCTGTATCCCTCGCCGAGCAGCCTTTTCAATTCCTCCAGTTCCACATCTTCAATGTCCCGAACCCGCCAATGCAGGGCATTGCCTTCGGTAATCAGGTTGGCCTCAAAGGGTTTGGCGTCATCGCCCAATATGCCCCGCGCCTTGGTCAGGTGAACTTCAAAACGTGCGCCTTCGGCCATGCTGTATTCCCTGGGCCTGCGCAGACTGATCACCGTGTCCATAATGTCTTCTCTGGCGCTGGTGCCGCGCTGGTCGCCGGATTTTCCGGCATGATGGATAAGCAGGACGGTCATCCCTCTGCGGCGTAATTCCAGCAACCACGCCTGCATGGTCTGCCAGGACTGAGACTCGTTTTCCTTTCCGGTGCGGCACAGGGTTGCGATGTTGTCCAGCACAACCATGTCCACGTCTTTCAGAAACGGCTCAATCATGGCCTGCCCACCGGCGGTGGACAAATCCGGCATGGGACAGGGCTGCAAATCCGGTGTGATGAGCGCCATGTTTTTCAACGTATGAGGGGGAATGGACATGCCGTTGACAAGAGCGGAAAGGCGGTTCTGCATGGATGTGGCGGGCATTTCCCCATCCACATACAGCGTCCGTTTGGGCATCGGCGCACGCCAGTTGAACACGGCTCCGCCGGAAGCCACCGCAACGGCGATGCTCAACGCGGCGAATGTCTTGCCTATGCCGCGCGGGGCGTACAGGATGCCTATGCCCTGTACCGGAAGAACGGGCGATAAAAGATACCCCCGTTCAGGTATGGACATGGAAAGAAATTCGCCCATGTCCAGAGCGATAAGACCTTGCTGTTTGGTCAGCGCCGTTTCCAGTTGCGAGCGGACGGCCTCAATGCTTTCAATCTGGTGAAGGTCATTAAAATCCGTACCGTTGTCGTCGGTGAAGTGGGGAAACAGAAGTTGAGCGTTTGCGAGGCCGGCTGCATCCTCCCCCTTCCTGAGTCCGGCTTCGTCATTGTCGCCGCAAATGATGATGGTCTTGTCCGGAAAGCGTTCTTTCACGGTCTTGGCCACTCTCGCGAGATTGTTTGCGGAAAAGGCCACATAAACCGTCCAGCCTGTGGCAAGATGGATACTTGTACCGGTGGCAAACCCCTCACAAACGGCAACGGGCTTTTCCGACTGCCCCTGAATGATGAATTGTCCTCCAGATACCTTGCCGCCCACGAGAAAACGCTTTGTTCCATCAGGATAGATGCGTTGCAGACTTTGCAGATTGTTTGCGGCATCCATAACAGGAATAAGCAGAGAGCCGTCCCGTGCCTGCCGTATGCTTTCCAAAGCTGTAATGCCCTTGCGGTGCAGATAGGGATGGTTGGCGTCGCACCTTCGTGCCGAGTTCCATTCCTGTCTGGCCAGTTGAGCTGCTTCAGCATGGCGTTCGGCATATTCCGCTTCGCGTTGCCGCTGTATGGAGTGTTGACGTTCCCGCCATGCGGAAAGTTCGGACACGGAAAGCGTTTGCTTTTCTTCTGTGCAGAACGTGCCCTGTTCACCGTTTTCCCAGTTGCACCACCAAAGTGTCACAGGGATATCGACATGCGCGATATATGCGCCGTTCTGTTTGTGCGGTTTGGTCTGGGTGGGACAGCGATGCAGTTTTCCGTCCGCCATGATTTCGGCCGGAATCAATCCCTTGTCGGTCAGGATGTCCCGAAAGGTTTGCAGGGGATTACTCATGCTCTTCCCCCTGCCTGCCAAGACGTTCGATGAAAGCGGCAATATCCTCTGCTCTCCAGACCGTAGTTCTGGGACCGAGTTTCACGGGTTTGGGATAACGTCCGGTGCGACACCCCTCCCACCATGCGCTCTTGCTTATGGGAATCATGCTGAGAACCTGAGGCAGACGCAGAAGGCCGTGGACGGGGATGGGAGCTTGATGCTGTTTCATAAAAAAAATCTCCTGAATCTGGTTGGATTTCAGGAGAATCTGGCACACGTCAAACAATTCCCGTGAGGGAATCGGACGGGAAAATGACGGGAAAATCTAAAAAAGATGGGAAAGCGACAGGCTGGTCACGCCTTGATTATGGTGTATGTCTCCGCTTCCTTGAGGAGCATATCCATCAAATTGCGATAGGATTTGTCGTCCCTGTACTCTTTGCCCGCAAGCAAGCGCCCCACATGTGTCTTTCTGCCCTGCGGGGTTTTGTGACTGGTCTCGGATTTTTGAGGACCACACCAGTACAGAAGAACATAAGCGATGACCGAAAGAGGATACTTTTCTTTCATGGCGTCACGGACAGCCGCATCCGGCCTTCCTTCCCAAACGGCTCCGGGAATACGAAAAACGAGTTTTCCATCCTGTGGCGACCTTTCACACAGGGGAACTGCCGCCGCTTTGTCGGCAACGGACGATTCCGGCGGAGCTGCCCGTAAAAGGGATTCCACAAGGGCGCGGGTGATGCCTTTTACTTCCCGGCGCAGGGGATAATGGCGGAGCTGCCTGATGGCGGCGTCCCTGTCCACCATTATGGTATCGGTAAAGATATGCGCAATGAAGTGATAACTTGAGGCGGGAATGGAGAATATCGGCTTCTCAAAGAGAGGCGAGTCCGGTGAATACTGCTCGAAGATGTCTTCTGTTTTCAGTCTCTCTAGACTGCTGAACAGAAATTCTCGTTCCTTGGGAAAGACAGACGCCGTATCTTCAAAGGATTCCTCAAGAATAACATCCAGTCCATATCGCAGGGAGTCAAGAGGAACAACTGTCGATATCCTTCTGAAAAATTCCATCACATCAAAGCCAAGCAAATATGTCTGAATGCCCGCATCCGGGTCTGGCACTGAAGGAAATTCCGGCATCTGCGTTCCATATGCGACATGGCTGCCCGCAACAAATGCCTGCCAGCAATTTTCATAGGTCGTGTGCCATAGCCCCAGAGGCTGAACGGCGTCAGGCCAGAGTGCCTGAACAAGCATTTCGCCTTCTCTGGCGGTCAGTCCATACGCCTGCCGCACTCTGCCTATGGTCATGTTCTGTCGGTCTGTCATGGAGGAAAGGATACCCTGTCGCCAAAAGATGGACAACAAAAAACAGCGGCAGGAATTGTCATCTACCTTCCGTACCGCTGTTTATCGAAAACAGGCGTTATCAGCTATACCACGCCCGAATGATATCCATGTCGTCATAGCCGTATTGTCTCATACGGTCCTTTTCTTCTTCGCTCCAGCCTGTTTCGTTGCTCGTCACCTGTGTCTCGCCTTCTATTTTTCCGATGGAGATACGAGCATCACGGTCGCTCATGGTGTCCTCTTTCATGCCTCCTCCCTGCTTTTTTTATGTTGTGTGTTGCGTAATCCGTCCAGATAGTCAGCCCAATCCTGCATCATCTTTCGACGCTCAGGCAGATATTCCGCATAATTGTATGCCGCCCGCACTTCGTCTTGTTCCCCGTGGGCAAGCTGCCGCTCTATCCAGTCCCGGTTATAGCCGAGTTCATTGAGCAATGTGGAAGCGATGGAGCGAAAGCCGTGCACGCTCATTTCGTGTTTCTGGTAGCCCATGCGCCGGAGCGCATTGAGCATGGTCGCATCAGAAATGGGCCGCACCTCCGTGCGGATGGAGGGAAAGAGGAATTTTCCCTCCCCGGAGTATTTCTTAAGTTCCCGAAGAATGGATATTGCCTGTCGGGACAGGGGCACAAGATGCTGGCGGCGCATTTTCATGCGTTCCGCAGGGATACGCCATTCCCCGGCCTCAAGGTCAAATTCTTTCCATTGAGCGGCCCGCAATTCCGTGGGACGGGTGAAGACCAGCGGAGCCAGCTTCAAAGCGCAGATCAGAGGAAAATAACCCTCGTAGGCGTCGATATCCCGCAGAAGCTGACCGACTTTCTCCGGTTCCAGCACTGCCGCCCGGTGAACAGTTTTTCGCGGTCGTAAGGCTCCCCGCAGATCGGCTGCGACATTGTGTTTCGCCCGGCCCGTGATGACCGCATAGCGGAACACCTGACTGATGATTTGCAATACTCTCCGGGAAGTCTCGTAGTTTCCCCTCTGTTCCAGAGGCTTGACGACCTCCATAACGTCCCGTGTCTCAAGTTTGGCGATATGCGTCTTGCCGATGGCCGGAAAAATGTAGGTCTCCAGCCGGTACATGACAGTTCCCTGATGCTTTTCGGAAAACTCCGCCATACGGGTTTCATGCCATTCTCTGGCGATATTCTGGAAGCTGTCGCGTTCCGCGATGGCTCTGGCCTGTCGTATCTGCCGTTTATGGTCTGAGGGGTCGATTCCCCTGGACAACATACGCTTCGCCTCTTCGCGGCGTTCTCTGGCGTCCTTGAGTGATACGGTGGGATATTCCCCGAAACTGAGCAGCTTGCTCTTGCCGTCAAAACGGTAGGCCATTCTCCAGAGCTTGCTTCCGTTGGCGGGAACGAAAAGAAACAGACCGCCGCCGTCAAAATACTTGCGGGGCTTCACGTCGGGTTTCAGACTGCGGATGTGGGTATCGGTAAGAGGCATGGGCACTCCTTGGCTGTCGTTGGACGAAGAGATACCCCCATGGATAAAAATATTTTTGATTCCGCGCGGTTATTCATGTAGGTATCAGAAATGTCGTACCACATTTCTACCTACGGATATACCCATAAAATGTTTGGATGCAAGCGGACGAGGCTGGACTTCGGGAAACCATACTGGAAAGAAAAAACAAAGAATGCCAAGGTCTTTTGGACCTTGGCATTCTTCTTTGTACCTAAATTTGGCGTCCCCAAGGGGATTTGAACCGCTGTTGACGGCGTGAAAGCCGTTTTACATGCGCCTACCGCCATTATATTTCAATGAGTTATAGCACATTGAGGGACATAAAATGTCACCAAAAACCTCTGTGCTTGTAACCCGCTTTTGTAACCCATGCTCTCGGTGCGCCGTCCTGTTTTTGCCCGCTGAAAGCAATCCTTCTCACACCGTCCTTCCTCTTCCTGTCTTCTCTCACGGCTCCGTCTTCTCTTCCTGGAGTCGTCTTCTTCGCCCTCTGCTCCCTCAAAAAATCTGCCCTGTTCCCGTGCTGAAAACGCACTGCTGGAGGCTTCTTCCGCATCTGAAGCGGCCCAGGATTCTGCCGCGTCTCATGTGCGAAGAGGTCTTCTGTTGAAGCCTCTGCCATCCCCCCGGCAAACAGCACTCTGCCTGCTCAGGTTCCTCAGATCCCTTCAGACCGATCGGCGATTCCTCAAGCGCCGCTTTGTCAGGGCGCCACCAGCAAGCCTTTGCAGGTCATGCGACAGGCGCAGTTCAGCGCAACCTGCCTCAAGGTTTTGAGGATGAAAAAGGCTTCGGAAAAACAAAAAGCCGTCAGGTGGCACCCCAACGGCTTCTTGCAGAACATTTGTTCTTTCTCAAAAGAATCTGAAAGAACAATAGCTGAATTATCGTCTGTTGTCAATATTCAGCTCTGCAAAAGTATCTTTTTCCTTAGCCGGGAGAAAGACATATGGAGACATTTGCGCCTAAAGGAAAAATTTTTGGTCCTATTCTTCCACAATTTATTTTGGAAAAGCGCATCACACTTGGAGCAAAAGTCATGTATGCCTTACTGTGCAACTATGCTTATGAAAAAGATCATTGTTGGCCGTCCCATGCCACTCTTGCTTCTCGCCTATCATGCAGCATAAGCAGTGTAAAAAATTATCTTGCTGAACTTGTGCGTGAAAATCTCATTGACATACGAAAGGAGCATTACCGCTCTTCTGTGTATTACCTTATAAGACCTGAACATAATGATAGCGCTGTCGAGTCAAATTCTGAAAGAAGTAAACGAGTTTTTACCTGTAACAAGTCAAATTCTGGCTACATAAATAATTTTAACAAACAAAAACAAGAAAAAAACACCCCCCTTCCCCCCAAAACGACAGAAGAGACTCCGCAGCCTACGGCTCTCTCTGCGCCTTCGGCGGGGTGTGGGATTTCTTCTGAACAGGATTTTGAAAACGTATGGAATCTCTATCCCAAAAAAGAGGCAAAAGGCTTCGCCCGACTTGCCTGGTTCCGTCTGGCCCGTTGCGGTCAGCTTCCTCCCGTATCTGAACTTCACGCCGCTCTTCAGCATTGCATGGCGCAGGAAAGCTGGCACCGGGAACAGGGACGATTCATCCCCCAGCTTGGAAACTGGCTTCGCGGGCAGCGATGGCTTGATGCCCTTTCTTCCGGTTCTCCTTCGGGACGGCGTCCTGATCCCGGCGTGCAAAAGGCCATGCAGGAAAGAGAGGAACAAGAAAAACGCATCCTGGAACGGCAGAAAGCGGAAAAAGAAAGACTGCGTCCTCTCTTCCGGGCTTTTGCGGAAAAATTTGATGCTCCCTTCAACGAGGCCATGGCTTTCGGCATCTGGCTGCATTTGCACTCCATTCACAGCGCTCCCGCTGCCGAAGATGTTCCTGCGGATAACACCAGGAGCATTGTGGCCTTTCTTCTTGAGTACCGTCGGAAAGTACAGGAACGCCGCTATACGTCCCCATCTTCCAAAGCTGATACGCCGATTTCCTATTTTCACCGCCCGGAACTGCTGTTCGGCAGAAATTCCGAATCCCCAGCCATACCGACATACGCATAAGGAGCTACCGTGAAGCAACTGATTTCTTTAGGAATACTGGCTCTGCTTTCGCTGCCGTGGGACGCCCAGGCAGAAACTTCCGCCGAACCTCGGACGCCTCTTTCCCCCGCAACGATGGCAACCGTTCACGGGCAATCCGCCGACTCGGCCTCCTTGTCCGAAGAATCGACACAGAAAACGACCGCGCCCTCAGGTTCGGACCTGAAAAAGGCCCAGGAAGCGCAGGCGCTTTTTGAGGAAAGTCTGCGGCAGATGATGCCGCTGGATAAGGAGCACATACAGGAATACCGGAAACGGTCGGATCAGCGTGAACGAGCGCTTTTGCCCGTTTCCCCCGACCTGCGGACCCGAACGGTGCGCGTCACGCTGGAACCCGGTCGTGCGCCGGTCAAGGTATTTACCACGGCCAACATCGCCACATCGCTGGTTTTTCATGACTCCACAGGTCAGCCGTGGCCCATTACTTCCGTGACCAACGGAGGACCTTCCTCGTTTCAGGTTCTCCGCCCGGAACTGCCGGAAGGCAATCTGCTCAATGTCATGCCCATACAGGGCTATGCCACGTCAACCCTCGTGGTCACTCTGGAAAATCGGGACATCCCGCTGGTCATCAGGCTTGAATCGGATTCCGTCCGCGCTCCTGAACGCAAAGCCGACGCGCTGGTTCTGATTCAGCTTGCCCACCATGGTCCGAAGGCTGCGATTCCCCTGACCAGCACCATCAAGGAAACCGCCAGCTCCGCCATGCTGTCCTTTCTTGACCGCGTCCCCCCGGATGATGCCGTGCGTCTTCGCTCCGAACCGGATTCGGATGCCGTGATGGCCTGGAAATACAACGGAAAACACTACGTCAGAACCACGCACAGCCTGATGTGGCCGGCATGGACTGCCGTCGTCAACGGGGCAGGCTCCACCAAATGTTACGAGCTGCCCGTCACGACAAGAATCATGCTTTCCCGTGAAGGAAGCGTGCAGACCATCCTTCTGAAAAATACTCTCAAATAAGGCGGACACATGGCTATCACCAGCACGGAAAAAAAGCGACGATTCATACTCTTCAGCCTGTTGGGGCTGGCTGCCGCCGTTGTCATTGTTCTTGCCTCGTTTCTGCTGTTCACGCCGGAAAAACCGTCCGGCACCTCAAAAATGGCATCGGCAAGAACGGAAGCCGTAAGCGGGCAGGCGGGCGGCGTCGGCTCTGAGGAATACAACCAGAAGTTGAAGGAACACGACGCGCAACAGGCCAACGCGGCGCTTCAAAGCGGTGCGAGTTTCATTCCTACGCCGATAGGAGAAAAAAAGTCCGTTGTCATTAAGAAGCAGGATACCCCTCCGTCGCCTCCGCCGGTTGCTCAGGTACGCACCGTGCCTGTTCAGACGCCGCGCACGGACAACGCCATGCTCAAAAGGATGATGGATGACCTGGCCGAACTGGACACCAGGCTGGCCAGCGCTTCCGTGGGTCAGGGACAAATCGCCTATGTCCGGGAGTTCCAGGATGAGACCGACCAGCAGGACTCCGAAAAGAAGCCAGCCTCCGGGACGCCGTCGGTCGCTGCATCCTCCAGACCTGCGGTGAAACCGGGCGACCTGTTGTACGCCATCATAGATGTGGGAGTGAACTCCGATGTTCCGTCCGCCGTGCTGGCGACCGTCACCTCAGGCACATACAGAAATGCCCGCCTCACAGGCTCGTTCCAGCGCCATGACGAACGCCTTGTGCTGGCCTTCAATCGGATCATTCTGCCCTCCGGCGAAACCATCCAGGTGGAATCCTATGCCGTTGATCCCACCACCTCGGAAGCCTCGGTCGCCAGTTCCGTGGACACTCATTTCTTCAGCCGATGGGGCGGTCTGGTCGCCTCGGCGTTTCTGGAAGGACTGGGTACGGCCAAACGCTACAGCGGTGCCCAGAGTACCATCTACGGCTACGGCAACGACGTAACCGACCAGATGGTCTGGAACACCTACAGCGTCAGCGATCAGGCATGGATTGCCGCCGGAAAGGTCGGCGAGAAGGCCGGAAAAATCTTTGAAAGAAACTTCGACCGACCTCCCACCGTCAGGCTCGAAAGTGGCACTCCCGTGGGCGTTCTGGTCATGAACGTCAAGGACAGGTGACGCCATGGAAAATTACGTTGCCAACGTCATTCCGCATTTGCAGCAATGGTGGCCCGTCATCATCCGGCTTGCCTATCTCATCGGCATTGTCTTTGCCGTTGTCTCCCTTGTTCAGGCCGTCAGCCGGAAACAACGCTTCAACCGCTCCACGGCGGTCTGGAGCTTCATCTGTGCCGTTCTGCTGCTGAATCTTCCCGCGCTCATGGATTCTCTGTCCATGACTGTTTTCAACCAAAGCTCGGAACAGGCCCTGAGCTACAGCCCGCCTTCGTCCCCCGGTTCCATCTATATCCAGTTCGCCGTGTATGCCATTGCCTCCATCGGCGTCATCGGCATTGCGCGGGGGCTGTGTCTCATACGCGACACGCCGAACCAGAGCATGAATCTCAGCCGGGGCCTTGTCCATCTGTTCGGAGGCATTCTCGCGGTCAACCTTGTCACTTTCCTGCGCGGCCTGGGGGCCACGGTAGGCGGTGACGTGCAAACATACATCGCCAACATCATTGGCTGAGTACGGAGGACTCTATGAACTTCATCAATCATCAGCTCTCCATTTCCCCGCTGCGCTGGACTGCCGCCGTTATCGGTGTCGCCGCCGTATGGCTCCTCATGCCTGAGATTGTCCAGGCTGCCGTCACCTTCGGAGAAATCGGCGAAAATGTGGCGGAAAACGCCAAAGGCGTCGCCAAGGGCGTCACCCTTGCCGGATACGCCTCCGGTGCAGGCATGGGCGTCTGGGGTTGCGTGGACATGTACAAAGCCTCATATTGTTCAATCCCGTCAATATTCATCTAAAATATATTGTTATTACTGAATAATTTGATTTTATAGCGTCCAGATGGATTTCACTGGACACATAGACATACCCCATTTTTTGGGGTATCTATCGGGGTAATAAAACCTTTGAAGGAGGATTACCCCCATGCCCCTGACCGATACCGCCATCCGCGCCGCGAAACCGGCTGAAAAAGCACAGAAACTCTTTGACGGCAAAGGGCTGTACCTGCTCATCACGCCGGGCGGCACAAAAAGCTGGAGACTGAAATACCACTTTCAGGGCAAGGAAAAGCTGATTTCCCTCGGCACCTATCCCGCAACCTCCCTGAAAGAGGCAAGGGAAAAGGCAATAGAGGCCAGAAAAGCCATTGAGAACGGAATTGACCCGTCCGCTCAACGAAAGCTGGACAAGCAGCTTGCGCAGAATACCTTTGAGTTGGTGGCGATGGAGTGGATTGAACGCCAAAAGACCAAATGGTCGCAGAGCTATGCGGACACGACCTATCGGCGGCTGAAACGAAACATCTTTCCCTTTATCGGCTCCAAGCCGGTCAATGCCATAACCGCCCCCGAACTTCTGGCCTTGCTGCGGAAAGTCGAGGCGCGGGGCATCATAGGCACGGCGCACGCGCTCAAAAATCACTGTTCCTGCATTATGCGCTACGCCATTGCCACAGGTCGCGCGGAGCGTGACCCGGCGGCGGATTTGCGCGGCGCGCTCATACCCCATGTCAAAAAGCACCGCCCCGCCCTGACGACACCGGAGAAGGTGGGACGGCTGATGCACGCCATCTACAACTATCAGGGGTCGCTGGTCGTCAGGAGCGCCTTGCAGATTATGGCCCTTACCTTTTGCCGGACAACCGAAATCCGTTGCGCCGAGTGGCAAGAGTTTGATTTTGAGGACAACATCTGGCGCATTCCGGCGGAACACATGAAAATGCGGCGCGACCATCTTGTCCCTCTCAGCAGGCAGACACTGGCCGTTCTGGAAAAACTGCGAGCGTATTCCGGCGGCAATCAGTATGTCTTTCCCAGTTACCGTTCCGAAACTATTCCTTTTGGAAGAAGCGCCCTGCAAAGGGCCATACGCCGCATGGGTTTTGAAGAGGATGAAATGTGCCCACACGGTTTTCGCGCTATGGCATCCACCCTTCTCAACGAACTCGGCTATAACCGTGACTGGATTGAACGCCAGCTTGCCCACGCACCCACGGAGCAGATACGCGGGATTTACAATCGGGCTGAATACCTGCCCGAACGCCGCCGTATGCTTCAGGATTGGGCCGACTATCTTGACGGCTTGAGAGCCAAAGCCCGTCAGGAGGTTGACCTTGAATAAAACATAAGGAGACACCCTATGAAAAAATTGACGGAGGATTCCTTTCTGCGTCTGCCGCAGGTTCTTGAGCTGATCCCCATAAGCAAAAGCGCATGGTGGCAGGGCTGCAAGGAAGGCCGTTTTCCCAAACCGATAAAGCTGGGGCCGCGCACTTCGGTATGGCGATCTTCCGACATCGCCGCCCTCATCAAACAGCTTTCCCTGCAATCTGTTCAGGAGGAAAACACCGAGGCACGAAAATAAAATGAATACACCATCCGACCCTTTCCCAAAAGGCGGCGCGACCAGGGCATGAACCTTGGCCGCGCCGCTTTTTACTATTGGCTCTGTCACAACAAATGGTTGATTTTTGACGAGAAATAGCGTATAATAATAGTAAGAAACAGTACCACCGAAGGAGGTAATTGGATATGCCTACTAT
>QWCK01002589.1_pt1 | contig 30619 bp, 25 predicted proteins | sample 1972571 | NCBI WGS metagenome assembly QWCK01 (sample SAMN09866710, study PRJNA288562) | Human gut metagenome isolate term2_stool, whole genome shotgun sequencing... | isolation source: gut | host: Homo sapiens | place: USA: California | reverse complement strand
GTCAGCCATGACACCGAAATATTGGAGGCGCAATGGGACAACAGGTGCGGTACGGCAGACGCCGCTCCCATGGCGCGGGCGCGCTGATTGCAGCCGTCATACTTGTTGTTGCGGCGCTGATCGCGGCATGGACGCTGCTGCCACGGCTATTCACGCCTCGCGAGACCGCGCGCACGGCCGAGGAAGCATATTGCGCGGCGGTGTCGTCCGACGGAGCCCGCCGCACCTTGACGCCTGATCAGGCGCAGAACGCGGCGCTGATTGCGAACATCGCCGTCACGCGCGGACTGCCGGATCACGCGGCGACGGTGGCCATCGCCACGGCCATGCAGGAGTCGAGGCTGACGAATCTGGACTACGGCGACTTGGATTCGCTCGGCCTGTTCCAACAGCGGCCCAGCCAAGGCTGGGGCACGGCGGAGCAGGTGTCCGACATGACCTATGCGACAAACATCTTCTACGATCATCTGCTGCAGGTGCCGGATTGGGAGACGATTCCGGTGGAGGACGCCGCGCAGGAGGTGCAGCGCTCAGGCTACCCGGAACTATATGCCGCATGGGATGCGATGGCACGCGCTTGGGCCTCGGGGCTGACCGGTGAACGGTCGGCGGGCGTCACGTGCGCGTTGGAGCCAGCAACCTCCTCGGACGCGGACGGGTTGGTTGCCGCCATAGGAGGTACACTGCCGAATGTCAATGTCTCGGTTGTGCCCCCAAATGGCAAAACCGGCACGAACAACGGCGCTGCGACCAATACGGCCAGCACAACGTTGACGATCACGCTGCCGGACGGCCTGTCCGCCGACAACCGCACTCGACTTTGCTGGCAGACGGCAGGCTGGCTGGTCACGCATGCACGTCAATACGGCATTGACGCACTGCACGCGGACGGCATGGATTGGAACCGCAAAGCCGGCACATGGATCGGCACCGAAACCGCCGAGCAGACCATCACCTTCACGCTTGCGTGATGTGACCTATACCGCCGTTGCGACCACAAATCCGACTGGTTGGAGCCTACGCCGTCGATGCCGCCTGAGGCACGATACGGATATGTTTTTACTCGTTCGAATGAGCCCAATCCACGACGGCTTCGATGTTATTGCCATCCGGGTCCAGCACGAATGCGGAGTAATAGCCGGGATGGTACGGGCGCGGACCGGGAGCGCCGTTGTCTCGGCCGCCGGCGGCGAGCGCGGCTGCATGGAACGCCTGCACGGCTTGCTGACTGTCAGCCAAGAACGCGATGTGTGTGACCGGCGTGACCGGCGAAGCCTCCGCCTCCAGCCCTTCAATCGGTGACACGTAGAAATCGGAGTGCAGGGTTCCGTCATCCACGCCGAATCCGAGCGTAGGCTCATGATGCGCCTTGACGATATAGCCGAGCGGTGCGAGCGCCTGTTTGTAGAATGTGATGCTACGGTCGATGTCTTTCACGTGCAACGTCAGATGGTCCAGCATGGTCTTGGTCGCCCTCCCCTGGTTCTTGTATTCGATTGCTGCTTGCAGTGTAAGCCCGAACGTTTCCCACAGGGCCGCGCATGGCTATGATGAGAGCAATCGCACGTCGAGTTCGAGACAATATTCAAAACGAATCCAAGGCAATAAGGGGAATGACGATGACCAAGGCACTGATTGTGGTGGATGTGCAGCCGACGTTCTGTGAAAGCGGCGAACTGGGTGTCGCAGGCGGCAACGCGGTCGCCGAGCGGATTGCCGATTATGTGAACGCGCATCGCAGCGAGTACGCGTATATCGCAACCACGCAGGACTGGCATATCGAGCCGGGCGCGCACTGGTCGGCGGAGCCGGATTTCGTGGACACGTGGCCGAAGCATGGTGCGGCCGGCACGCTGAACGCCGAATTGCATCCGGCGATCAAGGCGCTGAATATCGAGCATCATTTCAAGAAGGGCCAGTATTCGGCGGCATATTCCGGTTTTGAGGGTATCGAGGACAATACCGACCGTATCCAGACCCGCGAGGAGGTCGAGGCCGAGCAATCCGCCGGCAAGACGCTGGCCAACGCGCTGAAGGCCGCCGGCGTGAGTCGCGTGGATGTGGTGGGCATCGCCGAATCGCATTGTGTCAAGGACACCGCGCTCGATGCCAAGAAGCTCGGCTTCGAGGTCACCGTGTTCGAGGATCTGACCGTGCCGGTCAGCGAGGAACTTGGTGTTGCGGCCCGCAAGCAGATGGCTGCGGGCGGCATCACATTGGCTGAGTCCCGCTGATCGGGCCGGATATACCCAGAGCGAAGCACACAGCCGTAGCATCAATCACGCGCAAGATTCCCACGCCACCCAACATAGCCCGCCCGCCTCGACCGGCCGATATCATCGGCGAACACGCGGAACCGAACCCTACATCGACGTTCGTTTCGTCTGGTTTGGCCCATGAATTCTGCATGAATTGGGGTGAACTGGCGGGGCTGGAGGCGAGCGGGCGGCGGATTATGGGGCACAATGGTTTCAAGGAGGCCGCCATGGTCGATGACTATACTGCCAAAATGACTGAGCTGATCGAACTCATGCGTCTGATCGGCAACGATACGCAACAGTGCGAGGTCAAGGAATGCAAGCGCAAGATCTCCTCGACCATCACCGATACGCTGTCCGCGTTCTCCAATGGCTCCGGCGGCTGGATTATCCTGGGCCTGTCCGAAAAGAACGGGTTCACGCCGGTCGAGGGATTCGACGCGCGCGCCATGCAGGAGGCGCTGAGCCAGGCGTGCGAGAAGATGACGCCGGTGGTGCGGCCCGTAATCGTCACCTGCCCGTTCGAAGGCGCGAATCTGGTGTTCGCGCGCATCGACGAGATGCTGCCGCGCGACAAGCCCTGCTTCACCACCGCGCTCGGACCGCACGGCGGCTCGTTCATCCGTACCGGCGACGGCGACCGGCGCATGACCTCCTATGAGGTCGACCGGCTCATCGAGGAGCATCTGCAGCCCACATACGATCTGGATATCGTGCCCGACGCCACGACCGATGACCTCGACCCGCAGCTTGTTGCCGGACTGTTGGCACGCGTGCGCGAACAGCATCCGCGCGTGTTCGCCGACCGAGACGGCATCGATGTGCTGCTGGATCTGCAGGTGTTGCGCCATGATGATTCCGACGAGTCGGAGGTCGGCGGAATCCTGCGCCCCACCTTGGCCGGACTGCTGGCGTTGGGCCGCTATCCGCAGAAGTTCTATCCGCGGCTCGGCATTTCGATTGCCGTGTTTCCGGGGACGAGCCGGGACGATGTGTTCCGGGGTGACGAACGATTGGTCGCCTCGAAGTCGGTGGTCGGTTCGATTCCGGTGATGATCGACGATGCGGTCGACTCGTTGATGCGTTGGATTGGCGCGAAGAAGCCCGACTATCCGCCGCTCGTGTTGCGCGAGGCGATTGCGAACGCGCTCACCCACCGTGATTATTCGCCCGATGCGCGCGGCACGCAGGTGCATATCAGCGTGTTCACCGATCGCATCGAGATCACCAATCCGGGTGGCCTGTACGGCATGGTGACACATGATGTGCTGGCGAGCCCTCATCCGGTGACGGGCGCGCCGTTCGTCTCCACCCGAAACCAGTTCCTGTTCACGCTGCTGGAGTCCACGCCGTATCCGGGCGGCGGGTTTGTGAACCCGGAAGGCGGCGACGGCTACCAGCGCATCGCCGCCGCGTTGCGCGAGGCCGGCATCGAGCCGGCGACCACGCGCAACGACATCAACACGTTCACGATGACCATCACCAAGCAGCGCACGATGGCGAACAGTTCACCGGGCGACGTGGTCAAGGCGATTATGACCGTACTGGAGCGGCATTCGGCCATGAGCGTCAAGGAGATCATGCGCGAACTACAGTTGACGCCGCTGGCCGCCACATCCGGTATGCGCGAGCTGATGAAGGAAGGGCGGGTCGCCCGAGTCAAGTTCGCCGACGACCCGGCACAGCGGTATCGGTTGAAAGGCTGATTTCTCACTCGGCCAGCTGCGTGGTGGCGGGCGCGGCCAGGGCGGGGCGGGATCGGCGGAAGCGGCCGGCGGCCAGGCCGATGCAGATGAACATCACACCGAACAGTGCGACCAATCCCAGCGAGCCGGACCAGCCGGCGACGCTTATGCCGGTTTCCGCCGCCGTGCCGAAGCCGAGCGCGTTGTCGATCGCGGTGCAATACCACCAGCCGGGCAGGAACTTGGCTATGGTCACCATCACGCCGGGCATCATGTCAATCGGCAATGCGACACCCGACGTGAACATGATGAGCAGGCCGAAGATGTTGGCGAACCCGTTGGCCGCCTCTTCCGAGAGCCCGAACTCGCTGAGCATGAATCCGCAGGCGACGGTCATCAGCGCGTACACGCAGGTCGCGCCGAACGTCATCAGCACTCCCCCGACGCTCAGGTGCAACGGATCGAGCCCCGCCGCCATCATCAGACCGATTGACAGCACCAAATAGCCGACGCATACGACGAGCGCGAATCCGCCCAACGTCAGCAACCGCTGGAGTCCCATCAGGACCATGCGTCGGGGCGAGGCGGTGAGACGCCGCCGCACCTCGCCGGTGGTGAACGCGCCCAGGATCATCGATCCGCAGATGGTCATCGCCAGGGACAGCGGGTACAGCGCGGTTTTCATGGTGCCGCCGAATCCGCTGACCGCCGTATCCGCAGCGCTTGCCGACTCCTCGGTCGGCGTATCGACCACGGCGATCTGATGGTTCACGTCTGTATCGCTGGCCGATTCGGCGGCCATTTTGGCGGCCTGGGACAGATCCTTGATATCCGGCTTGTCGACTTGCCCTTCCGGCAGCGAGTCCAGCATGTCTTGGTCCAGACTCGCGCCATCAAAACCGGCGGCCCCTCCTGTAGCGTTCATCATGCCGGCGAGCGCCGCCTGGTCGACCCTCGTCTGCGCGCCGATCAGTGCGGTGCGGGTGAGCGAGAGGAACCCGCCGACGTTCATCCGCGCCATCGACCCGGAGCCGGATGCGTAGCTGGTAACCGTGTCCACGTTCGGCGGATTGTCGCCGTCCGCCGCCGCGGCGACATAATCGTCAGCGAATCCGTCGGGAATGATGACGATCAGGTCCACCCAGTTCGAGGCGACGGCCTGTTGCAGCGTTTCGCTGGTGTCGTCGAGGTCCACCAGTTCGCTGGAATCGCGCAGGTAGGCGCGCATCGACGTGGCGATATCACCCCGGTCGGAGTCGCGGTCGATGATGGCGACGCGCGTCTTGGTCGATTCGAACACCGCGGACATGGAGCCGGATGCGGAGGTCAGCATCGCCCAGCTGATGGACATCATCAGGATGCCTATGAATACGAGGTAGATCATCAGGTAGACCCGGTGCGCGAACAGCACGCGCAGCGTGGCTTTACAGGTGTTCATAACGTTGCCTCCTCAGCATTGCGATGCCGGCCAAGAGGAATACCGCGCTCATCGCCAGCAGAATGATGCAGGTGGTGATGAACGGCCGGTAGCTGTCGTAGTACAGGATGTCGTAGAACAGGTTCGTCACCTGCTGTGCGGGGTTGATGGTGCCGAGTATGGGCGCGTTGCGGGCTATCCAGTCGCTGATCTGCATGGCAAACCCGCCGTACAGTCCGGTGAACAGCGACAGCGTGCAGGAGATGCCGGTCGACAGCCCGTATTTCGTGTTGTACGAGAGCTTCGGCACCGCACCGAGCAGGGTGCCTGCTGAGCTGGTCATGAACGAGGCGATGATGACCGCAAGGATCGCCGCCGGTTCGCGTCCGCCGAGCGAGACGTTGCAGGCGAGCCGGATATAGGCCAATGCGATGGACAGGGCGACCGACGAGCACAGCCAGCAGGAGAGGAAGCCCGCGACGAGCTGTTTGGCCCGGCTCAGCGGCGCTACGGTCCGCCGTATGCCCAGCGCGGACAGGTTCGCCTGTGCGGCGGCGACTGTGCTGATGGAGTATCCCATGGCCATCATGCAGGACATGGCCAGCAGCGCGTAATAGTATCGGGCGATCTCGTCAGGCTGGAAATGCGTGAGCGTCGTCTCATGGGTCATGTCGACGTTCTGCCCGACGCTGTTCCAGAAGTTCCGGCTGAGCGCGGCCTGTGGATTGTCGGCGATGGTCTGCCGGGTAACGGCGTCGGTGCGGTTGTACAGGTCGATGACGCTGCGCAGGGCCGCGAGGCTAATGTCCAGTCCGCTGTTTTGCGTGGAGTCCTTGGCTGTGACGGCGGTTTCCCGGCTCACGGTCATCGCCAATCGGCCGTTATTGTCGGCGGTCAGATAGCCGTTGGCAGTGCCGTCGGCGAGCCGTTGTTCGGCCTCCTTCACGGTGTCGACTGTGGTGATGGTCAGCAGCTTTTGGTCGATTTCGGCGTAGGTCGTGTCGTCTGAGGCCGATTCCGTTTCCCCGGCCAGCGCGTCTACGAAGGTGCGGGCACCGTCCGCCTGCTGCCAACGGGTGTCTTCGATGACGGCCATCGGCACCGGCTTGAGTTCGTATGCTTCGGCCAGCCCGCCGAACAGTCCGTTGAACATGGTCGCCAGCACAATCGGGAACACGGTCATCCAGAACAACGCCGACCGGTTACGCAAGTTCGCTTTCAATGCGACCAGAAATGTGGTCCACATGATGTCTCCTTACTCAGGAACTCCCCTCAGTCACCTTTGGTGACAGCTCCCCTCGGAGAGGGGAGCCAAGTTATTTGCTTGCCGACTGAGGGGAGCATGGTCAGTCCCTCAGTGCTTTGCCGGTGAGTTCGAGGAACACGTCGTTGAGGGTGGGCGGGCGACTGGTCAGGTGGCCGATGTTGGCGCCGGAGCGTTTCACCGCGTCGAGCACGTCGGTCAGGTTGTGTTCGCCGCGACGGCATCGCACGTCGAGTTCCTTGCCGTCGTAGGTGGCTTCGATCACGCACGGCAGCGCACGGACCTCGGCCATCGCCGAATCCGCCAGATCGAGCGTTTCGATGGTGATGCGCTCGCCCGTGTCGATCATGTTCTTGAGCTCGTCGGCGGTTCCGAGCGCCAGGTGCCGGCCGTGGTCCATGATGAGGATGCGGTCGCAGATCTGTTCGACCTCCTCCATGTAGTGGCTGGTGTAGATCACCGTGGCGCCGGCCTGGTTGAGCCGCTGGATGCCTTCCAGAATCGAATTGCGGCTTTGCGGGTCGACGGCGACCGTGGGTTCGTCGAAGAAGATCAGGTTAGGCTTGTGCGCGATGCCGCAGGCGATGTTCAGGCGTCGCAGCAGACCGCCGGACAGTTTGCCGGGCCGGAACTTGCGGAAGTCCTGGAGTCCGACGAATTCGATGGACTCCTCGACCAGCGGCGCGCGGTCGGTTTTCTTCGGCACGTACAGCGAGCAGAAGTAGTCGATGTTTTCGGTGACGGTCAGTTCGTTGAACACGGCCACGTTCTGCGGCACGATGCCGATACGACGTTTCAGCGCGTAGGAGGTCGGCGTCATCGGCTGGCCGAACACGCGAATCGTGCCCGAATCGTAGGTGAGCAGCGCGAGGATGCAGTTGATCGCGGTGGTTTTGCCGGACCCGTTCGGTCCAAGCAGCCCGAAAATCTCGCCCTGGTTCACGTCAAGGTCAAAATAGTCGAGCGCCACCATGTCGCCGTAGCGTTTGACCAGTTGGCTGACGTGCACGGCCAGAGCCGGGTTGGTTGTCGAGTCGTGTTCGGAAGCTCTGTTGTCGGTTGTCATAGTCACTCCCTTCCTTGGCGATTCCATCATCCCAAGAAGGGGCCGGACGCCGCCACAGGCAAACGTCACGACTTGGCCGTACAGGCGTGACATTTGTCATTACAGTCCTTCGGCGTCGGTCTGCATGGCCTTGTACACCTTATCGACCGGCATCAGGCTGATCTCGTCCATCGAATAGTTGGACGCCCTGTGGCTTTGCGTAATCATCGGTATCATCCCTTTACGGTTGTGTCGACGACATCCGACGCTTGTGCCTCATCTATTCGGGAAGTGTAAGCCCGTTGTCTTGGACCGTCATGCGGGTAATTCCGCACGCCCGTCAAGTTCGTCGTGTTCCGCACACCGCTAGACTGGTGGTGGAAGAGCGTCGAGCCGGGGAGGTGCCATGCGCGTGTTGGCCGAGATGGGCTTGCTACTCGTGTTGGGCCTGGTTGTCGGGCTACGGTCCGATGGCGTGTTCATCGCCGGCCTGCTGTTGGCCGTTTCCGTCGCCGGATTGGTGGAATGGCTGCGTCCCGCGCAATGGTCTTGGGTCTTGTGTACGGCGTATCTCGTCATCGCCGTGGCGGTGCCTTCATGGTGCGCGTTCATGCCGCTCATCGCCTACGATACTGCACGGCTGCCGGCCCTCGCCTCGACCGGAGCCCGGGCTGGGGCACGGACTGCGGCAAGTGGCCGCTCCCCCAGTGTCTCGCGGACCGCGGCCTCTCGCCGTTCCCTTGCCGATGCAATGCGTTCGGCCCCGTGGCTTTCGGCCGCCGCGCGCTGGATATGGGTGTTGCCGCTGATCGCGCTCTGGTTCGCCCGTGGCACCGACCGTCTCCAGACGCTGGTGATGACGCTGGTCGCCCTGCTTGGATTCGTTCTGGGCCGGGCCCGCGCCTCCTCGGACGAGGCGCGGCGCGCGTTGCTGCACGCGCAGGACAGGGCGCGCGAATCCTCGCGGGCCACTCGTTCGCGCATCGCCGACATCGATGAGGAACGCGCCCAGTCGATTCGCATGGCGACCCTCGGCGAGCGCACGCGTATCGCCCGGGAGATCCACGACAATGTGGGCCATCTGCTGACCCGCGCGATCATGCAGGCTCAGGCCGGCAAAACGGTGGCCAAGGCGACGAACGATACGGTCGCTGCGCAAGGGTTCGCCACGTTGGGTGCGACGTTGGATGATGCGATGACGATGGTGCGCCGTTCGGTGCATGATCTTGAGGATGATGGCACTGATTTCGCCGCGCAGATCGATGATGCCGTCACGTCGTTCGACGGCATCTCCCCCGGTTTCGCCGTGACGCTGGCCAACGATATCGCCAAGGCGCCTGCGCCGGTCTCGCGCTGTTTCGCGACCGTGATTCGCGAGGCATTGTCGAACGTGGTGCATCACAGCGCGGCGCGCGAGGCGAGCGTGACGTTGCGTGACTTCCCCGCGTTCTGGCAGTTGGTCATTCAGGATCCGGGGCCGGCCGTGTCCGAGTCCGATGGGTCCCGGACGGCCGCTGCCCGCCCGCGTGCGATGCGCGCCACGCACGTCGGCTCGCGACTCGCCGCCGACGGCGTTGCCGATATGCGTGGTTCGGTCGATGAGCTGATGCGCGGCATGGGTTTGGCGGATATCGAATCGCGCGTGCGCGCCCTTGGCGGCACCGCGGTCTGCGGGCCGTATGAGGACGGCTGGCGTGTGTTCGTATCCGTGCCGAAGAAGCGTTGGACCATGGAATCGAGGGATTGATGAGAATCGCAATCGTGGATGATGATCCGATCGTCTGCCAGTCGTTGGAGACGATTCTGACGGCCACCGGCACGGCCGAGGTGCTATGGACGGCAAATGACGGAGACGCCGCCGTGCGCCGTTATTTCGAGACACCGGCGAGCCGACCGGACGTGCTGCTGATCGATATTCAGATGCCCGGCACCAGCGGTTTGGATGCCGCGCGCGAGATTCTGGCCACGGACCCGGCCGCGCGCATACTGTTCCTGACCACGTTTGCGGACCAGTCGTATATCGCGCAGGCGATGGGACTTGGCGCCAAGGGCTATCTCATCAAACAGGATGTGGCGGCGGTCGGGCCCGCGCTGCAGGCGGTGATGGCCGGTCAGGTGGTGCTCGGCGCGGAAGTGCTCGGCAAGCTCACCGAACGAACTCCGGATCCTGCCGATTCCGACGATTCCAGAGATACCGCCGATTCCATCGAGGGCCTGCTTGGCGAGCGCGAACGTGAGATCACCGCGCTGGTCGCCGAGGGCCTCGATAACCGCGACATCGCCGCCAGACTGTTCCTGAGCGAAGGCACGGTCCGCAATCGCATCAGCGCGATACTGGACAAGCTCGGCCTGACCAATCGCACCCAACTCGCCATCCTCTGGCTCAACGCCCATAGGTGAGGGGGCTTTTGGTCAAGTAGGCCTCTCCCTCCGACATCGCTTCGCGATGCCACCTCGAACGCGATTCAGGACAGCTTGCAGCTGACCTCTTATTCGCTCGTTGTCACTCACCCTCGCCTAAAAACGCCTCCGGCGTTTTCTTCACGGCTCGGCTCATCAGAGGGAGGTTGTGAAAAACCAACCTCAGCTGTTTTTCATGACGATACTGTCGATGGTGTTGGCCACGCGCTCGCAGTCGTCGGAGCACTGTTCGAGGTGACGGTAGACGTCATGCCAGGCGAACACCTGCAGCGGATCGGTGCAGGTGGTGTGCAGCGTGCGCATCGACTCGATGAACAGGTGGTCGGCGTCCGTTTCGATCGTGTTGATGGCGAACACCAGTTCGCGCAACGTCTTGGAATGCCGGAATCGCGGCAGTTCGTTGACCAGCTCGCAGATGCTTTCCGTGGCGCGCACCACCATATCCGACATCTGGACCGCGTCGTCGCGCATGTCGGTCACGTTGTCGTAGTACATGCGGTTGAGCACGCCTTCGATGCTGTCGGTCACGTCGTCGAGCACGTGGCCGAGCTCGTCGATGTCCTCGCGGTCGAACGGCGTGATGAACGCGGTCACCAGTTCGTCCATCATGTCGTGGCGCACCTCGTCCGCTGACTTCTCAATCGCGTGCATGCTGTCCATGCGTTCGCGCAGCTGGCCCGGATTGAAGTCGTGCATGACCTCGGACAGCAGCTTCGCGGCCTGGCATGCGTAGTCCGCGCTGCGTCGGAATCCGTCGAAGTAGAACGTGTCTTTTTGTCTCGCCATGATGGGTGGATTCCTTTCTAGAACACGACCATGAACAGTTTGGCCATTACGAAGCTGATGAGACCGCAACCAGGGAAGGTGAACACCCAGGTGAGCATCATGTCGCGCACCACGCCGAAGTTGATGGCGGAGAGGCGGCGTACCGCGCCCACGCCCATGATGGCGCTGGTCTTGGTGTGCGTGGTGGAGACGGGGATGCCGAGCACGGTCATGACGAGCAGGCACAGCGCGCTTGACAGATCGGCCGAGAAGCCTTGGTATTTCTCGAGTTTCACCATGTCCTGGCCCACGGATTTGATGATGCGTTCACCGCCGACGGACGTGCCCACGCCCATGATGGTGCTGCACAGAATCATGAGCCAGATCGGAATCATCACACCGGTCACGCTGGGTTGGCCATTGCAGAACGCCATGCCGAGGAACAGCACGCCGATGAACTTCTGGCCGTCCTGCGCGCCGTGCATGAAGCTCATGGCCGCCGCGCCCACGATCTGCGCGTAGGTGAAGAACCCGTTGGTGCGGCGGCGGTCCATGCCAGCGCAAATCAGGGTCACGGCCTTGCATACCAACCAGCCGACGGCGAAGCCGAACAGGAGGCTTGCGACCAGACCGTAGAGCACCTTGACCCATTCTCCCATGTTGATGCCGCCGATGCCGCCTTGGATGGCGATGGCCGCTCCGGACAGGCCGGCGATCAGGCTGTGGCTTTCGGAGGTGGGTATGCCGAGCAGCGAGGCGCCCACGCTGTATACGACGATGGAGAACAGCGCCGCGCATAGGGCGATGAGCGCCGCGTTCGTGTCGCCGCCGAAATCGACCATGTTGCTGATGGTGGAGGCCACGGAGGCGTTGAGCTGCGTCATGATGAAGACGCCGAGGAAGTTGAAGATGGCCGCCATGATGACGGCGGAGCGTACGCGCATGCATCGTGTGGTCACGCAGGTGGCGATGGCGTTGGGTGCGTCGGTCCAGCCGTTGACGAAGATGACTCCCAGCGTCAGCAACGTTGTGACGGTCAGAGCCGGGTTGGAAAGCACTTGTTGGAGGAAATGCGCCAGTGAGACGTCCAAGGGGAATTAACACCTTCTTCTTCGGGGGCGGAAGCCGTCACACTGATTGTAACGGAAGAATGGCTACGTAGTTCCCATGGCGCGCGGGTTTTATGGTGTTGTTATGCTATTGCGGCCTGTCAGCAGCAACAACTGGTATTGGGGTGGAGACGGTCGTATTCCTCGCGGGCGCGAATGAATTCGACCTCGCTCATCGGTGTTTCGCCGGGATGCTCGGCCGCGAAATGCTCAAGATAATGGTCGTAGCGGGCCTCGCCGCTGATCTCACGCAGATACCAGACGATGCCGTGCCATACGGCAACGAGTTTGCCGAGCATTTTGTCTCCTTTCGCTGATTATTGGCTCCCCTTGAAAAAAGGGGAGCCAATGACGCACTACGCTGCAACCTGCCCGTTCCGCACAAGCTCATGCAGCTTGGCGCTGTATTCGCGCTGCACCTTCTTCTCAAGCGCGGTGGCGACCAGGCTGGAGGGCGCGAACCACTGGGATTCCACGAACGGCTCCTCGGACGTCGTTTCGGCACCGTACTTGCCAGCGGCGAACGTGCGCGCCACGACCACGATGCCGACTACCACGAAGACGCCCATCATGACCAGGAAGAACACGGAGAGCACGCCGTCCAGATACGCGTTGGACAGCGCGGCCTTGGCGTTGGTCAGCGCCTCGCCGGTCAGCTCGCCGGAGTCGATCTGCGCCTGATACTTGGAGGCGGTGGTGAAGTAGCTCAGCGGCCCGAAGATCTTCTGGAAGTCGGCGGTGAAGGTCACGGCGATGTCCCACACGAGCGGTACCACCGGTATCCACAGGTGCTTCCAGTAGCCCATCTTGGCCACACACACGGTGATCAGCACGAAGCAGGCGGCGGCGAGCAGCTGGTTGGAGATGCCGAAGATAGGCACCATCGCGTTGATGCCGCCGTTCGCGTCGGACACGCCCATCCACAGCAGTCCGCCCCACAGCGCGGTGGCGATCAGCGTGGTGATGATGTTGCCGGGCTTCCAGGTCGGGTCGGCGAACTTCTTGAGCTTGCGCACGTTGCCGAGCATTTCGCCGATCTGGTAGCGGGCCACGCGGGTGCCGTTGTCCACGGTGGTCAGGATGAACAGGGCTTCGAACATGATGGCGAAGTGGTACCAGAAGGCCATCGAGTCGTGGCCGCCCAGGTAGGACTTGAGGAAGTTGGCCATGCCCATGGCGAACGTGGTGGCGCCACCGGTGCGGGAGACGATGGAGGTCTCGCCGATGTCGGCGGCGGCCTGCTCAAGCGCCGCGGCGCCTTCGTAGGTCTTGGCCGCGCCGTTCTCGTCCACGGAATCCCAGGTGACCTGCATCTGGTTGCCTTCGATGTCGGAGACCTTCATCGACTCCACGGCCTTGACGGCGGCATCGGCCTGTTCGCCCGGCGTGGAGGTGGCGGAGATGCTCACGCCGGATGCGGCGGTGATCTGTGCGGCGGACATGTTGGTGGAGAAGTACACGCCCTGCGAGATGGTGATCGCGGCGATCAGCGCGATGACGGCGGTGAACGATTCGACGAGCATCGAACCGTAGCCGATCATGCGAATCTGGTTCTCCTTCTCCACGGCCTTCGGGGTCAGGCCGGAGCTCACCGCGCCGTGGAAGCCAGAGAGGGCGCCGCAGGCGATGGTGATGAACAGGAACGGGAATAGGTTGCCGGAGAAGGTCGGGCCGGTGGAGGTGGAGGCCAGTTCGGTCAGACCCGGCACCTTGACGGACGGGTTGGCGATGATGATGCCGATGACGAGCAGCACGAGCGTGCCGATCTTCATCAGCGTGGACAGGTAGTCGCGCGGGGTGACGAGCAGCCAGTGCGGCAGCGCGGCGGCGGCGAACGAGTAGATCACCAGGGCGATGACGAGCTGCTTGGCGTCCAGTGTGAACACGGCGGCCACGGCCGGGATAGAGGCGATCCATCCGCCGGCGACGATGTCGAGCACGAGCAGCACGAAACCGAGCAGCGTGGTCTCAATGACACGGCCGGGGCGCAGGAAACGCTGGTAGCAGCCCATGATCAGGGCGATCGGGATGGTCATACCGATGGAGAACACGGCCCACGGCGAGGCGGCCATGGCCTTGATGGCCACGAGCGCCAGGAATGCCATGGCGATGGCGGTCATCACCACGAGGAAGATGGATAGGATCATACCGCCGAACTTACCCATTTCATCAGTGGCCATCTGGCCCAGAGAGCGACCGCGGCGCTTGGCGGAGATCCACAGCACCAGCATGTCCTGCACGGCGCCGGCGAAAATCACGCCGAGGATGATCCACAGAGTGGAGGGCAGGTAGCCCATCTGCGCGGCCAGGATCGGGCCGACGAGCGGTCCGGCGCCGGAGATGCCGGCAAAGTGCTGGCCGAAGAGCACGCGGCGGTCGGTGCGTTCGAAGTTCGCGCCGTCATGCACGCGCTCGGCCGGGGTGGCGTTCGCGTCGTCGGTGCGCATGATCTTGATCTGGATGTAATAGGCATAGAAGCGGTAGGCGATGGCGTAGGAGCTCAGCGCCACGACCAGGAACCAGATGGCGGAGATCCGCTCACCGCGCGAGACGGCCAGAATCGCCCATCCGCAGGCACATACGATGGCGATGGCGGCCCACAGCAGGGCCTTCTTCCATGTCCATACCATTTTGGGACGCACGCCTACGGGCAGTCCCTTCGAATTGCGAATCACACGTTCGGCTTCGTCCGGCGTGTAATCGTCCTTGAATTCCAACTTGCCAGGTGCCGGGGCCTGGGCTACGGCGGTGGTCATAATAACCCTCTGTTCCTCTTCAATAACCTTTGCGGGAAAGGTTCTCTTCCTTGCGACCCTTTTGGGGTATCTCTCGTCTGCTTATGGCACTGGTTGGAAGCGTAGCCACGGCATGTAGCGCCTCAGGAAAATGTCCCAATATGTGAGCTTGGCCACATGTTCACGGACTGCGTTTCATGCCGATTACCCGGGATTCGCACCGCGATGTGCGAAAATGGACACGGTGTCAATCAGGAGGTGCACAGTGGTTGTAAGCATGGATTCGAGCCGCACAATGCCCGATTGGGTGAAGTACGGGGTGTTCTGGCACGTGTATCCGCTGGGCTTCTGCGGTGCCGATATCAGGCCCGCCGGCCCGCGCCGGTTCCATGGCCGCGGCCTTGACGCGATAATTCCCTGGCTGGAGTACGTGCGCGATCTAGGCGCGTCCGGCCTGCTGCTGGGTCCGGTGTTCGAGTCGGCGACGCATGGATACGACACGCTCGACCATATGCATATCGATGTGCGATTGGGCGGGGATGCCGCGTTCGATCAGCTTGTCGCGGCCTGCCGGGACATGGGATTGCAGGTGATGCTGGATGGCGTGTTCAATCACGTGAGCCGCAATCATCCGGCCGTTCAGGCGGCGCTTGACGAGACCGCCGGACGCTTGAATCCGGCCGACAACCCGTGGCATGGTCTGGTCCGCGCGCATGTCGGTGATAATGGCGAACCCGCTTTGGATGTGTTCGAGGGGCACGGGGATCTGGTGGCGCTGGACCATTCGGCTGACGAGACCGTTGACTATGTGGTCCATGTGATGAGCCATTGGCTGGATCGCGGAGCCGCCGGCTGGCGCCTCGACGCCGCGTATGCCGTGCCGAGCCCGTTCTGGGCGCGCGTGTTGCCGCAGGTCAAAGCCGCACACCCGTATTCGTGGATTTTCGGCGAGGTGATCCATGGCGATTACCCGCGCATCATCGAGGAATCCACGATGGATTCGATCACGCAATACGAGCTATGGAAGTCGATCCAGCATGCGCTGGAGACGGAGAACTTCTTCGAGCTGGATTGGAACTTGAAGCGGCATAATGCGTTCCTGGATTCCTTCGTGCCGCAGACGTTCATCGGCAACCATGACGTGACGCGTATCGCATCGCAGATTGGCCCGGCCAAGGCGGCGTTGGCATTGGCGGTGCTCATGACGGTCGGCGGCGTACCAAGCATCTATTACGGCGACGAACAGGGCTATGTGGGCGTCAAGCAGGAGCGTTTCGGCGGCGATGACGACGTACGCCCGAAGTTCCCCGACTCCCCTGCCGAACTGTCCACGCTGGGAGAGCCGACATACCGGCTGCATCAGGCGCTGATCGCGCTGCGCCGTCGCAACCCATGGCTGCTGGATGCGCGTACCGAGGCCGTGAAGCTGGAAAACAAGCACTTCGTCTATCGTTCGACGAGCGCCGACGCCCAGCATTCCCTGACCGTGGACCTCAACATCGAGCAATCCCCCACTTTCACCATCCGCAACGCCGATGGCAGTACAGCGTATCAATACTGAGCTCCCTCATCAGAGGGAGCTAACTCATTCACCTCTGAATGCCTCGGATCAGCAGGTCGAGCAGGTAACCGTACGACCGGTCGACCCGCTCGCGGCCGCGTGTGCGGGGTTGTGCGGAACGCAGTTCGAATTGGATGAACCCGTGTATGGACACCCAGATGGAGGATGCGATTAGATGGGGGTCATCGCCGCGGAATACAGATGCTGCCTGGCCGTATCGAATGATCTGCGTGATGGCGTCCAGGCAGTGCTGGGCCGAGTCCGACGCCTGCCCCATCCAGACCAGCGCGTAAATGCCGGGGGCGTCCAGCGCGTGTTCACGGTAGATTATGCCCGCCCTGCGCAGGCGCAGCACGGGGTCGGATTCGTCAATGGCGATGAGCTGTTCGCGCAGATCGGTGAAGTATGTGTCGATGAGCGCATCGCACACCGCCTGCTTGCCGCCGATGTGCTGGTAGATGCTGGTGGGCGACACATCGGCCTGTGCGGACAGCGCACGGATGGTCAGACCATCCACACCGTCCCGTTCCACGATCCGCCTTGCCGCGTCAAGGATTCTCCCGTGGATTTCAAGGGTGGGCGTGCGTTTGGATCGGGGCTGCGATTGCGTCATATCCGTTATTCTAGGGTGCGTACAGGCCATTACCGCCGTTTCGGCATGGCCACGATCACAACGACTGCGGCGATAAGTGCAATCGTCATGGCCGCTAGGCAGGCGAACAGGCATCCGCATCGCAAACACCGGCCTATAACACAATCAGGCCCGACGACCATCAAAGGTCGTCGGGCCTGATTCATACGCGCTGTCGGACTAACGGCGTCCAGACTTCATACGGAATGGCGCATTGTGGCGATTCTTCTTGGAATGACGGCGGTTCGGGCCTTCCGTGTTGCCGTATTTGGCGATCATGCGGCGTTCGTGACGCTTGGCACCTTCTGAACGCTCGTCGCGTACGATGCGGTTCTCGTTCTTGCGATGGATGCGCTTGCCGCCTTCGCCCTGACGGGTGTTGCGCATGGACTGTCTGCGGCCGTCATGGGAGCGCTCGTCATAGGAGAAGCCGTAATCCTCGTGGCTGCGTTCATTGCGGCGAGGCTTGCGCGGACGCTCGAAATCGCGGGAATCGGACCGTTCGAAATCACGGCCCGCATTGTGCCTGCGGCTGCCGAAATCATCGTTGCGACCGTATCCGGCCCTGTCGCGCTTATCGAACTTGTCGCCCTTGCCGTACCGATCATTGCGACGGTTCTTGCCGTGCTGGTCGCGGCCATTGTCCTGACGCTCGTCGTACCGGTTCTTGCCGTATCCGTCGCGACGGTCGCCCTTGCGGCGCTCCTCGCGGCGGTCATCGCCATGCTCGAACAGATAGTCGCGGCGCTCGGCCTCGGGGTTGCTCATGCCTGCACGGCGTTCCGCACGGTTGCGGTTCTTCTTCACGGCCTTCTTGCTGGCCTTGTCGCCGTGCTTGCGCTGCGGCTCGCCTTCGGCAACAAACTCGCCGCCTGCGTTCTCGTGCTGGAACTCGGTCTCGGCAACGTTCTGCTCGTCACGGTTGCGATTGCGATTGTGCTTGCGCTTGCCGCCGCGGCCGGACTCGTCGCCCGCCGCGTTCTTGGCGCCCCTGTTCTTGCCCTTGCGCGGGTTGCCCACGGGCTGCGACTTGTCGAGGCTCCAACCATCTACGCGCTCGGCGCGGTCGCCCACAAGCTCAAGCACTTCGGGCGAATCGTGGGTCACTTCGATCATCTTGGTCTTGATGCCGGCCTGGTTCAGCAAGCGGCGCGTCTCGCGGCGCTGCTCGGGCAGCACGAGGGTGACCACGTCGCCCGCCTTGCCGGCGCGGGCGGTACGACCGGAGCGGTGCACAAAGGACTTCGGGTCGGCCGGCGGCTCGACCTGCACCACGAGCTCCACGCCGCCGACGTCTATGCCACGGGCGGCCACGTCGGTGGCCACCATGACACGCACATCGCCGGAATCGAACGCAGCGAGGTTGCGATCGCGCTGGTTCTGGTTCAGGTTGCCGTGCAGCTCGGCGGCCGGAATGCCGTTCTGCGTCAGGTTCTTGGCGAGCTTCTTGGCCTGGAACTTGGTGCGGGTGAACAGGATGCGGCGGCCTTCGCCCGAGGCGAGCATGCGCACGAGTTCGTGCTTGTCGCCGCGCGTGGTTTCGAACACGTGGTGGGTCATCAGGTCGGGTTCGGTGGTGGCCGAATCGACCTCGTGCACCTTGGGATCGTGCAGGAAGGTGTTCACCACTTCATCCACGCCGTGATCGAGCGTGGCGGAGAACAGCATGTGCTGGGCGTCGGGCGAAATCTGCTCAAGCAGTCGCTTGACCGGCGGCAGGAAGCCCATATCGGCCATTTCGTCGGCCTCATCGATGACCACGACTTCGACGGACGAGAGCGTGAGCGCCTGCTGGCGCAGCAGGTCCTCAAGGCGGCCCGGGCAGGCGACCACGATATCGGCGCCGGCCTTCAGATCGCGGATCTGGTGGATGTACTTGACGCCGCCGTACACCGTGGTGGTGTTCATGCCGAACGTGTGGGCCAGCGGCATCAGCACGTCGTTGATCTGGTTCGCGAGCTCGCGGGTGGGGGCCAGCACCAGGCCGCGCGGGTGCGGTAGGAAGTCGTCGGCGCGGCGCTCTTCCAGGCTGGCCTTCTTGCGGCGCTTGATTTCCTTGCGGAACTCCTCCATCGCGATTTCGCCGAACGAATCGTAGGAACCGAGGCGGGTGACCAGCGGAATGGAGAATGCGAGGGTTTTGCCGGAGCCGGTGCGCCCTCGGCCGAGAATGTCGCGGCCGGCCAGTGAATCGGGCAGGGTGTCGGCCTGAATGGGGAATGCGGTCTTCTTGTCATCTGCCGCAAGCACGCGCACCAGCGGTCCAGGTACGCCAAGTTCGCCAAAGGTAAGGGGGCGGGATTCCGCGCTGTCGTTCATCTGGAAATCAGCGGAATCGTCACGATAATCGAAATTATTACGGGGCACAGTGGCCTTTCATGTCAAAGGTTACGCAAATTACGCAAGCTTTCCGAGCTTAGCGTAAGCCCCCTACTTTACTTGGTGCTCGCCACGCTGTCATCCCACTCTTTACTTATGACCCCATGGGGCGGTAACTTGCCCATGAGGCGGTTTGAAGAAATTGTGAAACCGCAGAATAAAGCCATTTTCACCTACCGCCCCATGAGGGTTTTACCACCCCATGGGATGTTTGCCGCCCCATGGGCCAATTACCGCCCCATGGGTTCTACCACCACGTAAGGCGAGCACCGCCCCATGGAACACGCAAATGGCCCCTACCCGTGAAGGTAGGGGCCATTGTGCAAAAGGGCTGAGCCAAAATACAGCCCAGTAGCCCTAAAACACACTACAAAATATCCGGATCGTCTTTGGCAATAGTGCCGGTTGCCTTGCCAATGGCCTTCAGGCCGTGGTAGGCCACAAGAATCACGATCGTGCCAATGGCAATGCCGTTGAAGGAAATGCCACCAACAGTGAACGCGAATTGGCCGATGGCAATGATCATGGTGATGGCTGCCACCATGATGTTCAGCGGCTTGTCGAAGTTGACCTTGTTCTCCACCCAGATGCGGATACCGATCATGCCGATCATGCCATACAGCAGCGTGGTCACGCCACCGAGCACGCCGGCGGGGATCGTGTTGATCACGGCACCGAACTTCGGGCACAGGCTCAGGATCAGGGCGAAGGCGGCGGCGCACCAGTAGGCGGCGGTGGAGTACACCTTGGTGGCGGCCATCACGCCGATGTTCTCGCCGTAGGTGGTGGTGCCGGAGCCGCCGCCGAAGCCGGCGAGCGTGGTGCCCAGGCCATCGGCCATGAGGGCGGTGCCGATCTGGTTGTCGTAGTCACGGCCGGTCATTTGGGCCACGGACTTGACATGGCCAACGTTCTCAGCCACAAGCACGAGCACAACGGGGATGAACATGGGAAGGATGGAGAAATCGGCCTGCGGCAGGTGGAACTTCGGGAAGCCGATCCATGCGGCGTCGCCGATGGCGGAGAAGTCGACCTGGCCACGGATGCAGGCATATACATAGCCGATGATCACGCCGACCAAAATATTGAGGCGGCCCAGCAAGCCCTTGAACAGCACGGCCACGAGCAGCACGGCCAACAGGGTAACCAGTGCGGTGTCGGGCGCGGCTTGGAAGTTGGTCCACACGGAAGGTGCCAGATTGAAGCCGATGATGGCCACAATCGCGCCGTTGACCACGGGCGGCATGATGATGTCGATCCATTTGGAGCCGGCGTAATGCACGAGCACGCCAACCAGGGCCAGCAGAATACCGGTGACCATGATGCCGAAGCTGGCGACCGCAATGCCCTTGTTGGCGGTGGAGACCGCGGTGATCGGTGCAATGAAGCCGAAGGACGAGCCCAAATAGCTCGGCAGCACGTTCCTGTTGATAAGCAGGAACAGTGCGGTGGACATAGCCGTGAAGAACAGGGTGGTGGACGGGTCGAAGCCCGTCAGAATCGGCACCAGGAAGGTGGCACCGAACATGGCGATGACGTGCTGTGCGCCGATACCGGCGGTGCGCACCCAAGTCAGACGTTCATCGGGCTCGACTACCTCGCCGGGCGCCAGCGTCTTGCCGTCGCCATGCAATTGCCATTGGAAGATATTGGACATTACTACTCTCCTCGCTCTCGCTTGGGGCACGGCATTCACAACCAGCCGCACCACGCACCATTCTAGCTCACGAAGTTTTTGTGAAGTCTCTCTTCCGGGAAAGGCTATTTGCCGTAATACTCCAGCAGGTGTGGATCGACGGCCTGCACCACATCCACCAAATCGCCATTGGAGAGATACGGGCGCTTGAATTCGCGCCACGGCTCCACCTTGACCTCCCAGCGGCCGGTCGTCTCGTCGAGCACGGGCCGGGCGGTCTGCTCCCAGCGCACACGCTTGGAGGTGCGGCCGGTTTCCGGGTCGCGGCGTGTATAGTGCAGGCAGGTGCAGTTGGTGATCTTCCAGTCGTCCGAGTCGGCGCGATGCAGGAATTCCTCGTCGGCCAGATCCTCGATGGTGAGCATCAGGGCGAGCATGAAGTCGCCGTGGGTGACCATGACCACGGATTCCGAATCGGATTTGCGGCTCAGCGAGGTCAGGATGTTGTGCACACGGTCCTCGGCCACATCGGCAATCGACTCGCCTGCCGGCGGACGCCAGTACAGCGGATCGGTGTTCTTGAAGTTCCAGTTGCGCGCGTAGTTGTTTTTGAATTCGTCCTTGGTGATGGTGTTGATCTCACCCCAAGAACGTTCGCGCAGCACACGGTTCTCCTCCCATTTGGCCTTGGGCAGGGCCATGGTGGCTGCGGTTTCGCGGGTGCGCACGTATGGCGAGACCATGTAACGGTCGAACAGCTGCTGCTGGCTGACCAGCCAACGACCGATGCAGTCGGCCTGCTTGCGTCCGGTGGCGGTGAGTCTCCAGGAGCGGTCGGGTACGGTGACGTTGTCCTGCGTATACAGGGAGTTGTCGCCCTGTTCGCCCGCCTGGACGATGACGTTCGCTTCGGATTCGCCATGCCGGATTACGTATAGATCGAGCGGCATGCTCATATGGATTCCTCTTTCGTTATTGGTTACGTTGTGTTGTTTTCTGCTGTTTCCTACTTGACCCGCGTTATGGTGTCCCCCTTGACCATGAACGCATGCCGGGCCATGTCGATCATCGGCTGGTCGAACTTCGAGTCGGTGTAGAACTCGTCGACGACGGCGTCCGGACCGTACAGCTCGCGGAACCTCCTGGCCTTGTTGGTGTTGAAGTTCGAAGGATGCGGTGAGGATCACATCGTCCGACTCAGGCTGGTACCAAGGCTTGATACGTGCGTAATATCGGTCCCAGAAATCGTCCACGAGCTGTTCGACGCTCGCCACCCGTTTGGATCGGCTCAGTTCCGTGAGATAGCCTTCGGTCATCTTGCCCACGCCGTATTCCATTTGTTCAAGCGTGGCCCGGCCAAGCTTGTATTTGACCGCGTACCGCAGCACGGGGGCGATATAGCGGAACACTTTCGGGTCGTGGCGGGCGGAATACAGGTACAAGTCGAACAGGCTTTCGCCATCATAGATGGTTCCGTCGAAATCGAATACGCGCATACCTTCTGCTTCTACTCTGTTATTCCTTGTCTAAGGCTAATCTCGGTAAGCCGGCGAAAGCGCAAATACGCAGTGAATTTCACATGAACACTGTTTTTTGGATTGATTTCGGTACAGGTAACGTACACTGGTGACAGCGTGGAAGGAGGTGCGTAATGGCGGCGTCTGAAATCGAACAATGGTGGATTGATAAGTTTCAGGAGAACCTGGGTCCGATTCGCAAGGTAGCCGGATGGACGACTCAGCAACTGGCCGACGAGCTGGGAGTCGCGCGACAGACGGTGTCTAACTTGGAGACCGGCAAAAGCCCGATGACCAAACTGCAGTATCTCGCTTTACGTACGGTGTTCAGCGCCGAGATCGCACGTCGTGAAGACCGCGATCTGGCACGCATCATCAAGACTTTGGTCGACGATCCCATTGAGCAACGCATTCGCGAACGGCGCGCTCAAGAGCAGGACGGCGAGGCCGTTGCCGACAATGCCCCAGTCAATACGGACGGTGGCAACGTTGCCGACAACGCCGCCACCGAGAAACGCAAGCCCAGTGCCGCCACATTGAAGGCTTCAAAGACTGCCGCAACGGGCAAGCCCACGCTCAGCACGGCGATGCAGGCTCTTGCCGTCATCACCGGCGCATTGGCCAGTGGAACCGCCGCCGGCATCATCACTTACTTGATGTTCCCGGACGGCGGCCCGAACAAGCGCTGAGTCGCCGAAATATCGAAACGGATTGAACAACCCAGTTCGAAGCCCTGAGCACCATTTTGTCCGTGTCGCACCAGCGTTTCCCTCATTATCAGCTGTTTCGAGTTGCATGAATGCGCCGTTTATAGGCCGAGAATTTCGTGCTTTTTTGCATCAAATTCTTCTTGGGAGAGAATGCCGATATCAACCAATTCCTTCAATTTCTTCATCGCCTCGACTTGTTCTTCCACAGACATGGATGCCGTGTGAGAGGCGGGAGCAGCGGCTTCCGGTGCCGGCGCAGGTGCCGGCGCTTGAACCGGGGCGGCGGTCATAGGACTGATGGCTTGTGCCATATTCATACCAAGCAACATGCCACCATCGCCAAAGCCGTTGTCTTGGATGCCTTGCGCAATGCGCTGCTGGGCAGCCATATTGCCAGCTTGTTGGGAAACGCCCTCGTATGCGGCAACATTCATCTTATTCGAGGCGAACTGCTGCACGAGTTGACGTGATTGCTCGGTGAACTCGATGCTTTCGATGCCCACGCTGGACACTTCAAAGCCAAAACGATCATTCCATGTACCGGCATTGGCTCGATCGCCACGCACGCATGCTGCGATGTCATTCGCCTTGCCGGGCAATTGCGAAATACGATATTCATTGGACAGCAAATTGATGGCCACAATAAACGACTGTACGAATTCGGACAGAATCTGCCTACGTGGCCCTTCATCATCGAATGAATACGACACGGTAGTGGCAGGCACAAAGTTACGAACGAATCGAACTGGATCAGTGACCTTTAGCGACATGGATCCGCGTGCGCGAATTTCTAAATCGACGCCATAGAACCGGTCGTTATACACCAGCGGCGCAGAAGTGCCGAATTTGATGCCACGAATCTCACGCAGGTTGACGAAGGCCACATATTTGGTGCGGCCAGGCTGACCTCCGAAGGTGAATCGATCGGCAACCTGATTGAAGAACGATCCGATGCCGTCTCCGGCGAGCACGCTCTGCTCCCCGTTGCGATATTCATAACCGCCCGACTCGGTGATGACGTTTTCGATACCTGTTTCAGAGAAAATGAACGCCGCAGTATTCTCTGGCACATAGATACGCGAACCATTGGTGATTATTCCCTCGGAACCGTATTCATTCGAACCGCGATCGTTGTTGCTTCCGCGGGGAATGCCCGGCACAACGACGGTGTGTTCCGTGAACGGACCAGCGGTGATGATATCACGCCACAGGTCCGCGAATGTACCGCCGAACGCGCCGGCGAACGCCTTAATAACTGCCATCTGTTTTTTCCTCGATATCTCATGCATATGGCCGATCTTGCGACTATGCAATCGCAAGACCGGCCGTTATGCTGGCATGTTGGTTATAGCTGCGTTTCGCGATCGCAGTATTCGCATCGAACGACTTCTTTGCGATGACCGGAAAGCGGAGCGCCACAACCTTCGCAATTCACCGAAACCACGGGTTCGGTAATCCCAAGCCCACTACGGAATGCGCCAAAAGTGTCCTTCAGCGCCCCGGCCAGAGCCTCCGTTCCGGGGATGGCCTTGTTGAAGACCGGCTCATCCATTGGCGTGTACTGTCTGCCGCGTATACCCATGTATCGTCATCGTTCCTTTCTTGGAAAACCGTTACCTCGATACGCCAGTCTGATCACTGGCCCACCGATGCGAGCTTCTGCGTGCATCGAGTCATGACCTCGGTGTAGTAGGCCGAATCCTCACTGCTGAGGGAGTTTTCGTCAATGGCGTCTACCTTCTGGGAGAACTCAGAGTAACGCTTCATCATGCTGGCATAGTCGGTAGCCATGCTGACCACGTTGTCGGATTTCTGATATTTGTTCATGAAGGCAACATACTCATCGATAAAGGCCTCGTAGCTGTCCATCGTGGCCTTGAAGTCAGCACTGTCATTGGTGTTCTGCTGCGCCTTCTGATCCGAAGACTGGTCGCTCTGCTTGTTGGCATCGCTGGAATCAGTGCCCGTATCAGTGCTCTTATCATCCTGCTTCGCGGCGTCGCCGTCCGTAGACGTATCTTCCTTCTTTTCCGGAACCTGGATAGTGATGGACATGATGGTCTCATCGTCAGTGTTACGAGAAACGCTCACACTGTATCCATCGGCGTTCTTGGCATTGAAACTGTCAGCGGACTTGCTATAGTCCACGGTGAAACCGTTGTCTTGCACGGACTTGACGTAGTCGGCATACTGCTTGGCGTCGGTACCGCACACCTCGATGGAGAAATAGTCCGAAGACTCGCTTCTAATTTCACCCTTTGTGGATTTCGGCTGCGGCAGCAGCGCCGCGATATCCGACTCCGGCCATGAATATGCTTCGCACTTGGTGGCGAGCGATGCTTCCAATTCCGCCCGATCAGCCTTGGCCTTCGCATCGTCACGAATTACGAACACGCCACCGATTGCCAGACCCACAACGGTGATACCGACTGCCACCCAGGCCAGCACTCGGCCTTGCACCTTGCCACTCGGGCGGGTCACGTATACGGCGAAGCCTGAGAGCAGTGCCGGAATCACCGTGGCGAACAGCAGTCCGCCCCAGGATCGGCCAGAAACATCCACAAATTGGGCGAGTACGAACAACACTCCCAAAATAATGGCGAACACAGCCAGCTTGGAAGTCTTCTTCACCCCTTGTGCATTCGGAGCAAGCACGGCAGGCGCAGCGGCACCAGCAAAACCAGTGGCAGCACCGGCACCATGTGTGGCGGGTGCAGGAGCCACACCAATACGCTTGTCCAGAGCGGCGAGGAACTCATCAACGCGCTTGGCGCTTTCGTTTCCAGTCGCCTCCAGACGAATGGCGGCCCCCGCCGCACCCTGCGGGACTACGGTTAGCGTGCAGTTCACCCCATCATAGGAGTGGAAGGAAAACGCTCCGGTCTGGGTGTTTTCGTTATCCAAGGTAAACGTGGCGCCAGTAGTCAGCTGGTCGTGAATAACTTGGAACAGCTGTTGCGGACTGACCGCATATACACGATCAAATGGCGCGCCGGCGGGCCGCTGCGATGCCGTAGCCGGAGTCATCGGAGTGGTGGTAGCACCATCAGACGCTACGTTCGGTTGGCCAGCCGGTACAGTATTCGGCACGGTAGGCGCATTCGCGCGATCTTCCGGTGCGTCATTCGTGCCTTCGGACGGTGGAACCGGCTGAGGTTGTTGATCAAATGGCGTTGTCATGATGCCCTTCTTTCCTTAAGCAGCAGCATTACCAGCACAGAAGAGGCAAGCCCGGCAACCGTTACGGTCAATCCGACTGCCATGGCAAGCCGGTATCGTTCGCTCATCATTGCGTCCCTTCTTATTGCTCGCTTTGCTCTGCGATACATCGAAACCAGTGTATGGCGTTGTTATTATGTACGCAAATTAGCATTTTGTATGCATATTAGCTTTATTGTCGATGCTTGATACCGCGCATGAACATCCTTTCCGCCACCGCACCTACACGGATGGCATCGACCATTGTCGGCGACACGCGCGGGCCATACATCAGCTGACAACTGAATTTTTCGGCGTGTTTCCGAAAAGTCGGCGTCCTGTACGCTGGGAATCGAGCAACCGCGTACGATGGCGCAGCACAGCACCCGCAACACAGCGACAAGGAGCATGGGCAATGGCAGACATCCCCGAAGAACATTTGACCGAGGAACTGTTGGATCGGCTGCTCGCCAGCGCCAGCATTGAGCAGTATCTCGATGAGGGACTCGTCAGCGCACGCACGCTGACCGACTATCTGTTCGACCGTATGGAAGCCCATGACCTGAGACGAGCCGACGTGGTGCGGGCATCCGGCCTCAACGCCACAGTGGTTTATGACATTTTCTCCGGCAAAAGCCGCCCCGGCCGAGATCACGCCATTACGCTGGCTTTTGGTCTCAAGTGCACATTACGTGAAACCCAACGGCTACTTCGTCTTGCAGGCGTTTCCGAACTGTGGTGCAAACAGCGACGCGACGCGATTATCATCTGGTGTATACGCAATGGATTCGACCGCATCGCCACGGACGACGAGTTGTATCGTATGGGAGAGACGACGTTGCTACCGGCCGATTGACGACATTCGGCCCAACAACACTCACCAGTGAGACGCAAGTAAGAGGGCATCAAGGAGAGACATGGACGATAAGCAGGCGATGCATGCGATGAGCATCGACGATGCGTACCATGTCGAGCGTACGCTCGCTCGCGGACCTTCCGGCGTCACCGAACTGGTGAGCATTGACGGCAACGGCCCGTTCGTACGCAAGAAGATTCCCTCTCCCCTAGCGCAACGCAATGTGTGGGCGGCGCTCAGCGCCTGCCAGAGTAATCGTCTGCCGCGTGTGGAAGCGACGTACGAGCTGCCCGACCGGTTCGTCATCGTCTACGATTACGTGCCGGGCAGCACGCTTGCGCAAATTGCGGAGGAAAACGGGCGGCTTGCACCGAATGTGGCCGTGCAGCTTATCGACCAAATTTGCGAAGCCGTGCAGGAGCTTCACCAGCACGGCGTTATCCACCGCGACATCACGCCGGCCAACGTCATCGTGGCCCAGGATGGCGCGCATCTCATCGATTTCGGCATCGCGCGCATCCGGTCAGAGGCAAGCAACCGTTCACGGGATACCACGGCGCTTGGCACCTACGGATTCGCCTCGCCTGAGCAATATGGCTTTGCCAAAACCGACGCGCGTTCCGACGTATTCTCGCTGGGCCGGCTACTCGGATTCATGCTGACCGGCGTATATCCCGATGCCAGCGACTACGAGCAGCGACTTGCCGATGATGCCGCAGTACCGGCTCGACTACGCGCCGTCATCGGCTATGCGTGCGCATTCGAGCCCAGCAAACGGCCACAGAGCGTCCAAGAGTTTCGCCAGGCGCTGTTCTCCCAGTCCAATCCGCCCATACCGAACGCATCATCGGCAAATCCGCCATCAACGAGAACAACGAACGGCAGCGCGTCGGCGTCTCGACTATTCCGGCGTCTGCACTTGAGCAAACGCGCCATCGTGCTGTGGTCCATTGCCGGAGCGGCACTGATAATCGCCGCCATTGCGGGAGGCATTGTGTTGGCAGGCCAACTTGGCATTATCGGGTCGGCAACATCACCCGATCCCTCGACACAATCCAGCAGCCAATCAACCGATAAGGCCGATGGCGGGCACTCCTCGAACGGGTCAGGAACCGACAATGCCAATGGCACGGGCGGAGTAGGCGGCACTGACGGCGCTGATGGAGACAATCAAGACACCGTCACCGACAATCCTCTGAAAATAGTGGAATCCGGCTGGTCGGCGGACCAGCAAGGGTATGTCCACTACGCTTTCGCCCTGCGCAACACCAGTAAGACCCAGCAGGTGCAGTATCCGCAGATTACCATTACGGGGCGGGCCAAAGACGGTTCCATCGTGTTCTCGCAGACGCAAGCACTGAATATGGCATTCCCGAATCAGACTGTATATGACGCCGGTCAAGCAGGCGAAGGCACGGCCCCGGCCACCGTAGATTTCGTTGTGCTTAGCCCTGATACGTACAACGTCACCGAGGCTCAAGGAACCGCTACCTTCCCCATCAGCGGAACATCCAAAATAGACAACAGGGACGGCGGCACGACGTTCAATGGCGAGGTCCGCGCCGTGGCAGATGGATTCAAGCCATCTGATGGACAGCAAATCAAGATTTCCCTAGTACTGCGTAACGCACAGAACGCAATCATCTATGGAGATATCGCATTCGTGGATTGGCCGGGCAATGGCCGATCCACGCCATTCTCGATTACCGTCTACGATCTGCCGAAGTATGTGTCTTACGATCTGTATGCGCAAATCTGGTAGTTGACTTTACGTCTGGCAGGTGGCCGTCAGGTGCCTGTCAGGCCGCTGTTCGCGTCACCTGCGCACTGACGTTACGGCGCGCCTGGCCGAACAGATAGATGCCGATGGGCAGGGTCAGAACACCGCCGATGATGAACACCAGCGAAATCGGGATCACGTCGGCCAGTGGCGCGAAGATCAACATGCCGAGCGGCATTCCGAGCGTGCTCAGGGTGGTGTCAAGGCCGAATACACGGCCCACCATCTTCTCATCGGCCTCGGTCTGGATGATGGTGCGCATCGGGCCCATGCAGATGGCCGAAGCCAAACCGTTCACCACATCAATCAGCAAATACGCCAGCAGATTGTGAACCACGCCAAGACCAACGACGGAGACGCCCACCAGAGCGATGCCGAAGGCGACCACGCGCATGTTGTTGCGGATGAGCTTGGCACCGATGGTAGACATCAGCGCGCCGCCGAGCAGCATACCGATGCTCCATCCCAGCTCGTTGGCGGCGAGTTTATCGGAGGCGGTGGTCAGGTTGATGAATCCGAGATTCAAATCGATGCCCTCATATTCGCGGGTCATGAGCAACAGCGTAAGGTTCATCGGCGCCACGGCCACGAAGCACACCAAGGCGTCACCGAGCACCACGTTGCGCAGGTTCGCCCGGCGCCATGTGTAGCTGAAACCATCTTTCAAGTCAGCAAACACACGACGGACGCTGGCAATCAGCGAACGATCAGCATTGGCATCCGACATCGGTTCGAGTGTGGGTTGCCCGCTATTCTCCGCTTCAGCCATACGCCTCGCAACATGTTCCGTGCTCTTCTTCGGCGCTTTGATCAACGCCACAAAGCCGACGCCGATAATGGCCGTGGTCACATCGACTAACAGAATCGACCACAGCGGCACTGTGTTGATAAGCACAGCAGCCACCGCAGGTGCCACAATCATATTCACCGAATTAATCACGCCGTATATTGAGTTGACGCGCAATAGTTTGCCCGAGGGAACAACATCCGGTATGAACGACTGCACAGCGGGCGTCTGCACACCGCCGCCCGCCGAACGAATGAACAGCACCACGAAAATCATGGTCAGACTCGCCCATCCCATCGCGAAGCTCAGCGACAGCACGACGGTGACCACAGCAATCACCATATCCGGCAGCATAATCAGCAACTTGCGACTGTGACGGTCGGCCCAGGAGCCGCCGCAAATCGAGACGATGGCCTGCGGCACCACGCCAAACAACGTGGCCAGCAGCATGGCCGAACCGGTTTTAGTCTGCAATACGATCCACCACCAGATGGCATATTGCACAATATTGGAGCCCAGCAGCGAGAACGCCTGGCCGGTGAGTAGAAGCACTACACGGCGGATCCACGCACGCTCGGATTCCCCGTTGGCCACTGCTGCGGCATAGGCGGCACCGGGTTTGTTCGCGCTATGGACCGCTGCGCGCGCATTCGCATTGTCATCGCCGGAAACCTCGGGTGTTTCGCGCACAGTTGGTTCAGTTGTTGTACTACTAGAAGACATACGAGTGTTCTCAATTCTTCAATTCCACTACAAAGGTCACATCACGGCATACGCACGCCGACGCGCGTATGCGTGCACGACTCCAGCAACGAGCCGTACCCGCCGTTAGATGGCAGGCTTCAGTATCGTGACGCCATGCGTT
>QWCK01001729.1_pt1 | contig 30643 bp, 49 predicted proteins | sample 1972571 | NCBI WGS metagenome assembly QWCK01 (sample SAMN09866710, study PRJNA288562) | Human gut metagenome isolate term2_stool, whole genome shotgun sequencing... | isolation source: gut | host: Homo sapiens | place: USA: California | reverse complement strand
AAATGCAACACGAAAAGCAACACATGTTTCAAAATATATAGAGTTTATGCGGGTTTTGCGTGTATATATTACGGGTTCAAGTCCTGTTACCTGCACCAACCCCAAAAACCGCATGAAATCTAAAAAAGCTCAGATTTCATGCGGTTTTTTCTTTGTTTTTTCTCAAAAACATTTTTATGTTTTAAAACTTATTTTTGCAAAATTAAGCCGTTTTTTATCAAAATGCAACACGATATGCAACACGCTCATCACCTATCTGCTAAATCAAGATTTTAAAAAATTTTGAAAAGTATTGATTTTTAAAATCTGCCATGCTATACTAAAGCCATCCGATAAGCTTTTATCGGTGTGTCGCGTCGCCCTGTATGGGCGGCGGTGTTGGATAGAAACAACTATGTTTTCTTTGTGAAAACGGTAAAAGGCCGGAAGCGGAAACGCCTACCGGCCTTTTGCTTTATTTAAAACTCTTTTTTGATCTCATCGTAAGCAAATGTGTTCGTGAAATCGCCTGCATAGTCGCTGGAGTAAATGTAATCTTCATCGCCAACGATCTCCGCCGCCATGTTGTGGTATCTGCACTCGCTTGCTCTTTGCTTCTGCTCTGCGATGTGGTCGTTGTACTTGTCGCTTACTTCGCGTGCTGCTTCTTCTCTGCCCATGTAGTAGGCAATTTTTACGAGTTTCTCGATGCTGTCTTTGTCCATTTCGATTTCGGTATTGATGATGTTCTTGATGTAGTTCATGTAGTTTGTCATTTTGATTTCCTCCATTTTGTTTTTCTTTCCTTTTGACACTTATATTATACATCTACAGCTGTATAATGTCAAGTGCTTTTTCAAAAGTTTTTGAAAAAATCTTGATTTTTTTCGCGAGCTAAGGTATACTATAAATCGTTCGGATTTCCTCCGAATGTCGCCCTTTCGGGGGCGCGGAATTGATAAAATGTTTCTGCCGTCCTTTTGACAATTTCGGCACAAACAGGCAAAACCCCGGTATCTGATTAGCATACCGGGGTTTTTGCTTTTACTCGTCGATTTCTCGCAAATCCTCCGCTCGAATCGATAGGGCAGAGGACAATTTGCAGACCGTATCAAATTGAGCTTTGTTAATGTTGCGATTTTTGCACTCATATTGCTGTATCATTCGGACGTTTACGCCGGATTTGCTCGCTAATTGGGATTGAGATAATCCGGCGGCTAAACGTAATCGCTGTAAGTTTGTCATTTTTGAGCTCCTTTACTTTATTCGGTGGATCGTGGGCAACATATTATCCGCATTGCCTGCATTTACAAAAATAGGCGCTACCCATTTAAGGATCAGCTTACGCGTACCATCTTTTAAACCCTCCTCAAAAATTCCGAGCAGATGTAATGCCCCACATAGAGAGCCACAAGGTGATGTAGTTTACATCATCCTCGTCACAATCTTCCCACGGCGTTTCCGGGTCGTTGGCGATCTCTTCAATAAAATCAATTTCATCGGTTACGCCGCTGTCTTCAAGCGCGGTAAGCGTTAAACGACCTTCCTCTGTTTCAAGCAGCCAGTTTTTGTTAAGTCCTTCGATGCCGCTATAAAGCTTGTAAGTGTTTTTGCCGATGGTAATGTAAGTTTTTTTCATTTTTCACGCCTCCTTAAAATCCCATTTTTTTCATGTCCCACGTCGGGCGCCAACCGGCATCAACAAGTCCGCGTTTTCCGTTCTCCTTGAGCACTCCCTCAAGGATCATGTCTGCTAACTTTCCGTAGTTGTCGCGGCGATCAATGACTAAGCCTGCTTTAACTTCCGGCATTGCCTGCACAAGCTTTTTGATTTCGGACTCATAGCGCTTAGCGGCCTCGCTGTAAAACTTAACCTCTTCGCAATATGTGCTTACTTCGCCGTGCGCTTTTATTTCTTCTTCGGCAGTAGACGCAATATACATCAAAAAATCATACGGGCCGCTTACAATTTTCTTTGCCCATTCGATTTGCCTTTCGCTGCCGATAAAATTAAACATTGTGTTCATCATTTTGATTTCCTCCGTTTGTGTGAATTGATTTTGTTTTTCTTTCCTGTTGACACCTATATTATACATCTACAGCTGTATAATGTCAAGTGTTTTTTTAAAAGTTTTTGAAAAATATTTTGTTTTTATCTTGATTTTTGCAAAATGTATGATATGATAAAGTCATCCGATAAGTTTTATCGGTGTGTCGCGTCGTCTCTACGGGCGGCGGTGTTGGATAGAAATAATTGTTGTTGCTTTATTGCAAAAGTAAAAGGCTTGTAGCATCATGCTACAAGCCTTTTACTTTTACCATTAAAAAAAAGGCGCAGAGCCCGCTCGGAAATCCCGGCAGCCCTGCGCCTTTTGCTTTGCTTGCAAACTGTTAAAAAATGCCTATTTTGCCATTTTAGCAAACAGTTTGCAAATCAATCAATGTGATAATTTAGCGGCTTTTTAACATCTTACTCCATCTGGATTGCATCAATGGCCGAGCCGTAAATGCCCGCGTAGCCGTCTGCGTCGGAATTGTACTTGCTTCCAAAGCGCACCCAATCAAGCCAGCCGCCGCCATTGATATGTACGCGGCAGTTTACAAAGCCGACGGGCGTGCGTATCTGTACGCCGTCGATCTGCTCGCCGTAAATGCCCGCGTAGCCGTCTGCACCTGCGCCGCTGTTTTTGATCTCCGGGAGCCAACCGCCGCCCCGGAGATGAACACGATAATAAATATCGCAGTTTTTGGCATTGATTTTAAGTCCTTCCATCGTCTGTCCAAAGTTGCCCGCGTAGTCCTCGCAATTTTTTACCTGCGGGAGCCAATGGCGTCCCGCGTATGCGGAATACGTCAGATCGCCCGTGCAGGTTGGCTTCGGCGTATTCGGCTTGGGTGTAGGCTTTGCCGGCGTGCTCGCCGTCATATAGCTTTTCACCATGTTCAAAAAGCGCTGCCAGCCCTTGTCGAGCGTGCGGTGCGGGCAATATTTGCCGTCGAAGTCCTGATGCTTCTTCACGTGCGAAATATCCCACTTGCGCTCGGTGAGCAGCTTGGCGATATACTCTGCGGCGTTCTTCTCGGCTTTATCGAAACGCGTGCCGCCCGAAAGCGAATAGCAAATCTCGATATGAATACCATGTGCATTGCCATCACGTTGGCCCGCTGCGAATGCGCCCTTGTCGAGCGGAATACCGACAACAATCTCCTTGTCATCGACCGCCGCGTTAAACGACGTAGAGCTGTCGTTGCGAATCATATACGCGACTTCATTCGCGGCAGAAGCATCATTCGCCGTGTTATGGACGACGATATACTTCATGTCCTTCGCGCAGGACTCCACCGGCACTTTCAAATTATATTTGCTCTGGCTAAGTAAATTTTGTTTGATCGGTACCATTTTTATTCTCCTTTTCATTTTTCTTGCATTTTTCTTATGATGTGATTTAGGTCGGCACGGCCGGATACACTTACGCTGTCGGCGTCGGTAAGCAGGGTGTTTGTGCCGCTTAACGCGGGGATGGGCTGTGCGCCTGCCGCGGTAAACGGTACAGGCTCTTTCAGCTTGTAAGCAATTTGAACAGGCGTTCCGGCGGCGTACTGGGCGGCAAGGTAGGCTTTCCAAGAAGCAACGTCTTTATCCGCATGCACCTCATCGTAAATTCTAAAATATTTATTATTACCAGCTTCAATACTTATTCCGGTTTTGGTTGTGTAAGTATCATTAGCGGAGCGCGTCACATATTTGTTGCACACGATTTGTCCCTTCTGGTCTGGCGTAGTCGGCGTTTGAATATCTTTTGCACGTAATAAAAACCCGACTTTTCCGCTTATGTTTGTCAGCTCATAACTCCACGTTTCCGTTCCATCCAGCGTAATTGATTTCCATTCGTTTATGCCCTCTCCCGTCACCGCGTCCACCTCACCGCCATACACGGTTTCGGGCAGGGTCAGCGTAATCACTTGATTATCCTCCTGCCGGGTAATCGTCACGCTGTCTCTGCCCTTGATGGGGCGAATGTTTTCGGGGCTGGGTGTTCCGCTTCCCTCCTGCACGGGTTCCCACTTCGCTTTCACGCCAAGCGGATAGCCTGCCACGGGATAGCACACAACGGGGTTTCCGGTCTCCTCGATTGGAGGACATAAGGTGTCCACGATCTGCTTGCTGCTCCATAGGCTTGTGGTGGTGATGGCTGTGTCGTCAATTTTAGGTATTTCGTCAAGCCGCGCCTTGACTGCGCTGATAGCGTCACCTGTGGCTTTTGCGTCAGCGGCTTCGCCCTCGTGGGTGAGGGTGGTGTCCAGTGCTACGGCAGGGCCGGTGTCACCTTTAGGACCTTGCGGACCTTGCGGGCCGATAGGTCCGGTGTCACCTTTAGGACCTTGCGCACCATTAAATTTACCTGCATCAGCATCATCACGGACGCTTTGGGCAATCTCCTCTGCATTACTTGCCGCCGACAAAATCTGCTGTACCACGTCCGGCGTAGGTTCTGCGGGGGCGATCCCCTCCGTGCCCGCGCTTTCTGCCACACAATAGATTCGGCTCACGGAGATCTGCCGCACGCCGTCCGTGTATCCTGCAAACGTGAGCTCTCCCGTGCCTGCAACCGCAGTGGCCTCCGCAGGGACAGACACGGCATTATCCGATCCAAGGCGTATTTGCACGGATTCTCCTTTTGGCGGGTGGAAAGCGACGATAATATCGTAATCTACCCATTCGCCCTTGCGCATCACGCGCAATTTCTCCACGCCGTAGCTGCCCGCCGTACCGAAGCGGATCGGCCGTTCGGAACACTGCGCAGCGTATCCGTCCAATGTGATCTCGTGCATAATCAATTTATATCACCTCTTTTCAAATTGTCCTTTACTGGTCCGGAAAACCGTCGCCGTCCGTGTCGGGCAACTCCGGCAGACCGGCGACGCTCGTGAGGAGCGAGAGCACGCCGGCGAGCACCGACGCGCTGGCTACCACGATCCAGTCCACCTCACCGAGCACCGCAGAGGTGCCAATCGTCGCGATAGCGGTCTGCGCGATTGTTTTCACGGCGCGGACGCCCGCGGCCTTGAGCCAATTTTTCCACTTTGTTTTCATGGGTGATCCTTCCTTTCGATGTCCTCTAGGTCTGCAAGGCGGTGGTTTACGACCTTGATTTGCTCTTGTATTACGGGGATTTTTTCGGCAAAATTATTATGTTTTCGCACCTCCCGCGTGAGCTCCTCGATCTTCGCGTCCGTGATCGCCTGCGCGACCCGGAGCTTTTCTTCTGCGCGGCGGTTGCCGGCGACGTTGGTGATGATCACGCCGACAAGCGCGAGCCCGCCGGTGATGATCGCGACAAAAATCTCCTCCATCTTACCCCCTTAGCCGATGATCGAAAACGCCGGGCGAACGCCGGAGGCGGCGGAAGCGTCGTAGTAGACCGCATAACCGTAGCCGTCGGCACGGGCGAAAGCGGAAGCGGTAATAACGTCTCTCAACCACCAGTCATTACGGTTGCAAATACGGCTCGGCTCGTGCTGGAATAACGGCAACTGGGATTTCTCTACACGGTAGTTAGCCGGGACATTACCACCGTCAGAAACAGGAGAGAAAATACCACTGCCGTAGACCATCTGCTCGCACATAAGGTCAACCTCGGAGTCGTACCATGCGCCACTGGAAGCACGCCCATTCGCAACAGCGTTAGTCAGATAGAGTCGATGATTGAGCACATGGCCGCTGAACGCACTATTGATGGTGGTCTTAGCCTGCTCAAGATTTGCGGTGTACATCGCAGAACCAACATAACCGCCAGTGGTCGTATTGGTTCCGTTCATCATCGCATTGTACAGAACGGTGTCCGGCACGATAACCGCATGATGGGTAGTACAGTCCGTATCACCACTGTTAAGGTAGTAATCAAACGCCGCAATACGGTAGTTGACATTGCCGATAGTCCAGTAATCACCGATGTACAGGTCGGTAAAACTACCATCCGCAATAGCCGCCCATTGTGCGGCGGTCACGCTCGTACCGAGGTTTTTGCCGCGGTAGATGGAGTTATGCGCGCCGGCCCCGCTGGACAGTATGGCAAGCACAGGCGCCGCCGCGTTTTCCGCATTCGTTGCCGCGGTCTGCGCTGCCATTTTCGCGTTTTCGGCCGCAGCCGCGTCGTCGCTGGCGTTGTTGGCTGCCGTTTCTGCTGCAGTCTTGGCGCCTTCCGCGTCGCTTGCGCTGGTGGAGGCGTTGGTTTCGGACGTGCCCGCATTGGTGGCCGCTGTCTGCGCCTGCCCGGCCGCGGTGGAGGCTGTACTCGCCGAGCTGTCGGCCGCCGTCGCGGAGCCTGCCGCTGCGCTGGCCGAATATGCCGCCTGCCGTGCCGACTCCTGCGCGGCGGTGACGTTGCCCTCGATCCCCTCCGCCGCCGCGAGCACATCGGCAATCTGCTTGGTCAGTACGCTGTAATAATCCGACGAGACGACCTCCGCGTCTGAGACGACGTTGGCCGAGACGTTCATCACAACCGCAAACGTCGCGATGCTGGTGCCCGCAGTATCGTACAGCTTGATCTGTACCGGCACGTTTCCGCGCACCGTAAAAGCTTGCGGCACAAGGGCCACGGTCACGACGTTGCCGTTGATCGTCGCGGCCGGAGTGCTACCGTCAGGCAGCGTGTCGTAAAAGCCTGCGGTGCCGTCCGGCTTTTTGTAGCGGACGGTCACAAGCGTGCCGTCGGGCACAGCCCACTGCGCGCCGCCTGCGTAGATACTAAAAGCGATTTTGCGGCTGTTGCTGTCGTCCTGCACCGCGTGAATGATCTGCGGCGCGCCCGGGTCGAGCATGTCGACGCGCAGCGCCGCCGTTGTTTCAAGTGGCATTTTTTATTGTCCTCCCCTACGAGTTATCGCTGCAGAGCACGTAGCGACCGAGCCGCGCGTCCCATACCCACGACACGCTAAAATCCGCGTTATCGCCGATGGCAAGCCGGTCAAAGTGCCCGATGCGCTGCCCGTTTACTACGGACAGGATTGAGTTTCCGCTTTCGGTTTTTACCCTGTCGTAGACGACCAGCGTCCCAGTTTTAATCGTCCCGGTATAGCTTCCGTCGCTTTTTTCGCCCACGCCTACGCCAATCGGCCCGAAGTACGAGTAATTGCTGTCCTCGCCGAGGCCACCCTCATTTGTCACGGCGCCGGAAAAGACCTGCACAATGCCTCCAGCGCTTTGGGCTGTCGAGTAGATGCGCACGCGTAGGTTGTCGTTTTCCATCAGCTTCAGCACCGCCGCCCACAGGTCCATCTCAAACCCGGCGTTTCGGCTTACAACATGGTTGGCGATCAAGTTGACGATGTTGACGAGATCAGCGTTGAGTGTGCCCGCTGTGATAAAATCGGCAACCATACCGTTTTTAAGCGTGGCTCCGTAGGAAAACGGCCCATTATATCCGCTATCGCTCGCACCCCAGCCCTCATGGTTAAAGCGCCACACATTGCGCGCCTTGGTCGGGTCCGGATCATCCGCAATGTACAGCGTGTCCGGCATGCCGTCGTTGTTGGTATCCAGCAAGCGCACCGCGCCGCCGGATGCGCCGAGGATGGTCTCCGTAAGCGCAAGCACTGCCTCGCGCAAGTAAGTCTCGCTCGGTTTTTGCTTGATCTCTTGTTGCTGCCCGACGATAGTGTCCGCGATGTTGGTGCGCACGTCGCCGATCTCGACGGAGTTGTACCGCTCAAGCAGCACGTCCGTCTCGATCTTGACGATTTCGGCCTTCGCCTCCACGCCAAGCTGCGGGTAGCGGATTGTCACCGTGTCACACAGGTCGCACTTTTCGAGCAGCGCAAGGTCCTCGTACTCTGGAAACTGCTCGAGCTGTACGAAAGACGCCGTGATGCTCGTTTTAGGTATGCCGATCTTGTTGGCCTCGACATACTTTTCCGCGCGCGCCTGCAGCTGCTCCGACGTCGGCTGCGCCTCAAAATCGTTGGAAAAATCCACCGGCACGACGCGCGTAAAGTCGTACGTACCCGGCGCGTCGACGATCTTTGGGTCGCAGGTCACGAGCGCCCCCTCGGCGTTTGTCCAATACGGATAAATGCCGGTCGCCACGTTGGAGATGTTGCGGTCCTGCTCGATGTCCGTCAGGTTTTTGCCGTAGCTGATCACGACGCCGTTGTCGTATCCGCGATGGCCGTACAGACGGACGGTAAAGCCGTCCCACTCGTACTCACCGCCGTACACGTCGAGGATTGAGCCGGATGAGCCGCCGAGAACCGAGCGCGTAGACGACGGTGTCGAGACAGCAAAAGACGCAACGGTGGACTTGTCCGTCCAAAACGTGAAGGGACTATCCACCGCCGCGTTGAGTTTGAGTTTTGAAAGCGCGTCCGGTGCGTTGATCGCTGTAAAAGGATTGAGCGGCACGCCGGAAAGGTCGTAGGTGATATGCTGCGCGTACACCATGATGATGCCGTCCATCGGCCGCGTGATCCGGTAGATTCGGAAAGGCTGCGGCGCCCGGTATGGGCTCGGAATCGCGTAGATGATGCAGCGGTCCGTGATCTCGTCAAAATGCACGCCGGTGTCCGGGTACTGCATCGTCAGCTCAAAAGCGCCGTTGCGCTCCTCGGTGACCGTGCAGCTGATCGCATCCGTCAGTACGCCGAGCCCCTGCGTTTTAAACTCCGTCGCCGTGGACGGAAAAAGGATTGGTTTCATAGTGCCCTCCATCTCGGCGTGATCTCCACCGCAGTGACGCCTCCGCTCCAAGTAATCCGCGTTTCTCCGGCAAGCAGGGTCGGAAACTCTCCACCGGCGATGCGGATCGTGCCGTTTTTGTTTTCAAGGCCGTTGTAGGCGTTCTGCGTTTCGGCATCCAGCATCAGACTGCCGTCCATGCTGTCGATTGTCACGGTGACGCCGCCGACCGTCAGCACGCCGCTTCCGCTGCCCGTGATCTGGATCAGCGGAAGCGATTCGTCCCAGTTATTCAGCAGGATTTGCCCGTTTTCGAGCGCCTGCATCCACGTGCCCGCCTTGATATACCGGTGTGGCTTGCAATTAAAATTTAGCGTCGTCTCGCCCGACCGGTTTAAAAACCGCGTGTCAAAATCCAGCGGCCCCGTGAAAATCGCCATCCGATATTCGTCCGGGTGGTAGTCGTCCTCCAACCTCTGGTACTGCATCGGCGAGCCGAGCAACCACATGCGCGCCGCGTCCGTGTTTCGCAAAAAATCTTTGTGGATAAAAGCGGGATAAGATACCGTGATGTTTTTATACCGCTTGTTATTTCGGATTAGATCGCCGGACCGCCCGGGGATAGACACAAGCTCATAGCCCCTTTCGGGGCCGTTGTATGTATTCTCGCCGCTCACATAGATGCCGTACTCGCGGCAGCAATGCCCGGCAAACCAAAATTTATGCACCGAAAACCGCCGCCTTTCTTTCCGTTGCGTTTTGCATTTCGTCCATAATGATGTCCGCCAGCGCCCGCACGTCCTGCCCCGGCGCGCCGTATACTGTGATATTGACGCCGCCGAGGTCGGTCTGGTTGGTTGTGTTGCTGGTGAGCGGCTGCACCATGGCACGGTTGCCCATCATTGTGAGCAGCTCCGGCCCGGCTTCGCCGACAATCGCCGAGCCTTGTGAAAGGATACCGCCCTTTGCCAGATACGGTATACTCGGGATATACGGGATGCTGAGGCCGAAATGCCCGCCGCCGAGCCATTTTGGCATTGTAAAACTGATCGAGTTTAAGCCGCCGATCAAGCTGTTAATTGCACCGACCGCGCCGTTTAAAAGCCCAATGATGCCGTTCAGCGGCGCCTTTACCATGTTTATGAGGCTATTAAACAAGCCGCCGAAGATGTTAACGACGCCCTGCCATGCCTGCTTCCAGTTGCCCGTGAAAACGCCTTTGATGAAATCGAGCACACCCTGAAAAATCTGCTTAATCGCGTTCCAAGTGTTTTCAACATTTTTCATAAAAGCGTTGATAATGTCTCCCAAACCGGGTCCAAAAATCTCCGTCCAGTCCGTTTTGAAGACGCCTTGCAGCCAACTATCCAGCCCCAAAAGGATGCCTTCAATCAGGTCGCACGCGCCTGTGATTATCCCAGTGATAGTGTCCCACACGCCCGAGACGATCTCCTGCACACCACTCCACGCCTGTTCCCAGTTGCCGGTGAAAATGCCTTGAATAAAATCAATTACACCGTTGAGAACCTGATAAACGCCGTCCCAGATGCCTTTCAGCAGCGCAAAAAATCCATTCAGCACATTGCCTAAGACGGGGCCGAAAACCTCCGTCCAGTCCGTAGCAAAAACGCCCTGCAGCCACTCGTTAAATCCCGCCAACCACGCCTTGATCTCTTCGCCCTTTGTGACAATCAGCACCAGCACTGCAATCAGTGCGGCGATGGCCGCGATCACAAGCACGATTGGGTTTGCTGCAAGGAATGACAGCGCACCGGAAATTGCTGAAATACCACTGATCACGCTTTGCACAAACTCGACGATTTTTAGCGCAGTCAGCGCGAGACCGATCGCTCCGATTACACCGATTACGATTTCTTTGTTTTCAATCAAAAAGGATACGACGTTCGATATCGCATCAAAAAAGCTTTGGACGTATCCGACGATGGTATCCATGTCGATGCCTGCCGTTGCATCCAAAATCGCTTGCATAATGCCGTTTATGCCCTCCTGCACAGCTGTAAGTACAGGCTGCACACGCTCCGAAAGCTCGGCTGCCTTTTTTGTAAATTCGAGCTGCGCGTTGTTGGCGTCTACGATGTCCTTGTTGTTGCTGTACCATGCATCGCCGACATCACTGAGGCCCTGATCGGCCATAGCCTGCATGACGAGGTTTGTCCGGTCGGCCTGCGTTTCGGCGTCCTGCAAGGCGAGGTTGAAAAAATCTTCGGCGCTGGAAGCATCTTGCACCGCCTTGTTCCAATCCTCGTTTTCCTCGGTGTTTTCCTTTAGCATCACGCCGAAGGTTTCGCCCTCTTTGCTGCCCCAGTTCAGGACGTCCGCAAAGGTGCCCGTCACCTGCCCGGCGCGGATTGTTTCGTTTATCGATTCCGCAAGACCGTCGATCGGGATGCTGTCCCCGTATTTCGCCCAAGCGCCGACGGCACTCGAAATCAGACTGTTTATATCCTTTTGCGACGCACCGATCGCCTGCAAGTTTGCCGTTGTTGTGGCAGCGGACTGATCGTCCCCAAGCGCCCGGTAAAGCTGCGAAAAAGCCTCGCTTGTCTCCTCCGCGGAGTATCCCGCCGCCTCGCTGGAGGTTTCCAGCGTGCCCATGATCTTGCGGTACTCTTTGGTTTCCTCGTTCAGATCCTTAATCCCGGAAACAATTTCCTTGATTCCCTCGACAAGTATATCGGCTTTGAGGTGATCTGCGAAGCTGGACGCACTGTCTCCCGCTTCTTCGAGCGCGTCGTCTGCGTCCTTGGCCGCATCTTCTACGTCCTCGATCGGCTTCTCGTCGATCTTCTTGACCTTTGAGGCTGTCTCGGACGCCGCGTCGCCAAGTTGTTTTAAAGCGGATTCGCCCTTTGATTGCGCGATTTCATCCTGCAAGCTGGACGCCGCCTTTTCGGCTTTCCGCAAATCCGCTTCCGTCGCGACGATTTCGCGCTGCAGTGCATCGTACTGCGCCTGCGAGACTTTTCCCTGCGCAAACTGCTGCTGCACCTGCTTTTCGGCATTTTTCAACGAGTCCAGCTTTTGCTTTGTCTGTTCCACGCTCTCCGCCAAAAGCCGCTGCTTCTGCTCGAGCAGCGTGACGTTGCCCGGGTCCAGCTTCAGCAGCCGTTCGACGTCGCGTAGCTGCTTTTGCGTCGAGTTGATCTCTTTGTTTACGCCCGAAAGCGCTTTAGACAGTGCGGTCGTATCGCCGCCAATTTCGATTGTTATGCCTTTGATTCGATCCGCCATCTACTTCACCCTTTCGGAAAAAAGCGGTTAATATCCGCCTGCGTTGCTTTATACGGATACTTTTCTTGGTCGTTCGTTTGCTCGATCAGCATATCGTAGACCATGCCCACCGTCATATCGTCGAGGTCCTCGCGGCTCAGTCCCAACTCCGCGCAGCGGAGCATAAAGGTCGCGCCGGTTGCTTCGCGCACAGTCTGTCTTATTTTTTTTTAGACTTTGCTGTCGTCTGCGCGTTGATCGCCCAAAGCTCGAGGATCGCCGGAAGCACCTCGTAGATCGAAAACGTCTCGAAGCCGTCGAGCCACCCCTCCGGCGTGTCCGGAATGTTGGCGTCATACTGCCGCGCCATGATGTAGGCGGCGTTTTCAAAAATTTCGAGATCGGTCACATCAAGCTGCGATTCGTGCACTAGCGCTTCATACGCCTCGCGCTCTTCGGCGGGCGCATCTTCTGCCGGTTTTTTGGCATGGATGCCCTGCAGCGCTTTGGTATACGCCTTCTGAAGCTTGTTAAGGTCCTGAATCATGTCTCGGCCGATTTTATGCCGGTAAAGACGCGGGGTCAGGGCCGAAGCCCTAAACCCCACCTCCTTTCCGTCGATCTGAATTCTTTTTTCCATGTGCTTTACCTTTCTCAACCTACGGTAGGCGTATAGACCTTCGTAAACCACGCCGTGCGAACGCTCTCCGGCGTCTCACTGGTTGTACGCGCAAAGACGTTGCCGTTTTCGAGCGAAGTCGCAGAAATTGTGCTGGTCTGCGTCTGCGGCTCCTTGGTGTCCGTACTCGTCGCGCCGACAATGCCCGGGCGCGTGCCCGTGCAGTTGTACATGCAATACAGGTCGTTGTCTGCGTCGCCGTCGATTTGGAAAAGAAGCGCGAAGCTCTTCGGTTCAACACCTACATTCTCGATGATCGTCTTGTCGGTGGCGTTTAGCACGTATCCCCAGACATCCTGCAGCATCTTGTCGATAAATCGCGCCATTTCGAGGTCGCCCTCGTATCCGTTGTTAGAGCTGGATTTGTAGTACACAACGCCGTCCGCGTAAAACGGCGTGATCTCGCCGCTCGCCTCGAGCGACAGATTCACGGCGCCCGGCACAGGGACCGGATTTTCCCACGTCGGCGTTTCGCCGTCTGCGGTCATCACCGCATAGTGCACGTTTTTGATGTTAAACTGCACCTTGTTTTCGTTTGTCGCCATTGTTACACCTCAACTTCGTACAAAATTTGATAACACTTCTCCGTGTCAATATAAGTTTCCGATTTGTCCCAAAAGAGTGAGGACAGGGCGCTTTCCACCCTGCCCTCCGCTTCGGGATTTTTATCTTTTGTGTAAAGCTCGATCTGCACATGATTGATCGGCTGGTATACGACGCCGTCCGCCGAAAAGTTGTTGCTGTAGGCGGCGAGATAGCAGATGTACGGCAGCTCAGGCGCTCCGTCGATCGGCCATGCCCTGTATACCACGGGCAAACCTGTGCTTTCCAAAAGCTGATACAGATTCTCCAGCGTCATTTTTTAATCACCACCTTAACGGCACCCTCGAGCTTATCTGCAGCAGCCTGCTCGGCCGGGCGGATATGCGGCCTGCCGTCCACGCGGCCACCGTTTACCTTTGCGTGCCCGTTTTCGAGCAGATGCGTGAGCTGCGGCTTCGTTCGGTTGGATATGCGCATTCGGATGTCCTCTGGGCTTTCAAATTCCACCTTGGACGTCCAGCCGTCCGCATACTTGCCAGGTCCACTCATTTTGCTTCGCGGGGATGTCGCTTTCAACGTGCGGACCGTTTCTTTTGCCACGTCCTTCACCGCTTTTTTTATACCTTCGGCGACCTCGTCGCTGTAAGCCTTGAGCTCTTTCACGATCTCAATCTCAAGCTCCTGTAACCGGATTTTCCGCGCCACGCGCCACACCCGCCTTTCGCTCGAGATACAGCTCGATGCTGTCGTTGTCCGGGTCTAAGTAGGTGCGGTACACGGCATACCGACGCGCATTTTCACCCGAGCCGATCTGTACAATCTGCTGGCCGCTGTAATTTACGATCGGCGTCACGGCGACAAGCTGCGGCTGCAGGCCGTTCTGTCCGGCGTCTGCCCACTCTGCTCTCGTGACCGACTGCAGGTGCGCCCATACCGACGTTGCTGTCTCCGTCACCGTGACGTTTCCGATCGCGTCTTTTCGATAGCTTTCAGCGATCAGCAAAATGAGATCATCCATCTGCCGCCCCTTTCTGGCCGAAAAGCCGGTTGTTCAGTGCCCACCGCAGCATGCGCGGCATCTGCACGTTTTCCTCGCGTCGGCGGCGGTACAGGTAAGCGGCATACATTTCGACGAGCATCGCATCCTGCACCGTATCCGTCAGCGTGATGCCCTCCTGCGCGATGTAGGCTCTGGCCGATGCGATGAGTACAAGCAGATACAGGTCAAGCGCAGAGCTCGAAACCTGCAGGTCAACCTTCAAAATCTCCAAAATGTCTTCATCTGTCAACGTCAACGCCGCTTACCTCCTTGTTTTTTACTTTGTTACCGAGACCGTATAGACGCGCACTGCGTTGCCCTGCGTAACCGTGACCGTCAGCGGATGCGCTGCGCCGTCCGTCAGCCATGTCACTGTGCCGCCATTGCGCACATTCTGGCCGTTGTAGCTAATCTCCACCTTCGCACCCGGCTGGCTGCTGGTTGCCTCAATCTTTGCGCTCGTCCCGGTGGGTGCGAGCGTATAGCTGTATGTGCCCGTCGCAAATACGGGCGTCAGCGTCTCTGTGCCGACTGCCAGCGCGGTAAGCTGCGCGTCGTTTGCGGTATCTGCGGCAAAGTCCATCACGGTCGTGACCGCCGCGTTGTTGATGTTGATCGCAACAAATGCACCCGGGATGACCGGCATACCGTCCGCGCGCTCCTTGCCCTTAAATACGGTGTTGTCCTGGATAAACTGTACCTCACGGCTGGACTCGATCGTCATACCGGCGCGCAGCGCGAGCAGGTACAGATCACCGTAGCCGCCGATGATGTCGCCGTCCGGGATAAACTCGAGCACATCGATGTCGCCATCGACGACCGGCATTGTGCCCGGGAACTGCGCGACAAGACCGCCCTCGTAGTTAAACGCGATCAGCTTCGCGCGAAGCTTGGCGTAAGTTTTGCTGTTCATCGCCCAGAACTGGCGGCCGCGGCTGTAGCGCGTGAAGGTGTTGCCGGCTGCGACAGCCAACGCGGACCAGAAAGTGATCGGTTCGGCCGTGCTGTCCACCTTGAGAATGTTGCTGGTGTGGAGATCGACCCACTCCGGCGCATTTGCCGGATAATCGGTGGGCTTAGAGGCCTGCGCAAGGCGGGTCACGATGCCGAGCGGCATCTTGCTTGCCGCGCCCTTGCCGTACAGGATCGCCTTATCCAGCGCGAGGCCGATGCTCTCGGAGAGCATCTCCACAATCCAGCTTGCAAGGTTGATGTCATTGTCCTCGAGGATCGAGTTGCACACCGGCACATAGCCGGATACCTTGAAGCCGTCAAGTGTGACCTGATTAAAAACAAAGGTCAGCTCGTTGATCGCGCCGCACATCTCTGTCCACACCGCTTCCGGTACCGTACCGGCAATGGTCTGGCGTGCCTCGCCGTTGACGTTGCGGATACGTACGCGGTTCAACAGCTTAGAGTATCGATACATGTTCTCCGCGATCATGTCGAGGAAAACGACCGGGATCGTGAGCTCCGCGCCGGATACGCCGCGCTGCTGGCCCTTCATGCTGCGCAACTGCGCAAAAAATTCGCGTACGTCCTCGCGGGCGACGATTTCGCTGCGCTGCTCCATCGGCAACGCGTCAAACGCACGTCGGCTCATGGGCAGCGCGCGGATGTTGATATTGGTTTCCATTTTTCTTTCCGTCCTTTCTTTTGTGAGATGGTTTTCTTTGCTTCTGGTCGGAGCAGCTGCCTCGGCCTCGGAAAGCTCCGCTTCAAGGCCCTCGATCTCGCCTGCCAACGCAGCCTTTTTTGCTTCGTGCGCAGTCTTGTCCGCATCGAATGCCTCTACCTCTTCGGTGACGGCCTGCTCCTGCTCCGACGTTTCTGCTTCGTTGATCGCCGTCTCAAGTTCGGCTTCACGCTTGGAAAACTCCGCGTCCTTCTGGCGGAGCGCTTCCAGCTCGGCCTGCTTCTTTTCGATGCTGCGGCGCAGCATGATTGCTTTAAGTGCCATTGTCTTCTCCTTTCAGGCGGCTTTTCATCCTTGCCTGCCATTCCTCTTTTCTGCGTTTTTCTGCCTGCTCAAAATCTTTCCGGCGCGCCTCTACCGAGGTATCCTCATAAGCCGGGAACGTTACGACGGAAACTTCGTAAAGCTTCACGGCCTTGATTCGCCACACCGTCGGAACACCGTCCTTGTATTCGACATCCTGATCGAGGATGTCAAATCCGAAAGAGCACTGATTCACATCGCCGCGCTTCACGCGCTCGTAAAGATTCATCGCGTCCTGATCCTGTTGATTGATCGTGATGCTGCCCCAAAGCCCCCGCTCGTCTACGCGCAGCGAAAGCGTACCCGCCGTTGTACGGCCGAGTACAAGCGTCGTGTCGTGGTTAACGAGCGCCCGGACATCTCCATTCGTTTGTCCGTCGAATGCTCCGGGCTCGATCGTCTCATATGCGCCATCCCAGAGCTCGTACCGGCTCCCGAATACGGCAAAATACCCCTCGATATAGAGATTTCCGCCCTCGGCACGGGTACAGAAACCTTCGCTCCGCGCCATAGCCGTGCGTTTATACATCATGTGTTGTCACCTCCGTTCAGTTTGTTTTGATCTCCGATCATCCCTCGCGGGATGTAGTTTTCGAGAATCACAAGGTCGTCGAGGCCGGAAAGCGGAGAAAGTCCGATCCAGTCGCGCACCTCGTTCCCGGTCATAATCCCGCGTACATATTGATCGTTCGCCACCGCTGCAAGGTCGCGCAGGTCATAGTTGTAAAGGCTCCGCGCGTTGAACCGAAAAAACCAATCTGGATTGTACAGGAGCTTTTTGGTCATTTCCTGCTCGATGTTCTTCGCGACCGGCATGATCGTGGAGCTGATAAAGTTGTTCCAAGCGTCGCGATGAAAATCCCCGATACCCAAAACAAAAGGCGGCACGCCGAGAATGGCAGCCACCGTCCGCTTATCGAGCTGCACGAAATCCGCGAGCGCAAGGTCGGAGAGCGTGAGCGGCCGAACCTGTTCCACGCTGAACTGCTCTGACGGGATCATCCATGGCTCGCCCGCCTGCGCTGTGTCGATATACTCGCGCAGGAGCTTGCTTCGCCCTTCCGCGCTCGCAAATTCGTCCGTGAGCGCATCCACCTTGACAATGATGCTCGGTTTCCAGTTGCTGGACATAAAGCTTTTTTCCGTGGTGGCCGCCTGCTTGAGGTTGTTCGCGACGTCTGTCAGCGCGACACGGTAGCCCTCGCCTTTCCACGGATAATAGCTTCCGGGATTCAGGACAAAGTGCAGCACGTCGTCCGGGTCGTACTCCTGCCCGGCGATCACCACACGATAATCCCACACGCCATCCGGGACAAACGCCGTAAAAGCTGGCGGCACCGGTTTGAGGTCGCGCAGAATGCCGCGCCGCGTTTCCGGCCACACCACCGCGTTTCCGTTTCCCTCGAGCATCAGTGTCTTGACAATCCAGTGGATAAACGCCGCGCGGGTCATGTTGTTGTTCGGGCTGATGTCCACCTTGCGGCTCAGCTCGTTTTTGACCCGGATGTCACCGGTCTCCGTGTTTTCCATCAGGTGGATGGTCATACTCGCGATCAGCCGCGCGATCGTGTCCACTGCCGTGCAGATCTCTGGATTCTGCGCAAGGCTCACGTAGCCCCGGCATTCGATAGATTCCCACAGGTCTGCGCCCGCAAAGGCAATGCTCCTGCGCACCGGCTCGGCGCGCGGCGCAGGCCTGCTTCTTTTCTTTTTGCTCAAGTTTCACCCCACCATTTCTTCGCCGCCCTGTTTTTTTCAAGGCTTTCGAGGTATCGGATGCAGGCAAACACCGACGCATCAAAAAGATCGATGCGGTGTGCCGGCTGCACCTTGTCATATTGGATCATGTCGTCCGTCTTTTCGACGGCGGACACGTTTTCCACGCAGTACTCGTAGGCTTCCGAGTGCAAATAAAAAAGAGCACCGTTTTTTGCGCTCTGCTCGATATGTCGAAAGCCCTCCGACTTTTTGTAAAAATACTGTGGCTGATCGACGATCTGAAAACCCGCCGATTTCATGCCGATGAAATACTCACGGCAGAACTTCCGGTCATGCCCGACCTGCCGGATTTTGAACCCCCGTTTCCGCATATCCACGAACCAGTTGACCACGTCCGCATGGTTAACGGTTGGGCTGTTGCACATCGTGAGCCAGCCGTCGTCCTGCCAACCAAAAAGCGGGATGTTGTCCTGCTCCGCCTTGATATGCGCGGCGACAATCGAAAAAAACGCATGCGTGATTACGATATCTACATCCTTGTAATGTCCAAAAAGTGCCGCAGCCGTCAAGTCGTGGAGCTTTGACAAGTCCGCGCCGCCGTACCAGTCGATTGGCAGCCTTGCCAACTCTTCGAGCGTCCAGCTGTACTTGGCGTCGCTCCGCCTGAACTCCTCAATGTCAAAATATGCCTTGACCGCGTTCGTGTAGACGTTCAGACTTTTTGCAAAAAAATCCTTACGCTGCTGCGGGTCGTTCTGCGCCTGCAGGCTGTCGTTTAAAATTTCATCTGGGCGAATGCTCACGCCGTAGGCTGGGTTTGCCATTTCATGCACGATCGGGTTTGTGTAGTCGATATTCCCGTTTTCGTCTGGATTTGCGCAGCACATAAAGATAAAGTACTGCTCATCCTTCACCGTGCCGTCCAGCACCTTTCGACAATATTTTAGCCGCTGCCCGAGGAATGCCTGCTCATTGTCGCCCGCAGTCGATATTCCGATCAGCAGCTTATTGGTGTAGGCTTTCATGGCCTCCTTAAAAAGGTTGTACTGCTTCGGCGTTTTAAAAGCGTGCATCTCGTCACAGATCGCAATGTTGCAGTTGAGCGAATCCTGCGCGTCCGGGTTTGCCGCCAGTGCGCGGATGAAAAAAGAGCCGTCCGGAAGCGTGGCCTCCATGGAGTGCTCGTTGTTATTGTCGATGATCTTGACAGACCCGCCGCTTTTTGCGTCCTCACCCATCCGGCGGACATTGTAGTCCAAAAAATTGAAGCTCTCCAGCGACTGCATTAGTGCCGCCGACGCAATGTAGGTCTTTGACCCGCTGCGCCGGTATAGGAGTGAGAGCGCCCATGAAAGTGCCGCGGCAAAGCTCGTCTTGATGTTCTTTCTGGGGATAAAAATCAGCGCTTCGTGGAATCGAACGACGTCCGTCCCGCGCAGCTTGAAGCCCACAAGATTGTAAACGATGAATTTGTGAAACGGCTCGAGCTTGAACGGCGTACCACGCAGCGGCGTGCCGTCCAGCTTCTCCCCCTGCTGGTGACAAATCGTTTTTTCGATGATCCGGATGCAAAACTCGGGCGCTTTGCTATCCATCCAGTACTCGGGATTATCGAGATCTGAAAAGAACCGATCCACAGCTTGGCGCAACTCCATGCACGCCGCTTTTCGACCAGCCCGAATGCTTTCGGCGTACTCGAGGACATCCGGCCAGTTTTTCCCTTTAACCGGATTCAATGCTGGCAAGCGCCGCAGCCAGTCCGCCCGGCTTTTCCAAACGCGGCGCGTCTCCCGTCATTTTTTTATAGCTCGAGGGTGTCATTCCAAGCTCGCGCCAGTACGCCAAAGCACTCTTGTTCAGATCATCCCAAAGGACAAGCAGCGGATTTTTCGTCATATTTGTCGATCCGCCCTTATTCGTGTACTCGATGACAGACTTTCCGCCGGAAGCTTGGAACTCCCTGAAAGTCTTGTCCCGCTGCTCTAGGATTCCCGCCAAAGTCTCCACCGCGGAATCATACGCGTCCTTCTGCACCCCTAGTGCAGACATCTGCTCCAAAATCAGTTTTTTCCATTTGTTTTTGGTCATATCCTGCATCCCTTTTGTCAAAAATCTGCCCAGAGTTGGAAAGAGTTACCCCCGCCGGTCCCTACCAGCCCCGGAAGGCGCGTCGGATGAGGGCGGGGTATCTGTGGTCTCTCATATTCCGTACTTCCCCGCGTTCTTCGCTTTTTCCGGGTGCATTTTGTTGTGGCACGCCTCACACAAACTAATAAGATTGTCTGCGTTGTACGCAAGCTCCGGATGCTCATCCGCGTGCTCGATGTGGTGCACGGTTGTCGCTTGACGGCGCCGACCATACCGCAGGCAATACCGACATAGATAGCCATCCCGCCTCAGCACAGACGCTCGCAACCTTCGCCATCTCGGCGCGTTGTAATCAAAGCTCATGATCCTACCTCCGAATCGCCGCGCTCTTTCTTCTCGGCATCCCGCAGATACGCTTCCCGCCCCTCCGTCAGCCGCGCGGCGCAGAGCGCATACGGGCAAACCACAAGCATACACAAATGCTCGCCCGTCCTCGCGTATGTATCCCAAACACAACCGCTTGGGCGTGGGCACGGGCGATATGCTTTTTTACTCATCTCTTTGCTTTCCTCCCGAGCTCCTCGATTAGCTTTAGTTCTCGCTCCGAAAAGCTCCACTTTATTGCTTTCTTTGCTTTCTCAGCGGCTTCTTTCTGCGCTGCCGCTTTCTCAGCGGCTTCGGTGGAAAGCAAAAGCCCTGCGCCGTATATGGATTTTTTAACGGCAAGCTGTGCATCTAAGCGGCCAACCTGTGCGCACTCCTTTTGGTATATCTCCAAACTAATGCCGTTGCGTGCCATCTTTTGCATCATTGTCCCCGTCAGTATGTTATCTGGGTAGTCGTATCGTGGCAGGCTTTTGCTCGGCTCCTCTTGTGCCGCCACTATTGCCCGCCCTAAGTCCGGCGCAGTCATCGCGGCGATATGTGCATCAAAGCTTGTTACAAATACCGTTTTTACAAGTGCACCGTTTTCGTATTTTACCGTGCATCCGGGAACTATGTGATTTATTTGCGTAAATATACTTCGCCCGGAAAACAACGTCAGCTCCGGCGCGAATAGAAAGAACGGCACGCCCTCGCTTAAATAAAATTTGCAGATCGTAACGAGTTTTGAAAAAGGCGGATTGTCAACGACTACCGCGCCGCCGGAATAATCAAAACTCTCATAATCACCGCCCGGATAAAAGGGACGAACGATCTTTGCAGGATCAATCCCGTATTTTGCACACGCCCAATTTTTTACCACCTCGTATACCTCCGGCGGCGTGTAGCAGTCATCCGTCGTTAACTTAGGCTTAAATTTGTCCACAAACGCCTCGTACTCTGCGTTGCTCTCTAAAGCTGTCTGTTTTTCCATCGGCGCCTCCTGCACAGCAAAAGCGCCGAGGAACCTAATCCCCGGCGCCTTGCCTAATATCTCTATTATCCAGTATACAGACCAAAACGCACCATTTGGTACAAAAACGCCGAAAAGCAAAAATTATTTTTCGCCCGGCTTGAATAAACTGTAATACTGGCTTTTGAGCGTGTTGATCGCCGGAACTTTCCCGCTTTTGCTCATCTGCGCCGCGGCCCTGTCCCACGAATAGCCATGAAACGCACGAAGCATCACGACGCGCCGCAACCATGCGCTTTTGATGCCGAATACAAATTGCTCTATCTCTTGCTTTTGCGCTTTGAGCTTTGCAATGTGCTCGGCATATCTCTGCGGCCCAAGCCCGCGCACGGTGATCGGGTGCTCGGTAAACGGAAACTCATCCGATGATCCGCGCACTATATCGCTTATCACCGTTTTATTCTCGCGCTCAAGCTCTTCGATTTCCGCGCAGATGTCTGGGTATTGCTCCAAAAGTTCTTTCGTCATCGCATCTCCTCCTTTCCGTTGCTTTACGGTTTCAGCTCAACTTCTGGCAGCACGTTGGTGTTAAAGTACAGTTTGTAGTGGTACGGGTCTGTATGCGTCCCGCTGATGTCCTCAACAACGTACAGGGTGTAATCGTTCAAATACACGTAGTTCACCTTGTAGCTGTCCTCGCCTACCTTTGCCGTAACGACCAGTTCGTCTGTGTTGTTGTTGCTGATGTTGATATATCCCTCTATGTACATGATGACGTTATCCGTGCGAGCGTTCCACACAGTCACACGCCGTTCGGACTGAAAATATTCTGCCTGTTGGCTGATATTGTGGTTCACCTTGTCGGCTTCTGAGCACCCTGCTGCGGCGAACAAAACCATAAGCGCCGTTAACACTGCAAAAATCTTTTTGAACATTGACTTACCTCCTCAAAAATCACATCACCACAAACGCCACCGCCGCGGCAATGCCCACTAAGCCAAGCACCACCATGGCTTTTACACATCGCTCAAGCCCGGCAATATTGTCCGCTGCGTCGTACTCCCGCGACTTGCGCATCACGATGCACTCCGTGAGCGTCGCCACGATTACGAGCACGACCAAGATTATTTTAGTCACTATTCTACGCCTCCTCTGTCCCATCTCCATTTTTGCCCTCTCGTGCAGACCGTGCAGCGCAAATCGTCCATTCCGCACGGATTGTTGTAAAGGCATGTGTCACAGTCCCGCTGCCGCTCGAGCACTTTATACGCCGCTTGATACAGCTTCGCGGTTTTTATCGCCTCCCGAATAACCGCGCACCCATGCACGCCGCAGTTATGCTCATGCCCGCAACCGAAGCAGCACAAGGAGTCTGCCAGCGAGCCGGTCTCCGATTTCATGCGCGTGAGCGCCTTGATGAGTTCATCTGTTGTCACTTTAATTTCTCCGTTTTTCCTTTGATAAAGGCTTCAATTTTTTTTGCGCACTCCGGGCACACATCATAATAGTCTCGCACGCAAGCAGACCTTTTTATTTCGATTTCAACGCTATTCCACTTAATTACATAAAAACTTTTGCATATATCGCATTGATTTGCTTTCGCCATTTATTTTGCCTTCCTTTCGCTTTCCTTAGTGTAGTCTCTTGTGCTAATCGTTATCATCTTTCAATTCTCCTTTTACGTCGTATCGGTTTATCTCATGCTGTATAAACTTTAGCAAGCAATTTGTCAATTCACAAATGTAAGCGCATTCGCAATTATCACACCCGATAACAATACAGCTGCGTGTTTCGTAGATTATCTTTTGCACTTGGCGTACATAATGCCGTATTGCTTGCAAGTCCATATACGTCATAGCTTCATCCACCTTTCGATGAGTTTATCTGTTGTTATATCTGATTTTCCTTTCGCGTTTTTTCTCGACGGCTTTTCGCACGTCTCGGTGGAAGCCAACCTCGTCTATTGCTTTCGCGCGCTGCTTACTCTCAAGCAATTTTGTAAGCTTGTATCTCATGTACCTTTGGCACGTGCTGTGACAAGTCTCATGCTCGTTTGCGTATCTGTCCGGGCAGTTCTGCGGGCATGGTCCCAGACGCTGCGTCATTCTTTCAGCACCACCTTTTGCGTTTGCGGTTCCGCCGTCCACTTTTCCACGTCAACGCCGATCTGGCGCAGCTTGTAAAGCAAAATAAATTCGGCGTTATCCTGCATATCGTAATGTTTGAGCAATTCCGCTCGGTGCACCGCCACGCAGTCCCACACGCGGCGGAGACGGTCGGCGCCGAAACCAAACTCTTCGTGCAGCGCCCAAAGCAGCATGGCGCAGATTTCAGCCGAAAACTTTTCATCAAGCTCATGCACCTGCCTCACTATTTCCGCTTTTAATGCCGCTTCTTCCGCTTTGCTCATTTGGTATCGCTGTAAAGCTTTCATTGCTTTATGGTTTCCTCCGTTTCTTGTCGCACTTTTCGGGCGGGCATCCGCGTGGAAGGCCCGTATCATAGCAATAGCAGCACACGCTGTATCGGTCTCCGCGCGAACCTATCCCGCGCCGGTATATGCAGCCTCGGCAGCTCGCCCGCCGATTTGTCCCAGAAAGCATTATGTAGTACGGCTCTTTAATGCCTGTTGCGCTAAATTTACGTATTTCCATCGCTTTTGCGCTCCTCTCCCTCTATCGTCACCCAGACGCTCGGGTATACGCTCCAAGCTTTTATGGCGGAGACCTTTGTGATTTGCACGGTGTCTTTGTACGCTACTCCCTCAAGCGCCTCGCACACAATTTTCGTGATTTTGTTCAAGTCCGGCGTTTTGGCGTTGTTGGCTCTCCCGTTAAACATTCGCGCTTGCTCTTCCGGCGTTGCGCCTTTTGGCATTTTCGCGAGGACTGTAATGTAAATTTCAAGCAGCGCGTCTTCTGCAAAGCGACTGTTCTGCGTTTCTTCCAAAAATCTCTCCCGCACGAGCTTTTCGTATTCTTTGATCTTATCGGGCGTGTACGTCTGTTTTTTTGCAAGCTTGTCCGGCGCTGTAAAGGTAACTTTCATTTTTTGTGCCCCTCCTTAAAAAAACGGCAAATTCTCATCGTTTACGCTATATTCCATCTCGTCATACGTCGGTTCTTCTGCGGCAACGGGCGGCGGTGTTGTGGGCATTGGCGGGCGCGTGCTTCCGCTTCCGGCCCCGTCTGCCTTTTCACCGGTAAACGCCACGCTATTTACAAGCGTTTCCACCGCTTTCCGTTTGTTCCCGTCTTTGTCCGTGTACATGCGCGTTTGCAGCTCTCCCGAGATTGCTATCATTGCGCCTTTGCGAAAGTGTTTTGTGACAAATTCCGCCGTTGTGCGCCATGCAACGCAGTCGATAAAATCCGCGGGGTAGTTTCCGTCACTGTCCTTGTAGCTGCGTGAGACTGCTACCGCAAATGCGCAGACAGCTACCCCGCTTGCCGTGTATTTCAATTCGAGATCACGCGTAATGCGGCCCATGATATGTACGCTATTGCTTGCACTCATTTAATTCACCTCCTGTTCTTCCAAACTCGCCGAGCTGTAAGTATTTCTCTAGGGTGCAGGCAGCATCCTCCCAACCTAAGCACACGCGCACGGCATACCCCTGCTTACTAAGGGCATCAATCCACACTTTTTGATCTGCGCTCACGCGTCCGCCCGCTTTCCGCTTCATCTCGATATAGAGGCCGTGAAAGTTCCCGCGCGCTGCTGGAAGAAACAAGTCCGGCACTCCGGCTTTTACGCCCTCTGCCTTAAATCGTCCCGCTTCCGATTTTCGCCGCGATCCGCCATTTGGGATATGATACAGCAAAGCAAGCTCCGGGTACTTGCTCACGTAAAATCTTGTCCAGCGGAAAAGGAGCTGCTGCTCTACGCTTTCCGTCGGTACCGGCGCACGCTGTGCGCTATTCTTCTGCATTTTTTGCCTTCCTCCGTTTCTTTTTTGGCTTTTCGTCCGGGCGACGTCGCATCCGGGCATATATGTACGCACCTGCAACAAAATTTGAGCGTTTTACCTCGCAGTCTGTAAAATCATACGCCGGAAACAGCTTTTCAAAAATCAATGCGGGCGCGCCCTCAAAGTCTGTAGCCATCTTTTCTACGCGGCGCTTGCTGATTTTTGTGTCTGCGGTCGTCTCTTTCGGCTCTGATAGGTTTCGGCTTGCGCACCACCGCTTTCCGCCGTTTGCCTCTTTCGTCACGTAGCGTGCCAATGCCTCCAGACCGTATTCGTCGGGCTGTAACTTTTTGGCGTTTGCCCATCCTTTACCGTTCCAGAGTTCTTCCGCGGCGCTCCTGTCCATGCCGGACATCACGACGTGGTGATGCACTCGCTTCCGCCTGCCGTCTTTGCCGCCGTACTCGATAACGTACACATATTTTAGCTCGGTCATACCTCGTTTGCGCCTCCATTCGCGCACTCTGCGCAAATAGTTGCGTATGTCTTTCCGAGCCTGTTCTTCATCTGGCACACCGTTTTTGTATGTAAGCGTCACCCAGATATCCGCCTTCGTAAAGTTTGCATTGATCTTACGGATCAGTTTTTTCTTTGCGTTTTTATCGTTCAGATTTTTTTGTGCTTCGCGAGACGTTCTCTTTTTCGCGCGAACCGCTTCCGCGCGGGTGCTCCAAATCGGGTATATCTCCACCTCGAGCATATCGCCTGCCTTGACGGTTTTGGTGCGATAAAGTGCGACATTATCATGCTTTAGAGTTGCAAAGGCATTTTTTGTTATCTCTTCCGATACATCAAAGAGATATTCATAATTTTCGCCGCTGTACAGCATTTTTTGTTCTCTCCCTTTTTTCGCTCCGTCCGTTTGATAATACCCATTACGAGCTCGTTAAACGCCGTTTCCGGCGTATTTTTTGAGATTTTGGCGTGTCCGTTTGTTTTTTGCTCCAATAATGCCGCAGTGGGGGCTTCCTCTCCTGCGGCTGATTTTTCGTGCGCCTCTATGGGCTCCAATTTACCATTGACTTTTCCTCCCGTTTCTGCTAAACTAATAGCGGTAATTTTGTCTTTGTGCCCCTGTGACTGTTCCCGCAGTCCGGGGCACTTTCCTTTTTTACGGCTCACGCTTGTCTTTCCTCTCTGCCTGTTGTCACTGTCTCATAGACGCGCACGGCGGCGCGCCAGCTGCGGTATTTGCCGAGGTCGATGACCTCCGCACCGGGGCGGGCGGCTCTTTTTCTTCTCCTCGGCGGCTTTACGACTCTTTCGAGGATTTTCTCCGCGCCGTAGGCCAGCGTGATGATCGCGCATCCGGCGGCGATACTGCCGCACAAAACTAAGATCATGGTTTATTACTCCTTTCCGCTAATTTTTGAACAGCTCTTCGATGTCGCTTTGCGAAAAACGCAGTTTTTTAAAGATGTTGCACAAGTCTTCGTATGACCACGCCGAAAGGTGGCGCATACGGTAGCTGTAAAGCTGCGGGGATATACCCAAGTATTTCGCGGTCTTTTCATCGGTTGTCAAGCCCATGCGGTCGGCGTTATAACGCATAATCGACCTAAACGTCTGCCGCCGCTGTTCTGCGGGCGATGGTTTTAATCTTGGCATTGTTTACCACCTCTTTCTTTATTTGTATTTTTGTCCCCAGCCCTACCACCTGCCGCCCAAAGCAAAAATTATGCAGTATCTATGTTTGTTCGGACGAAAGGAGTGTACATCCATGGTTTTCAGGGGAGGATCAGTTGGTGGGCGGCATGTGGTAAAGCTGGGGCGGTGCGATTACGATCCGCCGCGGCGAACTGTCTTTTTGCCGTTGGCGGCAAATTTGTCCCGTGCCGGATCGCGTGAATTTACAACTTTAGTCAGCATCGCCTCCGAAGCTGCAAACCTGCAAAGCGTGTCGCCGCTTTTTATCCGCGCCGCTACGTCTTCCAACGCCGCGCAAGCGCAGTCGTAATCGGTGTACGTGCCTACGCGGACCATCTTTGCGCCGTCCATAATGGCTTTTACGCAGTTGTCCTCGCCGACATACAAGTAACTACATCGCTCGACGTTTAACAGCATATCGGCTTTTTGATTGAGCACGAAAGTCATGCTTTTACCTCCGTGATCTGCAAGTGCTCAAACATTGCACGCCCTACGGAGTGCTTTGCGCCGCCTTTGCAGTCCCTAAATGTCACGGCTTTTTCGTTCGCTGCCGTCACCTCAATTTCCCAACCGTTCACAACGCCCTTAAAGTGCATACCTGGTTCGATTTTCATTCCGCTTCCTCCTTTATCTCCTTAACTCACCCCGCTTTCGGGTTGGTCTCGTCTGCGTCTTTGCGCTCGGTGCGCATCGTTACCAGTTCCACGCCGTCCGCAAGGCCTGCGGCGTAAATCTCTGCCATCTTCACGGCAAGAGCGCGTTTGTCCGCAGGCACAGCTTTAACGATCTGGATAGCTTTTTCTGCTTCATGCGTTAAGACCTCGTACATTAAAATTACCTCCTTTTTTTGCTCTCTGTTATTTGTTACCTATATAATACCATAGGTGAGCTATATTGTCAAGCTTTATTTTATTGGTGGCAAATATTTTTTCGTTGACTTTATTTCGTATTATGGTATAATAATATAAGGAGGTGAACGAATGGAGACAATAAACGAGCGTGTGCAAAAGGTCTTAAAAGCTTCGTCCCTTACGCAATCTGAGTTTGCGGAAAAGATAGGAATAAAACAAGGTAGTTTGAGCCTTATTTGTTCTGGAAAATCAGGAATTGGCGATCGCACAATCGCCGATATTTGCCGTGTTTTTGGTGTCGATCTAATCTGGTTGCGTACCGGTGTAGGCGAAATGTTTAAGCAGAAAACACGTGAGGAAGCATTGGCGGAGATTTTTGCCAGAGCGCAAATCGATGATGACGACCGAAGCCGACTGCTTCGCGCTATGGCGCAGCTACCTGATGAGTATCTGCCGATTTTTGTAAAAGGGCTTGAGAAGATTTGCGAGATATTGTCGGAAGACAAATAAAAAAGGCGAGAACCGATTTTTAACGGTCCTCGCCTTTTGCTTTGTGCGCCTACATTTTCCCCGCCCATATTGATACAGATATGTAAATCTTTCGCAAAGTATCTACGGGGAGATCCAGCAGCATTTCTGAAATTGCGTCTATTAAGTTTTTTCGGATTCTGTTTTCTTCCCTTGTTTCTACCGTCTTCATTTGTTCAACTCCGTTCTTTTTATAAAAAAATTTTTTATTTATTTGTTGACTACGTGCGTTTTTAGTGATATGATACAGTTAAATTATGAGGTAAATATACGAAATGAGGTAAAATATTATGGCTTTGTTCTCAGGAAACCAAAAAAACACCGCACAAAATGTCTATACAAATATGCGCCCATATCTAGCTCAAAAAGATGGTGCGGTTCACGTCGTGCTGATAAACAGTTTTTCGCAGCTTGCTAATCAGGTCTTTAAGTGCGATGAAAAATACACAACGGAAATTGACTATGTTTTAAACTGCATGCAAAGGGAAGGCTACGAAATCTTGGACATAAAATTTAATTCGATTCCCAATCAGGGGATGACGGGAAACCGGACGGGATTTAACACGCTTATCACCTACAGATAAGCCTTTCGTTTGATTAAATAATAGGCCTCTCAAACGGTGGTGTAAATATTCAATTTTGCATAACAGTACTTTATATATGACTTAAATTACAAATTAGGTGCTTCTTATGGATTTTTCGACAATCGATTTGGACGCGCTTATACCAAAGCTGGAAGATCGACGCGTCTCGCTCAACTTATCTTATCAAAACGTTGCGGACGCTTGTAATGTCTCACAAAGTACAATTATCCGCATTTTTAAACGGCAGGCCGACCCGAGCATCGTTGTGCTTAGATCTATCCTTGCCGCCGTCAAATATGACATCGTTACACCGCCGATGCCGGATGAAGGCTCCGAGAACGAGCAGATCGAGTACCTGAAGAAAAGCATTGAGTTTGAACGCGAAGATAAGATTGTGCGACTCGCGCAGCAAGAAGCACAATTTATGCGCCAGCACAACGAAGATCGGCGGCTCGTTCGGATTTGCTTGATTATCTGCATCATCCTTGTGATTTTCGTTTGCTTCTTTTTTGGCTACGATATCACAAACTTAGATCGCGGTTGGATACAGGCTCGCTCCGCTTCCGGCGGTTTGCTCAAATAACAAAATCCCGTGGATACAAAAACGTATCTACGGGATTTTCAATAATAGGAGGTTTTTACAATGGCAAAAGCTAAAAAACTGCCCTCCGGTAACTGGCGCGTAAATCTATACGATTACACGGATCCATCCACCGGAAAGCGAATTTACAAATCATTTACCGCCACAACAAAAAAAGAAGCCGAATACATGGCGGCAGAATACAAATTGGACGGAAAGCAGCGCACCGCATCCGCCGGAGACATGACTTTGAAAGAGGCATACACGCGCTATATCGACAGCAAAACCAACGTGCTCTCGCCCTCTACGATACGCGAGTACCGCCGAAGCGCCCGGAATGACCTACAAGACATTATGCCGCTAAAGCTGCGCGACATTACGCAGGAGGCCGTGCAGCGCTCCATAAACCAGTTCGCGGCAAATCATGCGCCAAAGACCGTGCGCAATGCCCATGGGCTTTTATCTGCCGTGCTGGGCGTATATTATCCCTCTTTCCAGCTCTCCACGGGCCTGCCCCAGAAGCAAAAGGCAAGAATCACCATTCCGACAGAGGCGGAAGTAAAGGCATTATTGGAAGCGGCCGAGGGCACTAATATGCACCAAGCTATTTTGTTGGCTGCTGTAGGCACCCTGCGCCGCTCCGAAATATGCGCACTGACGCAAAGCGACGTGCATGATAACGGCGTCATGGTCAACAAGGCTATGGTCTGTGACGATAATCACGAGTATGTTATCAAGTCTACCAAAACAACCGCCGGAACTCGCTTTGTGGAGCTGCCGAAATTTATCATTGATGAGCTGCGCAGCATAGATAATGAGCGCGTATGCCCGTACTCGCCTATCACAATATCAAACCTCTTCCGCACGCTTTCCATGCGCGTGTTGGGTAAACCGTACCGCTTTCACGACCTGCGCCACCATTCCGCTTCCGTTCTGCACGCTATGGGTGTGCCGGATCTCTATATTATGCAGCGCGGAGGGTGGGAGAACCGCGATGTCCTTGACAAAATCTACGAGCACGTTTTATCCGATGAGCAAAAGGACTTTAATGCAAAAATCGTTGACCGATTCACAAAATCTTACGGATAAAAGCAAAATGCAACACGAAAAGCAACACATGTTTCAAAATATATAGAGTTTATGCGGGTTTTGCGTGTATATATTACGGGTTCAAGTCCTGTTACCTGCACCAA
>QWCK01001726.1_pt1 | contig 30696 bp, 24 predicted proteins | sample 1972571 | NCBI WGS metagenome assembly QWCK01 (sample SAMN09866710, study PRJNA288562) | Human gut metagenome isolate term2_stool, whole genome shotgun sequencing... | isolation source: gut | host: Homo sapiens | place: USA: California | reverse complement strand
TCCCATCGTGATCATCGCGAGGCGGATCCCGAACTCATCGAGGAGCTTCTTCGCCGCCTCTTTCTCATCCGTGATCCCCCAGAGGAACTCCACTTCCTCATCACTGATCTTCACCACATCGGCATGTGCAAGTCCCCATAAGATCTGCTCCTTTGCCGCATCCGTTGTCTCCCAGAGCGGAAGTCTTAAGTTTGGATCAAACGTGATGAATTTTCCCTGTCTCTTCGCATATTCCACACATTTTTTCGTCGCCGTGCGCACCGGATCATCCGTGAGGCTTAAGGTTCCGAAATGGAAGACCGATGCCTCATCGATCATCGCAAGGTCGATCTCCTCAAAGCTCAGTCTCGTATCCGCTCCCGGTTTTCTTGCGAAGCTGAAGGAGCGGTCTCCTTCCGGCGAGAAGGTCACAAACGCCAGCGTCGTAAACACCGACGGATCAGTCACGATCCCCTTTGTCTCGATCCCGGCTTTCTCAAATGTCTTTAAGAGGAGCTTTCCGAACGCATCATCTCCGACTTTCCCGAGAAATGCCGTCTTCATTCCGTATTTATTTAACGCTGCAAGGAAATTTCCCGGCGCACCGCCCGGATTCGCCTTCATAGTCGGATATCCATCCGCATCCGTCTCCTTTGCCGCAAAATCGATCAGAAGCTCACCAAGAGCGATCACATCGTACATTCCAATACCTCCCTGCACTCATCTTCCAGCTGTTTTATCTCGTCTTTTCCGTCCAGGATCTGGAATCGGATCCGGTTCTCATGTTTCTCAAATGGCTTTAAACTCTGCGTCTTTCCGGCCCGCCCGTCAAATCCGCAGTTCGTCGGCTCCAGCGCCATCGCAAAATCTCCGGCCGCCGTGCTCTTCCACTGGGTCAGGTAGGGGATCACAGATTTTTCAAAACGAATGCAGAGCCCAATCTGCAGCTCGTCATTGACAAATGCCGCAAACGTATTTCCATTACGATCCGCTGCCAGCTCATGCTGGAATACCTGCTCCGGCGCATGCTCCACCGGCTCCTCCATGACGTTCCAGGCCGCCGCGCCTGCCTTTGCGTCCGCATCTCTCGGACCGCAGAAGATCGATGGCATCACGATCCGCAGCCCCGGCACCAGAAACGGGTATCCGGCATTGCAGTGATAGAGAAAACAGAGCGGCTGGTCCTCAAAGCCCTGATTTTCGATCTCGTCCGTGAATACGATCTCCCGGCTGCCGTAAGTCGTCTCAATCGTTCGTCTGAGTACCAGGTTTTCACCAAAGATCTGTGCCTCCCGCATCTCCCCGGACACCAAAATCTTATACTCCCCGTTCTCCCAGAACGCGTCCATGGAGATCTTTTCCGCCGGGGTTGTTCTCATCCGTCCGTGAACCGGATATTCCACACCGTCCACCACCCGGTTTCCGTGGACATTTCCAAGACCGCAGGTGAACATCGCGCCGCCCATAATGGAGCGCACCGCCTCGTCTCCCGCAGTATCATAGGGATTTCTCCCCTGAAGCCCCGGTTTTGTGAGGAGACTTAAGTTGATCCCCTTATACCGGATCCAGGCCGGGTCCAGGCATTTATCGAGCATCAGCGGAAGCTCCAGCGGTCCATTATGAATCATCGCACAGCGAAGTCCCGCTGCCCGCCCATCCTGAAATTCCATCTGACGGACTCCGGCGATCTGATCCATATGACCGCAGACCGCCATCAGCGTTTTCTGATCTGTCATCTATTTTGCCTCCGGATATTCGTTGCACAGCAGACGATACGGTGCTTCATCCTCCTCGATCTCCGGGAATCTTCCCATCTTCTCATAGAAACGGTTGTCCACGTTGTCATCGTTGCACTGGCTGACCTCACCTAAGAGAACCGGGCCGCTGCCCTCTTCCACCTCGAAATCATGGTACATGTACGGGTAGATGGAAATGCTCTCGCCGGGAGTCAGGCGCACCTGGGTGCCGGCCGGAACGACCATCTCTCTGCCGTCCACATGGACATGGACATCGTTCACTTTATCAAGGTCCTCATCCTTTGTGGAATTGTATACACGAATCAGCACATTTCCGCCGCCGCGGTTGATGATGTCCTCCATCTTTGACCAGTGGAAGTGCATCGGAGAATACTGTCCTTCTTTGATATACAGGAGTTTTTCCGCGTAGGATTTTGTATATTTGTCCTTCATTTTCAGGTTTCCGTTCCGGATCGTGATCAGGGAGAACCCGACTTTATCAAAATCACCGAGACCGTAGTCTGTGATATCCCAGCCTAACATATTGTCACGGATCTCATCGTAATCATGTCCTTTTTCCTTCCACTCTTCCGGTGTGAAATTACAGAACGGCGGGATCGCAAATTGGTATTCCCTGATCATCTGTTCCATCTCTTTTAAAGCCGCGTTGATCTCACTGCGTTTCATACAAATGTCCTCCTGTCCCTGATATGCAGGAACGCCGATCCTTGCGGTCCGGCGTTCCATTGCGTTACATGTTTCAGTAACTGTCCGTCGCGCGGAAGCTACCGTTATTTTAATTCATTTTCGTGCCGGTTTCCAGTTTATTTTTCCAGACCAGCACTCTTCCTGTCATTCAGTTTTTCCGAACTGGGTTCACCAACTCAGGGTTCTTCCTTTGATAGATGGATCTTCCTTTTTACAGTTCTTAATTAGTTCTTCTTCAGAACGGATACACCAGTATCGCTTACAGCGCCGCCGAGTTCTTCTCCCTCTAATGCTCTGACAGCTGCCTTAACGCCCTCTTTACCCATGACATCCGGGTTCTGAGCCATTGTGCAAAGGAGATATCCGTCGTTGATGAGGTTCATGATCGCATCAGATTTATCGAAGCCTACGCCTACGATGTCTGTCTTTCCGGATGCCTTGATGGCATTACCGGTACCGGTTGTGGATCCCTCGTTGCAGCCGAAGATACCGACAACACCCTGTGTGATATAGTTCTCAGCGATGGTCTGGGACTTCGCTGCGTCACCTTCGCCGTACTGGGTCTCCATAAGCTCGTAACCTTTTCCTTCGAATGCGGAACGGAAGCCGGCTTCTCTCTTAACTGTGGAATCTGTTGCTGCGTTTACGTTTACGATACCGATCTTACCGGATGTGATGCCTGCTGCCTCGAGAGCCTTGATCATCTCATCGCCTGCTGTCTTACCGGCTGCCTCGTTGTCTGTGGAGAAGGTTGCCTCTGCCTCTACGTTTGCCGGAGAGTCAACATACACGATCTTCACGCCTGTGGAAGCTGCTTCCTTTAATGCGGAAGAGATCGCATCCGGGCCGTTTGCTGCTACGATGATCGCCTCATAGCCGCCTGCGACTGCGTTGTTCACACACTCGATCTGCTGAGCGTCGTCCTTTGTGTTCGGGGACATGAAGCTCACTGTCACGCCAAGTGCCTTTGCCTCTGCCTGAGCGCCCTCATTTAAGGTTACCCAGTGCTGGTCGATGGAGTCCATGGTGATCAGCGCGATCTTCCAGTCTTTTGTTGCTGTCACATCGGTTGTTCCTGCTGCATCCTCAGTGTTGCCTGCCTTGATGACAGAAACGCCTGTATCCGTTACAAGACCGCCAAATGTCTCACCCTGAAGCGCACGGACAGCTGCCTCAACACCGTCTCTACCCATGAGATCCGGGTTCTGAGCCATTGTGCAGAGAAGATATCCGTCATTGATAAGGTTCATGATCGCGTCGGATTTATCGAAACCAACGCCGATGATACCTGTATTGCCGGATGCCTTGATTGCATTACCGGTACCGGTCGTGGACCCCTCGTTGCAGCCGAAGATGCCGACAACGCCCTGTGTGATGTAGTTCTCAGCGATGGTCTGGGACTTCGCTGCGTCACCTTCGCCGTACTGTGTCTCCATAAGTTCAAAATCGGTTCCTTCGAATGCTTTGCGGAATCCGGCTTCTCTCTTAACGGTGGAATCAGTTGCCGCATTTACGTTTACAATACCGATCTTACCGGATGTAACGCCTGCGTCTTTGAGTGCTTTTAACATCTCATTTCCTGCGGTTGTACCGGCAGCCTCGTTGTCTGTGGAGAAGGTTGCCTCTGCCTCCACGTTTGCCGGGGAGTCAACGTATACGATCTTAATGCCTGCGTCCTTTGCTTCCTTCAGTGCAGAAGAGATCGCGTCCGGGCCGTTTGCCGCTACGATGATCGCCTGATAGCCGCCTGCGACTGCGTTATTTACGCACTCGATCTGCTGAGCGTCATCCTTTGTGTTCGGGGACATGAAGCTTACTGTCACGCCGAGCTCTTTCGCCTCTTCCTGAGCACCCTCGTTTAAGGTTACCCAGTGCTGGTCGATGGAGTCCATGGTGATCAGCGCGATCTTATAATCGCCGACTTCTTTGGACGGAGCACCTGTGGTGGACTCTGCCTCTGCAGACGCAGCTGCGGATTCTGCAGGTTTCTGGCTGGAACAGCCGGTGATGCTGGCTGCCGCAAGGGCTGCACAGCTTAACAGTGCCAATACTCTCTTTTTCATAAAAATCCTCCTTAATATTTCTTATATGTAACCCCCTAAAGTTGCCTGGGTTAAATATACTTGATAAAATGTTGTCAGACAGCCAGACGGACTGTGCGCCCGCACGCAAGTAGCAGCTGCGTTTTTACTTAGTGGCTTTCTTTCCAAAGTTTCCGGAACGGACAACTACGTCTAAGAGTACGGAGAATACAACGATGATACCGATGACCAGTCTCTGAATGCCGACCTGTGCACCGATCATGTTCAGTCCGTTCTCAAGTGTCTGCCATACAGCCGCGCCTGCGAATGTACCGAGCAGAAGTCCTGTTCCGCCGAGCGGGGAGATGCCGCCGATAACGCCGGCCGCAACACCGTACATCTCGTACATGTTTCCTGCTTCCATGTTGCCCATTCCTGCCTGTGCGCAGAGGATATAACCAACGACACACGCGCAGACAGCACTTACCAGATATGCCTTAATTGTTGTATTTACAACATTCACACCGGACAGTTTCGCAGCATCCACGTTGGAGCCGATGGCGTAAATATGTCTTCCTGTACGGGTCTTTGAGAGCAGGAAGAAGAAGATCAGAAAGATCACGAGAGCGATCCAGAAGGTGTTGTAAACACCAAGTGTCTTTCCATAATAGAAGAAGTTCTGGAACTTATCTCCTGCTTCCTTTCCGATACCGGTGGCGATGGCGTCCGTGTTTCGGTTATTGTTGACCATGTAGGCAACGCCTCGTGTCACGAACATGGTACCAAGGGTCGCAATAAACGGCGGAAGCTTAAACTTTCCGACTAACATACCGTTTACAACACCTGTGACCAGACAGCATATCATTGCAACTGCGATAGCCACGAACGGGTTCACGCCCATCGCCATCAGGGTTGCCGAGATCATGGCGCTCATTCCGACCATGGAGCCGATGGAAAGATCGATATTTCCGGTGATCAGAAGATAGCTCTGTCCGACGCCGATCAGAAGATATTTTGACATGGATCGTAAAAGGTTCATGACATTCTGTCCGGCAAATACTTTACGGTCGATAAGACCGAACGCTACATAAATAATGATCAGACCTGCGAAGGCGGTGATGACCGCTCCCATTCCGCGCGTTCCCAGGATCCGCTTTACTGCGCTCTGTTTCTTTTCATTCATCATCCTGTCCTCCCTCATCCAACGGCTTTCTTTTGCTCGAACTCAGTTGCGAACTTCAGTACCTCGTTCTGGGTCGTCTCTTTCGCTATGACCTCACCGGTGATCCTTCCGTCACACATGACGATGACACGGTCCGCGATTCCTAAGACCTCCGGCATCTCCGAGGAGACGAACATAACGGCGATTCCCTGTTTCTTCAACTGATTCATCAGGTTGTAGATCTCGACCTTCGCGCCTACGTCGATGCCTCGCGTCGGCTCGTCGAAGATCACGACTCTCGAGTTTCTCGCCAGCCATTTTCCGACAACGACCTTCTGCTGGTTTCCACCGGAGAGGTTGCCCGCATTGACTTCCACCGTCGGGGTCTTGATCAGAAGATCCTTCACTGCTTTCTCACAGAGGTCATCCTCCTGCTTTCTGCTGATAACACCAAGCTTGCTGCAGATCAGATCCAGATTCGGAAGCGCCAGATTGTGGCGGATGCTCAGTTTCGTGCAGAGGCCGTCTTTTTTGCGGTCCTCCGGTGCCAGAACGATTCCGGCTTTGATGGCGTCCATCGGACAACTGATCTTTACCTCTTTTCCATCCAGAAAGATCTCCCCGCTGGTCTTCGGGTCAACTCCGAAGATCGCTCTCGTTGTCTCGGTACGTCCCGCTCCCATCAGTCCCGCGAATCCGACGATCTCGCCCTCATAGAGGGAGAAATTGATGTCGCGGACGAGATGTCCGGCATTTAAGTTTTTCACCTCGAAGATCTTCTTTCCTTTCGGGCAGGAGACTCTCGGGAACTGTTCTTTGATCTCACGGCCGACCATGTTCGCGATGATCTGATCCATAGTCATATCCTTAAAGTTTCCGTCTGTGATATACTGGCCATCCCGCATGATCGTTACACGGTCAACGATGGCCTTGAGTTCCTCCAGACGATGGGAAATATAGACGATTCCGCATCCGTCCGCCTTTAACTGACGGATGATCCGGAACAGCTCTTCGATCTCCTTCGCTGTCAGGGATGAGGTCGGTTCGTCCATGATGAGGATCTTCGCGTGGATCGAAAGTGCTTTTGCGATCTCGACCATCTGCTGCTTGGATACCGGAAGATCGCCGACGGTCTGTCGCGGATCGATATCGATCTTTAAGTCCCCGAGGATCTTTGCCGCTTCCGCTTCCATCTCCCTGTCATTTAAGACGATCCCGTTTACCTTTTCTCTTCCAAGGAACATGTTTTCCGCAACCGATAAATGGCGGCACATGTTTAATTCCTGGTGAATGATCGCGACGCCGACGGCCTGTGCCTGTTTCGGAGTCAGATTCTCATATTCCGTTCCGAAGATCGTCATCGTCCCGCTGTCCTTCGTATAGACGCCGCTTAAGATCTTCATCAATGTGGATTTCCCCGCTCCGTTCTCTCCGAGAAGTGCCATGACCTCACCGGAACGGAGTTCAAAATTCACATGATCCAGGGCTTTTACGCCCGGGAATGTCTTGACGATGTCTTTCATTGAAACAATTACTTCGCCCATCTTCTCCCCCGCTTTCTGTCTACTCCCTTTGCAGCTGTTTTGCGCCTTCATCCGGCGTTTGCAGCCACATTTTCGATTTTATTTCGTATGCATCGCAACACTCAGCGCCGCAATATCTCCGATCTTCTCTCCCAGTCCTGCCGGAAGGATCCTGCAGGCCTTCACGTTTCCGGGCAGTGCCTCTTTTTCAATGACGGCTTCCATGCCCGCTTTCATGTACTCTCCGGCCCGCGCGTAGATGCTTCCGATGACGATCGCCTCCGGATTAAAGAGATCGATCAGGATCGCCAGAAGCTTTCCGAGATTTTCGCCGATCTCGTTCCAGAGTGCCAGCGCCTCAGGATCACCTTCCGCCGCCCGTTTTCCGAGTTCTTTTGCAGTTCCTTTTCCGTACTGGGCGATCCCGCCGCCGCTCACATATCCCTCAAAGGATCCGGCTTTTCCGTGACCGATATGTCCGGTCTCAAAGAGTCTTAAATGGCCTGTCTCGCCGGCCATTCCGGTACTTCCTTCATAGAGTCTCCCGTTTAAGATCAGTCCCGCGCCGATTCCCGTTCCGAAGGTGAGAAAGATCATGTTCTCCGTGCCTTTTCCGGCTCCGAACTTCCATTCCGCCACTGCGCAGGCATCCGCATCATTCTTTAGATATGCCGGAATCCCAAACGTTTCTGTGAGCATGTCCGTGATCGGTACTTCGTCCCAGCCCGGAAGGTTCGGCGGTCCTAAGATCACGCCCGTCTTACTGTTTAACGGTCCGCCGCAGCTGACACCAATGGAGGTTACATGCTCATTCATGAGCTCCGAAACGCCCTCAAAGATCTCTTTTAAGGTCTCGTCCTTCGTTTTCGTCGCGAATTTTTTCTTTTCGAGGATATTTCCTGCCGCGTCCCCACGGATCACCGATATCTTCGTTCCGCCGATATCAATCCCTATGTATTCGTTCATATGATCCTCCTGTTAGTTCCATCTTACATGAAAAATCTCCCCCCTAACAGAGGACAATCCTACGGTTATGGGGGACAATATTTTGATGTATACAACAGCCTGATCTTTCTTACGGTCAGCGCAGCGGGGTGCACAGACCTGCTATACAATGTTATTGCCAGAACGAGTGCTCTACCTCACAATACGTTTGAACTCGCTCCTGTCATACGATGCCGCAACTTTCCCCTGTTCCACCACAAGCAGACGGTCGGAAATGTCCATGGTATCTGAGACGCTGGAGGTGATCATAAGGATCGCCGTTCCCTGCTTCTGGATCTCCCGCAGGGCATTTAAGATCTTCATTCTGCAGAACATATCTCCTTTTGCCAGCGGCTGGATGCAGATCATGACCCGCGGTCTGAGAAGATTCATCTTATGGTAAAGCAGCGCGAACTGGTCTTCCTGCGGGATATCCCGGACACAGGGCGCATCGATCACCGGCCCCACAAGCGGCAGATACTCCGAGTGGATGCTCTTATAGATCTTCCCCGGGATCAGGCTCTTCTTCAGCTTCCGGTCAAGAAGGAATGTCAGATTCTCCATATAACTCATTTCCAGAAACAAAAGGCGGTTCACCCCGTCCGCCGGAATTACAGCGATCCCCTCATCCAGATAATTCCCTGCTTTTTTCTGCGTATAAGTCACATGATCCACCGTGATCCATCCGGACTTACACCGCATTTTCCCGGTCATAAGGTCCATCATGTCCCCGGCGATCTTATTTTCCTTATCAAGGAGCGTCACACACTCCCCACGGTGTAAAATAAACCTCAGCCCGTTCAGATTTCCGGCCCCCACCGTGTGAAAATGCAGGATTCCGTCATCGTTCTCCTGTTCATTTTCCGTCGACAGGATCTTCCATTCCGACGTATAGGGCGCCATGTTCTCGTCCGTCATCTCATCCCGCTCAAAGACCTTGTAGATATACCCGTCAGAAAAAAGGGCCGTCCTGTCCGCGATCTTAAAGAGCTCCTGATGGTGGTTTCCGATATAGAGAACGGATATCCCCTCTTTCCGGATCTTTTTTAACATCCGCTGAAACTTATAAAGCTCATATTCACTCAGGTAGTTTGACGGATTGTCCACGATGACCAGATGGCAGCCGGATAACAGTGCTTTGCCGAGCTCCACAAAGCACCGCTCCAGCTCCGAAAGGTTTTCCACCCGCTTATTGAGCTCGACCTCAAGTCCCTGTTCTCCCATAAACCGTACTGCCTGTTGAAAGATCACCTGTTCGTTGATAAAGTACTTTTTAAAACCTTCCCGCAGGATAAAAAGGTTGTCCACAACGCTTAAGCCCTGCACAAGATGGCTCTTCTGTTCGATGAGCGCCACCTTATTGGACTCCCCGCTGCTGTAAGAGTAGCTGTTTACGATCTTCCCGTCATACCAGACAGACCCCAGCGTGATCGGATCGTTCCGGCAGATCAGATCCACCATCTCCTTCTGGCCTTTCCGGTTCCGCGCCACGAGACCAAAGATCTCACCGGCAAACATCTGGAACTCGAGATTATCTAAAAGCTGCTCCCCGTCCCGTTCCAGACTCACATGGGAAATTCTGAGAAGTTCCTTTCTCACCGCCATCCCCCCTGCCTGTTTTCTTCCCGCACAAGAGGGAGCTCTACCACAACATCGGTTCCGACTTCCTCTTTGCTGTAAACATGGATGCCATATTCCTCGCCAAAAAGCAGTTTGATCCGCCGGTTGACGTTCACGACGGCGATTCCGCCTCTGGTCTGCTTTTTCTCCCCGTCTTTTTCCGGGTCGTCCGTCTCGTCGCCCAGGCGGCGCAGTTTTTCATTCAGTTCCTTTAACTTCGCGTCCGTCATTCCCTGTCCGTCATCGGAGATTCTGATATAAAGCCGTTCCTCGCTGGCACTAATACGGATCACGAGGTGGCCTTTTCCGATCTTCCTCTCGATTCCGTGGTAAATAGAGTTCTCAACGATGGGCTGCAGTGTCAGTTTTGGGAGCTTGCACTGTAAAAAGTCCATTTCACTGAAATCATCGTCCCCGTCCCGCTCGTAGCGGATACTGAGATCCAGTTTTGAACCGAAACGGAACTGCTGGATATAATAGTAATTTTCGATATTGGCCAGTTCGTCCTCCAGCGTCACAAGATTTTCCAGATCTGAGATCGTGTACCGGAAAAAGGTCGCCAACGCCTCCGTCATCTCCGCGATACTGTCAAGCCCCGCAATCAGCGCCTCGCTTCGGATTCCCTCCAGTGTATTGTAGAGGAAATGTGGGTTGATCTGGTTCTGAAGTGCCAGATACTCCGCCTGTTTTTTCGAGATCGCGATCAGGTTGCTGCGGTCGATGATCTCGTTTAAGCGCAGGACTGCCTGCTCGCTCTCCGGTGAGAACGGGTAGCGGACCTTGAACAGGTCTTCCATGACGTATCCCATGACAAACTGCTCGTATATCTTCCTCGTCTCCCTGTACGGCACAAGAACCAGCCGATGGACCGCTGCCGCCAGCATGAGAAAGAGTGCGGTAAAAAGCGTCGGTGCTGCAAGGGACCGCATCTCCCGGATGTGCACCAGCCACATTTCCGCTAAGACCACTCCGATCAGCCCGGCCGCGAGAAGTGCGCACCATTTGATCCGGACTGACAGATAGTTTTTTTTATCGGTATGTTTCTTTTCCATCAAGAGTACAGCTTTCTGTATTCCTTGGGCTTTAGACCCGCATATTTCGTAAACGATTTTGTGAAATACCGGACATCGCTGTAGCCGACCTTCCCGCAGATATCAGCCACCGTGTCGTTCGTCTCCTTTAAAAGCTTCTTCGCCATATCCATCCGGACCTTAGAAAGGTATTCCAGAAATGTTATTCCCGTGTCTTTCTTGAATAACGTGCTAAGATAAGTAGGTGAGAGATCCGCGATCTGGCTTACCTCCTCCAGCGTCAGTGGTTCCCCGAAATGCTCTTCCACATACTTTTTCACAAGACGGATCGGACGGTTCTCATCCTGGCGTTTTAATCTGGATGCCTTCTCATAAGAACTCGTGAGCCGTCTCGTCAGGTAATCGAAGAGCTCAGTGGCATCAGCACAGTTGTCGGCGCTGATGCTGAAATTTTCCATGAAATTTTCCTCCACCGGCAGGCGATATTTTTTCATAAAGAAGAGATACTGGTTGCAGATCTCCTTTGTCATCTGCAGGATCTCATGACCGCTGATCTCCTTTGATGCCAGCATCTTTGTCTTTAAATAGATCAGTTCTTCCCGCAGGGCAAAAGGATCCAGACTCTCGAGCGTATGGGAGATCCGGTCGTTGAATTTCGCAAAGCTCTCACTGTCCGCGAAGGACTCTCCGCTGTCAATACTCCCTTCCATCAGCTTTCCGGTCCCGCCAAGCAAACGTTCCTCAATCAGGAGTCTGGCATTTTTTAAGGAAATCCCGATCTCTGAAAGGCGCCTCACACCTTCTCCCAGTGCCATCGTCACAGCCAGATTTTTTAAGATATCTCCCTGGACTCTGATCTCAGAAAGCAGGGCTTTCATCTGTCTGCGGATCTGCATTCTGTCATCCGGATCATAATTCAGCAGGAAAAAATGGAACCCGTTTAACTCCGTCAATTCTGTTTCCATTACATACCCGTTTAAAAGCTTCCCTGCCGCAGCCTGCACTTTCTCCGCCATAAACCGGACATTCTTTTCCTCATCGCACACGCGTCCGTCAAGCTTTAAGATCGCAATACTGAATTCCCCCGGCTCAAAGTGATAGTGGAATTCCCGGTTGATACGATCCAACGGCTGCGTCAGGACTTCTTTATTTCTTCTCCCCACAAGATCCTGCAAAAATGCCTGTCTGAGATTCTTCTCATCGCTCCGGATCGCCCGCTGTCTCTTTTCCTCCAGGCTTAACTGCTCTGTCTGCTCCTTAAAGTGAGCGCTGAGCCGTTTTAAGGTCTCCGTCAGCTCATCCTTCCGGATCGGTTTTAAAAGATACGCGTTTACCCCGTAGCGGATCGCCATCTGCGCGTATTCAAAATGGCGGTAACCGCTGATGATCACAAACTCAGCCTTCGGTGCTTCCTCTTTTCCCAACCGGATCAGGTCCAGACCGTCATATCCCGGCATCCGGATATCCGTGATCACGATATCCGGGTAAAATTCTTTTATTTTTTCCAACGCCTCGATCCCGTTCTCGGCAACTGCGACAACCTCCATCCCAAGCACGTCCCAGTCCACAAGCTTCTCGATCAGCTGGCACACCTTGCTCTCGTCGTCGGCGATCAGTACTCTCAGCATCCGCAATTCCCCCCCCCTGTTTCCCCCGAAAGTAGTATGGTTTCATTGTACTCCGCATGGGACATTTCCGTCAACCAATATGAATTGCTGCCCTTTGCGTTTTTGGTCCGACCTTTTATTTCCACTTGACTTCCCCCACAACATCTGGTATATATAGCTTATACCGATCATATGACTGACGGATGAGTGGATAAACCACGTGAAGTATGATCGAAGAAAGCCGACCGTCTGGGCAATCATAGCGCAGACCGTGGGCTGTTTTTTTGCCCTTTTGTCTGATTGCGCATTCTGCGCCGCGCTGTGATTCTGTAACAGCTGAGATCTCCCTGAAGAGAAAATTTCCCATATGGCAGATTTTGATAATGATTCTCATTTAATGTATTGTCTTTTCCTGTCAAGGTCTGTTATAATGGCGAAGCATTTCTTCACAACCGAAGATTTCAGAATGATCCCTTTTTAAACAAATGGTAATGCAAACAAGGAGGAACCACCATGTCTGAACAGAATACCCGAAACGGAAACGCTGATGTTTTCAAAAAAGCCTGGAGAGGATTTCAGGGCGCAAAATGGACCGACGAGGTCAATGTCCGCGAATTCATCCAGAATAACTATACCCAGTACGACGGAACCGAGGATTTCCTCGCAGCTCCGACCGAAGCTACCGCTAAACTCTGGGGACGTCTTCAGGAGCTCCAGAAAGAGGAGCGCAAAAAAGGCGGCGTCTTAGAGTGCGAGACTGAGATCGTATCCAGCCTGACTTCCTACGGCCCGGGCTATATCGACGAGAGCTTAAAGGAGCTCGAGACCATCGTCGGACTCCAGACAGACAAGCCGTTAAAGCGCGCCTTCATGCCTTACGGCGGAATCAAGATGGCTGAGGAAGCAGCCGAGACCTACGGCTACAAGGTAAATGAGAAGTTCCACAAGATCTTCACAGAGTACCACAAAACTCACAACCAGGCTGTTTTTGATGCCTACACACCGGAGATGAAAGCTGCCCGCCACTGCCATATCGTAACCGGTCTTCCGGATACCTACGGCCGCGGACGTATCGTCGGTGACTACCGCCGTGTGGCCCTCTACGGTATCGACTTCCTGATCGAGGAGAAGAAGAAAGATCTGGATCTCTGCGGAAACGGCGCAATGTACGATGAGATCATCCGCCAGAGAGAGGAGATCGCAGAACAGATCCGTGCCTTAAAGGGCATGAAGGAAATGGCAAAGATCTACGGATATGACATTTCCGGCCCGGCAACAAACGCAAAAGAAGCGATCCAGTGGCTTTATTTCGGCTATCTTGCCGCTGTTAAGACCCAGAATGGCGCAGCTATGAGTGTCGGACGTATCTCCACCTTTATCGATATCTATGTAAACCGTGACCTCGAGGAAGGTACACTTACCGAGTCCCAGGCGCAGGAACTGATCGACCATATGACCATGAAATTCCGTATGGTGAAGTTCGCAAGAATCCCGTCCTACAACCAGCTCTTCTCCGGCGATCCGGTTTGGGCGACACTGGAGGTTGCAGGTCTTGGACAGGATGGACGTCACATGGTAACAAAGACAGACTTCCGTTTTCTCCATACTTTAGAGAACATGGGTCCGTCCCCGGAGCCGAACCTGACGGTACTTTACTCCTCCCGTCTCCCGGAGAATTTCAAAAAGTACGCGGCAAAGATCTCCGTTGACACATCCTCGATCCAGTATGAGAATGATGATGTGATGCGTCCGGTATGGGGCGATGACTACAGCATCTGCTGCTGCGTATCCGCTACCCAGACAGGTAAAGAGATGCAGTTCTTTGGAGCACGCGCAAACCTTGCGAAGTGCCTGCTCTACGCGATCAACGGCGGTAAAGACGAGAAGTACAAGACAAAGGACGGAAAGCCGATGCAGGCTGGTCCGGAGTACGCACCGATCACCTCCGAGTATCTTGATTATGACGAGGTGATGCATAAGTATGACCTGATGATGGACTGGCTGGCAGGAATCTATGTAAACATCTTGAACCTGATCCAGTATATGCACGATAAATATTACTATGAGGCAGCTGAGATGGCTCTCATCGATACCGATGTACGGCGTACCTTCGCAACCGGTATCGCAGGCTTCTCCCACGTGGTAGACTCCCTCTCTGCGATCAAGTACGCAAAGGTAAAGGTTGTCCGCGACGAGAACGGTATGGCGACAAGCTTCGTAACAGAGGGTGATTTCCCGCGTTACGGAAACGATGACGACCGTGCGGATGATATCGCGGTTTGGCTGTTAAAGACATTCTTAAAGAAGGTTAAAAAGTACCACACCTACAGAAATTCCGAGCCGACTACTTCGATCCTTACGATCACATCCAATGTGGTTTACGGTAAGGCAACAGGCGCTCTCCCGGATGGCCGTGCAGCATTTACACCATTTGCTCCGGGCGCTACTCCGTCCTACGGCGCTGAGCAGAACGGTCTTCTCGCTTCCTTAAACTCCGTTGCAAAGCTTCCGTATGAGTATGCTCTCGATGGAATCTCCAACACTGAGACGATCGCTCCGGGTGCTCTCGGACATTCTGAGGATGAGAGAAAGAACAACCTTGTCCATGTTCTCGACGGATATTTTGATCAGGGTGCTCATCATCTCAACGTGAATGTATTCGGTCTTGATAAGCTGAAGGACGCGATGGAACATCCGGAGAAACCGGAGTACGCAAACTTCACGATCCGTGTTTCCGGTTATGCGGTTAAATTTATTGATCTGACAAGAGAGCAGCAGCTGGATGTCATTGCAAGAACTTGCCACGAGGCAATGTAAATTTATCCATTTAAAATCAGCCGGGAATGTTGTTTATTCCCGGCTGAGTCTAAATTATGAAGTTTTTTTCTGTCTTGGCATTGAGGTTTTAGTGCTTGCGCTGACCAGAATCACGCGCCAAGTCTCACGGACGTTCGACTTGAATTTTATCCCCGGCAGATTCCGGGAGAAGGGAAACTTTTATATGGAAACAACAGGCTACATTCACTCCATCGACAGTTTTGGTTCCGTAGACGGACCCGGAGTCCGCTTTGTGACTTTTCTTCAGGGCTGCCATATGCGGTGCCGGTATTGTCATAATCCGGATACGTGGAAGCTGGCAAACACTGCTGTCATTTCCGGACCACAGACCTCCGAAAACGCAGCTCATGCGAATACTGTCCAAAATACAGCTTCTGACAGCGCCGCGCCTTCCTCCGTCTGTAATTATAAAGAAATGACCCCCTCTGCCCTGATCAGACAGGCGCTCCGCTACAAGCGCTACTGGGGCAAAGAGGGCGGCATCACGGTCAGTGGAGGCGAACCGCTCTTACAGATCGATTTCATGAATGAACTTTTCCGTCTTGCAAAAGAAAACGGCGTCGGCACAGTGCTTGACACCGCGGGACAGCCGTTTACAAGAGAAGATCCATTTTTCTCAAAGCTCACCGATCTCATGGAAAATACCGATCTTGTCATGCTGGATTTAAAGCACATCGATCCGGAAAAGCACCGCGCTCTCACCGGCCATACCAACGAAAATATCCTGGCTTTCGCCAGATACCTGAATGAGATCGGCAAACCCATGTGGATCCGCCACGTCCTCGTTCCCGGCGTGACCGATGACAATGAGAATCTTCACGGCATCCGTGCGTTTTTAGATACGCTGTCCAATGTAAAAAAAGTGGAAGTTCTTCCGTACCATACACTCGGCATCTACAAATGGGAGTCCCTTGGAATCCCGTATACCTTAAAAGATGTGGATCCGCCGACTGCGGAGACGGTGAAGCGGGCAGAAGAGATACTGGGGTGCTAGACTGCCAACTCCCCAAGCTTCCCAAGCAATTCCTTCGCCTTCTCCATCATCGGCTCGCAATCCTTATGCTTCTTTCCCTTATCCTGATAGAACAGCACCGGCTTCTCTCCCTGGGCAAAGCGTAACGCAGTCTTATACTCGGCAATAAGCGCCGGGATTCCGGTGACATCGAGCTTCGCCTTGGGGTAAAGTTCGATGCGGATCTCCTGGGTGTTGATGTCCACCTCGGTCACGTAGGCGCCGTGGGCCATAGCTTTTAATTCCGCTACACGCAGCAGATTATCCACAGATTTCGGAATATCGCCGAAGCGGTCGATCAGCTCATCCTGCATATCCATATACTCGTCGTCCGTCTCGATGGCGGAAATTCTCTTGTATACATCAAGTTTCAGATACTCATTCTTGATATATCCGTCCGGAATAAATGCGTCGATATCGCAATCCACCACGGTCTCAAAGGTCTCTTCCTCTTCCTGTCCGCCCTTTAAGGCAATAACAGCCTCGTTGAGCATCTTGCAGTAAAGATCATATCCGACTGCCTCCATGTGTCCATGCTGTTCCGCTCCGAGGATATTTCCCGCGCCGCGGATCTCAAGGTCACGCATCGCGATCTTGATCCCGGATCCCAGCTCTGTGAACTCCCGGATCGCCTGAAGACGTTTTTCCGCATCCTCCTTTAACATCTTATCCCGTTTATACATCAGGAACGCATAGGAGGTCCGGTTCGACCGTCCGATCCGCCCGCGGATCTGGTAGAGCTGGGAAAGCCCCAGACGATCCGCGTCCTGAATGATCATCGTGTTGGCATTCGGAATGTCCAGCCCTGTCTCGATGATCGTTGTAGACACAAGCACATCAATCTCGCCGTTGATGAAATCCAGCATGATCTTCTCAAGCTGGTGCTCATTCATCTGACCATGGGCGAAGGCCACATTCGCGTCGGGCACGAGAGACGCCACATGGTTTGCCACCTCGTCGATGTTATTGACACGGTTGTATACATAGTACACCTGTCCGCCGCGCCCTAACTCTCTGTGGATCGCCTCGCGGATCATTTCATCGTTGTACTCCATGACATAGGTCTGGATCGGAACACGGTCCACCGGCGGCTCCTCGAGAACGCTCATGTCACGGATCCCGATAAGGCTCATATGCAGAGTCCGCGGGATCGGCGTCGCTGTCAGGGTCAGAACGTCCACGTTCTGCTTCATCTGCTTGATCTTCTCTTTGTGGGTCACACCGAACCGCTGCTCCTCATCGACGATCAGAAGTCCAAGGTTCTTAAACTGTACGTCCTTCGACAGGACTCTGTGTGTGCCGACAATAATATCCACATACCCCTTTTTCAGTCCTTCTACCGTCTTCTTCATCTCTCCCGGTGTCCGGAAACGCGACATCATGTCCACCCGCACTGGAAAATCCTTCATTCTCTGGACAAAGGTATTGTAGATCTGCTGTGCGAGGATCGTTGTCGGAACCAGATAGACCACCTGCTTTTCTTCCTGCACGGCTTTAAATGCTGCCCGGAGCGCGATCTCCGTCTTTCCGTAGCCCACATCCCCGCAGATCAGGCGGTCCATGATTTTCTTGCTCTCCATATCCCGCTTCGTATCGTCGATGGCGGTGAGCTGGTCGTCCGTCTCATCGTAGGGGAACATCTCCTCAAATTCCTTCTGCCACACCGTATCCGGTCCATACTGGAAGCCCTCCGCGTCCTGACGCGCCGCGTAGAGCTCCACGAGCTCCTTCGCGATCTCCCGGACCGCCGTGCGGACCTTTGTCTTCGTCTTTGTCCACTCGGTCCCGCCAAGCTTATTTAACTTCGGAACCTTCGCGTCAGCCCCGGCATATTTCTGGATCCCCTCCAGACGGGTCGCCGGAAGATAGAGGTTTCCGCCGTCACCGTACTCGACCTTGATATAGTCCTTGATGACATGGTCCTGCTCGATCTTCTCAATTCCCTTATAGATACCGAGACCATGGCTCTCATGCACCACGTAGTCGCCGACGGAAAGTTCGGAGAAGCTGCTGATCTTCTTTCCCTCGTAATTGTACTTTTTCCGCTTCTTCTTCCGTTTTTCCACGCCAAACATATCGCCCTCGGTGATGACGACGAACTTGATCAGCGGGTATTCAAAGCCCTTGTGAAGCTTTCCGTAGGTGACCATGATCTCCCCGGGAGCCACCGGGCGCCCCGCATCCTCCGGGCAGAAGGCACGGAGATCATACTCTCTTAAGTCCCCAGCAAGGCGGCTCGCCCTGGTTCTCGACGCGGAAAGGAGAACGACGCGGTAGCCGTCCTTTTTCCATTTTGTGAGATCCTTGATCAGGATCTCGAAGCTGTTCTGATAGGAGTTTAAATTTTTACCGGTCAGGCTGTATTTTGCCTTCGGGGTCATTCCCGGAAGACGCTGGTCGAGACCTGTCATAAAGATCGAGTGAGGCGTATGGCACTCCGCCAGCACTGTCTTTGAGGAAAATAAGAGATCCGCCTGACCCGGCAGAATATAGCCCTGCTCCAGACGGTGGGACATGCTCTCACGGAACTCCGTCTCCACGGTCTCCGCTTTTTCCTTCATGCGCTGGGGCTCATCTAAAATCAACGCGAGACCAGCTGCCTGTTTCTTTTCGGATGCTTTTCCGGCTGCCCCAGAAGACACCAAAGTGACCTTAGCGCCCACTTCTTTCATATAGTCAAGAAATGAAACTGTATCCTTACAAAAGTATCTGATATACGCATCCAGCGTCTGAACATCAAAGCCCTCCTTTAAGGATTCTACAAGCTCCCCGACAGCCCGCCGGATCCGCTGTGCCTCCTCCGGCTTTTTCTGGTCCCGGAACGCTTTTTCCTGCTTTTTCTCGTCGGCTTCCAGGCGCAAAATTCCCTCTTCGATATGTTCCTTCGTGAGGATCAGCTCCGCCGCCGGGTAGATCGTAACCTCGTCCATCTGCTGGATCGACCGCTGGCTCTCGGCATCAAAGGAACGGATGGAATCCACCTCGTCGCCCCAGAGCTCGATCCGGACCGGAACCTCCTCCGTCAGTGGGAACACATCTAAAATTCCGCCGCGGACAGAAAACTGTCCCATACCATCTACCTGTCCCATGCGCTCATAGCCCATGCCGGTGAGAAGATGCTTGATCTCCTCCATATCAAGTGTCTGCCCCACCATGATATTCAGGCAGCTTTCTTTGATCCTGGAAAGCGGCAGAAGATGGTCCATCAGACCATCCACCGTTGTCACAACAACTCCGCCTTCATCTTCCAACAGATGCTTAAACACCTGCATTCTCTGTCTTGTCAGAAGATTTCCGTGGATATCCGAGCTGTAAAACAGAAGATCCCTTGCCGGATACAGCCAGGTATTCGGCTCAAAATAGCTGAAATCATCGAAGATCTCCTTCGCGCGGGTATCGTCATAGGTCACAACGAGCCGCCACGGATTGTCCTTTGAGAGTTCATGCATCACATGGACTTTCTGGGAATCCGTCACGCCGCTGATCTGGACCGGGCCTTTCCCCTGGTCCAGATCCTGCTTCATATCGGTATACTCCGCCAGATCTACGAGCGGATTTGCAAAAACTTCAGCCATGGTTCCTCCTGTTTTTTGTTAGCTCTGAATATTTCGAATTGCAGATTTTTTTGAAATAATTTTGATTATCAAGTAAATACCTTGCAGCGTCATACTCAACAATGATCCATGCAGGATTTTACCTGTAAAATACTATTTCTCTTCCTTTTTGCGGTTATGATCATTCATCGCCTGCGCGATCCCCACGTTTACGATCTCGCACACCGCGTCCGCCGCTTCCTTCACCGCTTCATCCATCGTTGCCTGTTCTTCTTTTGAAAAGTGACCCAGCACATAATCAGCAAGATCCATCCGGGATGGCTTCTCACCGACTCCGACCTTCACCCGCGGAAACTCCTGTGTCCCAAGATGAGCGATGATGCTCTTGATCCCGTTATGTCCGCCCGCGCTTCCCTTGGCGCGGATCCTTAACTGTCCCGGTGCAAGGCTGATATCGTCATACACGATCAGGATATCCTCCGGATCTACCTTATAATAATCTGCCGCTGCGCGGATGCTCTCCCCGCTGGAATTCATATATGTCTGCGGCTTCATGAGAATGACCTTCTCCCCGCCGATGACGCCTTTCCCACAGAGCGCCTTGTGCTTCTTCTCAGAGATATCTGCCCCAATCTTCTCCGCGAGGGCATCCATGACCATAAAGCCCGCATTATGTCTTGTATTTTCATATTCCTTTCCCGGGTTTCCGAGACCTGCAATAATTAACATTTTTATCTCCTTTATACATTTCCGCTGCCTGCTGTGTGCTTTCCGCCACAGGCAGCGCAAAAACTGAATTCTTATAAAACTACAACGCATTTAAGGGGCCTTTTTCCAAAGTCCCCTGGTTTCTACATTTTATCAGCTTTGACCCCCATGCGCAAGGGGCAGTTGACGCATAACAACACAAAAAGGAATCTGCCGGCAGGTACCTCCCCCAATGTACCATCCAACCAGCTCGAAGTTGTGTTTCTGCGCTCCTCTCGTTTGAATTTCATTCCATATCATGGAATCCATTTAAATATACATTACCATCCTTAGTCGGCCCAGTGAACATATCCGCAACGTTTCCGGGAAACGTTTTCTCATCTTCACGTTCTCCCAGGAGCAGTTTGAACTCTATCTTGATGAGCTGGAACATTTATTCCTTCCGGATACAGCCCCATCAGAAACATCTGTCTCCTCCCCGGTCATCATCAGTGGGATCTTTCATACGGAGCGCTTCCTTTACCTGAAAAAGGTGGAGCAGTTTCTGCACACCGCGATCACGAATGATCTGTTTGAAGTCTACTACCAGCCCGTATATTCCCTGAAGGAGAAGCGCTACATCACGCTGGAGGCATTGAGCCGTCTACATCACCCGGAGCTCGGCTGGATCCCTCCGGACATTTTTATCCAGATCGCCGAAAAGAATAATCTGGTCGACAGAATCACGAATCTCCAGTTCCGCCGGATCTGCCGTTTTATCCAGGAGCACCCGCTCCTCACAGACAGACTCTGTAATATTAAGATGAACCTCTCCCCGTTAGACCTGATCCAGCCAAACAGCAGCTCCCGCCTGATCCGGCTTATGGATGAATATGGGGTCAAACATTCTTTCATCCAGTTCGAGATCACAGAGACCGTTGCCACAGAGTACAACAGCGCACTCAATAAGGCGGTCGATGATTTCGCAGACTCCGGAATCGGCCTCTGCCTCGATGATTTTGGTTCTGGATACGCGAACCTGAATACAGTCATGCAGCTTCCATTTTCCGCAATCAAGCTGGACCGTTCCCTCTTAAACAAAATCTGTGAGGATCCGCGCTCCGCGAACTTCTATCACAGCATCGTGTCTTCCTTCCAGAATATGGGATTCCATGTGATCTCAGAGGGTGTGGAGACAGAAGCCGAGGTGAAACTTTTAAGTGACTACGGTGTCGATATGATCCAGGGCTTCTATTTTTCAAAACCGCTCCCACCGGAGAAGCTCCTTGATCTTCTGGATAAATCATAAAAATATTTTTAACGCGATAGCCCCTTAATTTTAGCTTTCCTAAGGACTGTGCTACTACCCGTCCCAAAGAACGGTATCGCATATACTATTACTATCTGCACTGATTCCATTCTCCTCAGCATAGCTGAGGGATCAGACTTTTCATAAAAAAGAGGATCTACCAGAAGTCAATGTCCGCCGGCAGATCCTCTTTTTTTAATTTCCAAGCATAATATTCAAAATTTCCAAATCCGTGGAGTGCATACCATCTCGTCCCATGCGTCCGATACTTCGGATTGTTTCTTCAACATCATCCTCCACCAGACCTTCACCTGGCTGGAATGCCCTGTCATGTAATCCCATTTTCATTCCAAGAAGCGCGGTCTGAAGGGCTGTCGAAATTTTAGCTGCGCAGGATGATTTCGCACCATCACACACCATACCTCCCACAGTTGCGATGGTGTTGGTAATTGTCTCACAGACCACTTCATATGGATATCCAAGCATGTAGCAGATACCACAGGCTGCTCCACATGCGGCACTCACAACGCCACAGTATGCAGACAGACTTCCGATATATTTTTTCTGATGAACTGCGATCAGATTCGAAACTACAAGTCCCCGCAAAAGTTTTTCTTTTTCGATGTTTTTCTCCTGCGCGTAAACAATGACCGGCACGCTGACCGTGATCCCCTGATTACCACTTCCGGAATTGATGACCACCGGCATCGGACAGCCGTTCATTCTGGCATCCGAACCTGCGGCCGCAAATGCACGTGCCTTCAGACCCACCGTCGGCTTTTCGTTTCCGTCGATCAGGATTCTTCCAACCTCTGCTCCATACGGATGTTCCAGGCCTTCCCGGCAGATCGCCATATTGCACTCGATCTGGCGATTCAGGATCTCTTCAACATCCTCAATTTTTACTTTATCCGCAAACTCCAGAATATTTTTCACTGTGAGAAGCTGTTTGTCACCTGCCTTATGACCATTTTCCTCATCTGCCTCAGTCTTTTTCAGAACACTCATCCCATCTTTTTCCATCCGGGTGATATTTTTATGGGTCTTCTGAATCTCGACCAGCGCCGTATGTTCTCCGGCGCGCAGTTCCACTACAATGTAAAGAGTCGCCACGCCTTCGATCAGTTTACAGGTACAGAATTTCTGATTTAAAAGCTCTTTTGTCTTCTCCTGATCCTCTTTGGTCACACTCTCAAGCACTGCCAGATCCATATCCGGATCTCCGCCCACGATTCCCAGTACTGCTGCCACATCGATTCCTTTTAATCCGCCGGAGTTCGGTACTGTCACTCCCATGACATTCTTAACGATATTTCCGCTGCAGGACACTACGCATTTCTCCGGCATCTGACCTAACAGTTTCCGCGCTTTTGCTGCCGCGTAGGCGATTGCGATCGGTTCCGTGCAGCCGAGCGCCATAATCAGTTCGTCTTTTAATATTTCAAGATGGTTTGTGTATAATTTCTGGTCCATTTCTTATTTTTCCTCATGATATTTTTTAACAGTTTCTTAGCGTTTTTTCTCCTTCTGTTCTTTCTTTTTCGATTATTTTTGCTATAATAATTCATATCTTTCATCAATGTTACTGCAGAAAAATTTAAGGAGCACACTATGAACTTTTTAAATCTTTACTACTTTCGCGTGGCCGCTGAAGAACTCAGTTTCACAAATGCTGCCAAGCGTTTATTTATATCCCAGCAATCCCTCAGCAACCACATTTCCCGCCTGGAAAACGAATTCGGTGTGATCCTTTTTAACCGTACCCAACCGATCACACTCACCGAAGCTGGTAAATCCCTCTATGCAAGTTCCAAGGTTCTGCTTCAACAGAAAGAACAGATTGAAAAAAGCATGCAGGATATCCGGGACTTCCGAAAAGGTGAACTGACTCTCGGAATCAGTACCTCCCGCGGAGCTGTCATGCTTCCAAAGATACTTCCAGAATTCCGCTCTGCCTTTCCCCAGATCAAACTAAATCTTGTAGAAGGTACAACAAAAGAGATCAACCAGGCATTGTTTGAAGGACGGGCAGATCTCTGCATCGGTTTTGCGATCAATGATCCAGAAAAAGTACACGAGGAACTGCTCCATACAGAATCTCTCGTCTGCGTTATTCCAAACTCATTTTTGCCGCGCTATCTGAAGATAGACTCCACTTTGATTCCGGGTTCTGTTCAAAGTTTCAACATTTTTGCCGACTGCCCGTTTATCAAAATGCCGAAACAGACATGGCTGGGCGAAATGTTTGAAAAATGTTGTGAAAGCTACAACATTGAACCGGAAATCCTCCTCGAGACCACCAGTATGTCCACCATGGTTTCCCTCTGTTCTTCCGGAATCGGTGCCATCGTGCTTCCCGAAATCTTCGTCAGCCGCCGTATGACATTCTGGAATTCCTTCGACTGGAAAGAACAGGTGTCTGTCTTTCCGTTAAACTATCCGGCGGGCTACCGGCCGATCACAATCGCTTACATGAAAGACCACTATCTCAGCCGAGCCGCCGATGAATTCATCCGGATGGCACAGGAAAAGTTTTCCTGCTAAGCGTAGATCGGATGGATCTTCGCCTCCACATCATCTTTCGCTTTGCGGATAAATTTTAAAGTTTCCTCATTTAACGGATAGCGGATCACACAACCCGGTGTTAAGATCTGACCGCAGCCACCCATCAGTTTAAAACACTCATAAATCTGATGATGGATGGCATTGCGGTCATCTTTTGTGATATCGGTGCGGTTTAGTCCGCCCATAAGGCATTTTCCAGACTCAAGCGCCGCCTCATCCACTGACGGATATGTCTCCCATGCATGCCAGTTGAAGACCTGTACCGGATAATCCTTCAATATTTCCATCATGATATTACTTCCATGGGCATGCAGGGTATTCATCCATCCATCTTTCGCCGCATTCAGGACCTCCAAGTCATAAGGAACGCCAAATTCCTTATACTGTTCTGCAGTCATAAAATTATAAGTACTGCTCTGCGCCGCAAAGAAGATTCCGTCCGCACCGGCTTCCAGCGCTGCCCGAGCCATATTGCAGGTCGTCTCCGTAATCACTTTCAGCGCATGATGAACTGCATCCCCGTCACCATTTTCCAGATACTGAAGAAGTGTATTTCCGGACAATTTATTCGCTGTTGTCAACGGGCTGAATATCGTGAAAATGACTGGCACATCCTCATTCTTTACCTTATCGAGAACAAGTTTCAATCCTTTTAATTCTCTCGCAAGACTTCCTTCCTTTACAGAACACGGTTTCAGTTCATACCAGTCCTTCGCTTCGTGGATCGGTGTTTTTGTGACTTTCGCCACTCCGCCTTTCGCAATATCTGAATAATCAATCTCACAACCGAAGTCTTCGATGGCGTACATTCCGTTATTCATAGTCTTTATAAAGTCGATATCATACTTTTTATAAAACTCATATGTCTTTTCCGCTAAAAGTTCCGGATTCAGATCGATTCCCGGAAGATGGGTCCAGAATGAATATGGAAGTTTGTCCGGTTTTTCCCCTGCAATAGCTGCCTGAATTCTCTCTTTCTTTGTCATCATATAGCGACCTCCTTTAGCCGTTCACGTTTTTGTTTTCGATGCCAGTATATGAATTCAGATTACAAATGTCTAACAAGTTTTGTTCTTTTATTCACAATCATTCAGTTGTAATTTGGTATGCTTTTTGTTCATTTTTTTCTTTTTTATCCATTTTACAGTCATTATATTGTGATATAACACGGAAAAGCTGTTTGTTTTCTGACATAAAATTCACTAGAATGAATGTAACAAAAGCAAACGCGTTTCTTGCTGGATCAGTCTATTATGACGACAAAATTTTTTAGTTCTACTATAAAAGGAGGATCTCACATGAAAAAAATATTTGCACTTATGACCGCAGGAGCTTTAGCATTATCTCTTAGCGCATGCCAAGCTTCCAGCCAGCAGACAACAGACACCACAACAAAATCTGCTGATTCCACTGATACTGCAGCCGCCAAAAACGATGGTTCTTTCCCAAGCGAAACGATCACTCTCGTCTGCCCGTTCTCAGCCGGCGGCGGAACCGACATTGGTGCCCGCAATCTTGCACAGGCTCTTTCTAAAGTAATGGGAGTCAATGTTGTCGTTGAAAACCAGACAGGATCTGGCGGATGGGTCGCATGGACCGATCTGATCCAAGGCGATTACAAAGACGGTTATACGATCGGTCTGATCAACCATAACTATGCGATGGGTGAGCTTGATCCGGATAACCCTAGAAAATATAATCTCGATGACGTCACTGTCCTTGCAAACCAGGCTCTCGACTACAATGTCATGGCGATCCGTTCTAATGACACACGGTTCTCCGATATTGACAGCTTTATCGAGTACGCCAAATCCAATCCTGTTCTCGTTTCCGCCCAGGCAGCAGGAATTACCGACGGAGACGCAACAACTGCTGAATGGTTCAACAAGACCTTCGGAACCCAGATCACCGTTGTTCCGGTAGACGGAGCTTCCGACAGCCGCGGAATGTTCTTATCCGGTGACACAGATATCTTTTTTGCATCCATCTCTGATGTCATGGCTTCCTATCAGTCTGGTGAGATGAAGGTTGCATGCATTTTTTCCGACGAACGCAGTGACTTCATACCGGATGTTCCTACGATCAAAGAGGCAACCGGTGAAGACTTTGTCGCATTCGCAGCTCGCGGATACTTCTATCCGAATGGTGTTCCACAGGATATCGTCGACACGACCACTGACGCATTATTAAAAGCAATGGAAGATCCTGACTATATCGAAAATATGGCTGCTCTTGGTCTTCAGCTCGACAATACCTCCGGTGAGGACTTCAAAGAACTTCTTGAGAGCCAGGTTGAAACCAGAAAAATGATCTGGAACGTACAGTAACTGATCATTCCCACATAAGAAAAGGAGTTTATCCATATGGCAAAAAAGTTTCATCGCGACGTATGGGTAGGAACCGTTCTTCTCATCCTCTGTATCGCAGTGTTCTTTACTGCGGTACAGATTCCTGGACAGGCTTCCTATCTTCCGATCACTCTGTCCCTGTTAATGGGATTATGTTCTGTATTTATTATTCTGAAAGGTCTCCGGCTCACCAAGGAGCAGGATGGGGATTTCCACTACTCCATGACTATAAAGAGCAGTAAATACGCATTCCTGTTCATGTTTTTTATTTTTATCAATTTCCTTGGCTTCCGCTATATCACATACTGGATCGCGACACCGATCTTTATGCTGCTTTCCATGAAATATTTAAAGCTGAAGTCCTGGAAAGTAAACATTGTGATCACCGTTCTCTACACCCTGATCTGTTATGTTGTTTTCGTTATCATTCTTCATCTCCCGATCTATAAAGTCGGCATTCTCGGACAACTGTTCCGTTATATTTAAGGAAAGGAGCTTATAAAATGGCAGAATATTTATCACTCGCATTGAGTTCGTTCCTCTCCATTGATGTCTTTCTCGGACTGCTCGTCGGTGTTGTAGGCGGAATGATCATCGGAATTATTCCCGGATTGGGACCGTCCGTCGGCATTGCCCTGCTGCTGCCGATCTCATTTTCCATGAGTCCCACAGCTGCCCTTGTCATGATGACCGCAATGTACACAACCGGTGTGTACGGCGGATCCATCACTGCTGTTTTGTGCCATACACCAGGTACCGCGGCATCTGCGGCGACCACACTGGATGGCTATGAAATGACGAAAAAAGGCCGCGGCATGGAGGCCGTGTCCGTCGTAACCATCGCATCCGTTGTCGGTGGTATCATTGGTGCCATCTGCCTGATCTTATTTGCCCCGGCACTCGGAAGAATCAGTCAGATGTTCTCCTGCCTTGAGTATTTCCTCGTTGCCTGCTTCGGTGTTCTCGTCGTTGCCGGACTCACGGGAGATAACCAGGCAAAAGGAATCTTCGCCGCCCTGTTAGGTCTTCTGATCGGCTGCATCGGCATGGACTCCATCAGCGGCGTGTCTCGATTCACGTTCGGGCAGCTCTGGCTTGAGGATGGTCTTGACTCCACACCGATCCTGATCGGATTATTCTCAATCTCCCAGGTTCTCATCCTCGTTGAAAAGCTGATGACAGGAACCGGTGCAACCATTGTTGACGACCCGGCAGCTGCCTTAAAGGGAAAGCGTTGGGAAAAAGGCAATGCCGGTCTATTAACTCCTACCATGTTAAAAAGTTCTGTTATTGGTTCATTTATCGGATTTATCCCTGCTGCCGGCTGTTCCATCGCCGCATGGATCAGTTATGGTCTTTCCAAACGGACTTCTAAAAATCCGGAAGAATACGGAAAAGGTTCCATTGTCGGAATTGCTGCCTCTGAGGCCGCAAACAACGCAGCCTGCGGCGGTGCCATGATCCCACTTTTCACTTTAGGTATTCCTGGAAGCCCGGTCACAGCAATCCTTTACGGAGCGCTTCTCATGCATGGCTTACAGCCTGGCAGTGACCTGTTTACAGGTTCCAAGGCTCCAACCACTTATGCGATCTTCCTTGGTTTCCTTTTCGCGAATGTGCTGATGGGAATCATCGGAGTTTCCATGGCAAGACAGATGGCAAGAGTCTGCCTCGTTCCAAACTCTGTTCTCGTTCCGATCATCGTCGCATTATCCTGCATCGGTACTTATGCACTGAGCAACAGCATGTACGAAGTTATCATCATGCTCGTGTTCGGTCTCATCGGATACCTTATGAAAATCTACGGATTTGAACCGGCACCTCTGGTTCTCGGCGTTGTCCTTGCCGATATTTTGGAATCCAACTTCCGCAGAACCTTGATCATGGCTGCACCAAAGGGCGGACTCATCCCGTATTTCTTCTCCCGCCCGATTGCAATCATCATCCTGCTTGTAATCATTGGTTTCGCAATGGTTCCTGTTTTAAAAAATGTACTCACAAAAAAACAGAAGCAGTAATTTTCACTCATCCCCCTCTCTCCGGCAGGATATATTGTCCAGATATCCTGCCGGATCTTTTTATTATTTGATTATGTTTGCAAAAACTGTCGAAAGCAAAAAGTTTTTGCACTATAATGCAATTACTTGATTATTTCACCAGTTTATGCCATACTAATACTGCAGGAGGTGATAGACATGATAGATTCCCATGAACTCAGGCAGCGTGACAGTTACCTGAATAAGCTGATAGGTTTTCAAGATACAGAACCGGTCAAAGTGATTACTGGCATTCGCCGCTGCGGAAAGTCCAGTCTGTTAAAGCTGATGGTTCGGCATTTGAAAGATACCAGTGTTCTTCCGGAACAGATCCTTGAAATGAATTTTGAATCCTTTGATTTTCGCAGGATGAGTGCCGACGATATTTATCGCTATGTAAAAGAACGTATTGTTCCCGGAAAGCGGATGTATCTCTTCTTTGATGAGCTGCAGAGGATCGAAGCATGGGAGGACGCGGTAAACGCCTTCCGTGTAGATTTTGACTGTGACATCTATGTTACCGGGTCAAACGCTTACCTTCTTTCTTCGGAGTATTCCACCTACCTCTCCGGGCGGTGTGTAGAAATCAGAATGCTGCCGCTCTCATTCCGTGAATTTCTTGATTTTCACGGCTTTGAAGTACATGAAATACAAAGTGCGCTCGGGGGACTCCGCAAACAGGTATTCGACAAAAACGGGGAACGTTATGAATTGCGTGAGGTATTTGATGCCTATATAAGATTCGGCGGAATGCCGGGAATCGCCGATGTCGGTCTGGATCAGGAAAAAGCACTGTCTCTTCTTGACGGTATCTATTCCACGGTAGTCATCCGTGATATTTTAGAACGTGAAAAACGCAGGGGGCAAAAACAGATCACAGACCCCACGCTTCTGCGCAAGATCATCCTGTTCCTTGCCGACAATATCGGCTCCAGCGTATCCATTTCCTCCATAGGCAACACTTTGATAAACGAGGGGCTCCTTGACGATGGTAAACGCAAGGGCGCTCCTAGCGCACATACTGTGCAGGCATATGTGAATGCACTACTGGAAAGCTATTTTTTCTATGAGATCAAGCGCTTTGACATCAAGGGAAAGGCATACCTCCGCACGTTGGGAAAATACTATATTGTTGACATCGGCCTTCGCAATTATCTGCTGGGCTTCCGTAATCGCGACAGCGGTCATGCCATCGAAAATGTCGTTTACTTTGAATTGCTTCGCAGGGGTTATGATGTAGCGATCGGCAAGATCGGCAGCGCCGAAGTGGACTTTATTGCAACGACAGCCGATGATAAAAAGTATATCCAGGTGACAGAGTCTATGATGAGTGAGGATGTACGCAACCGGGAACTTACACCGCTGCAAAACATCCGTGATAACTACGAAAAAATCGTCTTGTCGCTTGAACCGGGGCTTGATGCCTCCTATGACGGCATCAGATCCGAAAATCTCATAGATTGGCTGCTCAATCAATAAACTCTGTATTTCAGAGCGCAGCCAAATAAACTCCGCATATTCATTCATGAGCCGTCAAAAGGCATAGCATCCAAGATCTTTCGATACAAGAAAAGCACGCAGACGTTTTTGCATCTGCGTGCTTTTCCTGTATCCGTAATTTAACTGACACTTTAATTATTTTTCCAATGCTCCGTATGCAGCAGCATATGCGCCTTATGGGACATCGGCTTTCCAAAGAAATCGCTGTAGATCTCCCTGATATCCGGGTTCTCATGAGAGTAGCGGATATCAGCTTTTGCGTCCAGCGCATAGAGCTTTCTGCCTCTCGCAAACGCCAGCTCCTCACCGTCGTGGATCGGCTGTCCGCCTCCGCCGACACAGCCGCCCGGGCAGGCCATGACTTCCACAAAGTCATAGTGGACCTCGCCGCGCTCGATCTGCTGTAAAAGTCTTCTCGTGTTTCCGAGTCCGCTGACCGCTGCTGTGCGGAGTTTGATGTCACCGATGGCAAATTC
>QWCK01004080.1_pt1 | contig 30905 bp, 27 predicted proteins | sample 1972571 | NCBI WGS metagenome assembly QWCK01 (sample SAMN09866710, study PRJNA288562) | Human gut metagenome isolate term2_stool, whole genome shotgun sequencing... | isolation source: gut | host: Homo sapiens | place: USA: California | reverse complement strand
GAGCCCGTTGTCGAGCTTGCCCATCCGCACATCCTTGTCGATCGGCAGCGGAGGCGTCTGCTGCTGTGCATCCTGCGCTCTGCCGGGGAGTATCGCCACGGCGGCGAGACTCATCACTCCGGAGAGGAGGGTAAGAAAGTGGTTACTCATGCTGTTGATTGATTTTGTATATAAGTTTTGTAGTTTTATTCTGTGGCAAATTTAGAGGAAAAAGTTGGTAGTCTCAAGTGCTAAGGTACTCACTTTGCACGCCTCTCCTACCAGACGACCAGCTCATCAGCGAATAGGAACCTCCCCCGCTGCGCCTCCTCGTACTGGATCCTAAGGTAGCGGCAGGTGGTGCGGGGGTAGAAGGTGAAGGTCTCGAAGCGTAGCTTGCGGTCCGTCGGGTCCAGTGTGGACTCGATGCGATCCACCACAGTCCACTCCTCGCCATCGCTGCTGACCGAGAGCTCTACCCACTCCGGTGCGTAGATCCCCGGGATGGTATTGTGCATGCAGCGGGTGGAGACCTTACTGATCAGTGTCTCCTCGCCCATGTCGAGTATGCCGATATTGGATGGGGTGACGATATTGCCGTACCAGCGTCCGTCGCCAAAGGAGACTGACCCGCGGTAGCCGTCCGTCAGGACGGTCTCAAATCCTCCCCCGCTGTACTTGCCCTCCACGGGCGTCTCCCACTGGATCGGCTTGCCTATGGCGCGGTGGTGATCCACCCGGAGCGTGACGGGATCGCCTACCGGCTCGCCGTTGCGGAACTGCCGGACGACGATGTCAGCGCTGTCACGCACCTCGATCGTCTCGTCCTCCCCGATCTTCGGGTCACTCATCTCGGGGACCTTGGCATCGACTCGGTACCTCATCTCGCAGGGATCTAGCTCCGTGGTCCAGCGGACGCGGGTGAGACCGGCATCCTGGTCGACCTCGGTCTCGGACCGAAGTCCATTGGTCAGATCATATGACTGTATGCCCCGCTCGTGGAGCAGAGGGATGTGCCGATTGACCCGTATGCGGAAGTCCTCCCACGACCGCTTCTGCTGTGGTGTCCAGCCGATCTCGGCGATGGCGAGTAGGCGGGGGAATATCTTATACTCCAGTGCATCATTCGTCTTGACATACTCGGTCCACATATTTCCCTGCACTCCCAGCACCAGCTCACGCTCCTCGAGGGAGAGCTCCTCCGGCACCGGGTCGAGGGCGTAGGTCTGGGCGAGGTCGCAGAAGCCCTCGTTGCTCTCGTAGTCGACTGAGAGCGGGTCCTCCTGATAGTAGTCGAGGTAGCACTGCGGGCTGGGGGTCATGATCACCTGGTGCCCGCTGCGGACAGCACGGAGTCCGCCCTCCATACCCCTCCATGACATTACGATCGCACCGGGTGCCAAGCCTCCCTCGAGGATCTCGTCCCAGCCGATGAAGTGTCGGCCGTCCTTCTCGATCATCTCGCCCATGCGGTGGATGAAGTAGCTCTGCAGCTCATCCACGTCCTTGAGCTTTGCACGGCGCATCACCTCGCGGCACTTGGGACAGCTCTTCCACGCCTGCTTGCCCGCCTCGTCCCCGCCGAGGTGGATGTATGCGGAGGGGAAAATGTCGTAAACCTCGCTTAGGACATCGCGGAGGAACTGGTAGCTCATCGGATTTCCGATGCAGAAGTCACTCTCTCCCCGCCGAGCTCTCCCGCTGCAGCTCAGCATCGGATAGGCGTGCAGCACCTCCTCACTGTGGCCCGGCATCTCTATCTCCGGGATCACCGTGATGCCTCGGGCGGCAGCATAGGCAACGATCTCCCGTGCCTGCTCCTGCGTGTAGTATCCGCCATAAGCGTCTGATGTCCCCTCCTTAGCGTAGCGCCGGTCGCCCTCTATCCACCACTTCACCCAGTCGCTCTCTGAGCGATAGGCGGTCCGCTCAGTGAGCCGGGGGCGGCTCTTGATCTCCAAGCGCCAGCCACCGGCATCGGTGAGGTGCCAGTGGAGGCGATTGAGCTTGTACCGCTGCATCTCATTGAGCAACTTTTTCACCTCCTCCACGCCGAAGAAGTGGCGGCTCTCGTCGAGCATCAGTCCGCGGTACTCGAGCCGTGGCTTGTCCTTAATCTCCACCGTAGGGATCCCGGCAGGCATTATCAGCTGTCGGAGCGTCTGTAGGGCATAGCCGATCCCATCCTCATCGGCAGCGGTGATCCGGATGCCGCCTCGCTTCACGGAGAGTGTGTAGGCTCCCGGCGTGGTCAGCTCCTTGGCGTCTATCGTGCAGACGACTGACCCGTAGGTGTACTCCGGCGTCAGCTCCAGAGTGGGCAGGCCTGCTTTGCTGAGGTCCGCATTGAGTCCCTCGACGAGTATGCGATTGCGCTCATCCGCTGAGGGGAGGACGATCGTGTGTCCCTTGGTGAGTGGCACCACACCACCATCCTGCCAGACCACCTCCTCGGGCATCGGGAGCAGGGTGGGGTAGTCGGACGACTTACCTCCGAGCCGACAGCTCGATAGGATGAGGAGAAGAAGGGTGAAAGTGATCGCTGGGTGTCTCATGGGCTCTGTGGTATAGGGGTAAAAAAGAGTGTGCACCCTCTTCCGCCTAAGGTCTAGCCTTACGATCTGGGTGCACACTCATGATGAAATCAATATCGTCGACTTAGAGTGTAGCGTGGTCTGCCTCTGCCCAGCCTCTGAGTCCCTCGATGAGGGCGTCGTTCTCCGCCTGATGGGGGAGGGGGGCGATGCGAATTTCGTTGCCATGGATGTCGATCCCCTTGGCTGCTGTGCCGACGAGGATATGGTGCTCCTTGAGCAGATACTCCGCCACTTGCTGGGCGGGACTGCTGCACTCGACGATGAAGAAGGGCGCATCACTGAGCCTGCTCTCGAAGCCCTCGATCTTGTCGATCTCCTTGGCGAGCAGTCGTGCGTCCCTGAGCCACTTGCGGATAGGGATAGTGAAGGATGCGGGGTGGACAAGCACGTAGTGGACCGCCTCCAGTGCGAGCGAACTAATCCCGGTCGGGACATAATCCTCCCTGAGGCCGTTGATGAAGTCCGGTCGGGCGCAGATATAGCCGACGCAGAGCCCGGCGAGGTTGTAGGCGCGGGAGAAGGACGAGAGTACCACGAGATTGGGGTACTTCTGTATGTCCGACTCCTTCAGCGTCTCCTCGAGGACATACTTCCGCATAGAGAGGTCGACGATGATGGTGGTGTCGGGATGCTTCTTGAGGAGCGAGAGGAGATCTCTGTGGCGGTAGACCTTGCCGTCCGGATTGTTGGGCACGGAGAGCCAGACGAAGTCGATCCCGTCTGTCACCAGATCCGAGAGCTGCGTCCCCTCAGGTGCCTCCGTCACTTCGTGCCCGGCGTGGTGAAGCGCTTGGCGAAACTCCATCCCGGTAGGCGGAAGGATCAGCGAGCGTGCCCCGCGATGTGCATCGGCGATCAGCCGAACCGCACCATCACCACCGTCGGTGATGAGAAGCTCGTCCTCGTCGATCTCCAGCCGACGCGAGAGCAGCCGTGCGATCCGTGCGCTGCTGTCGCCGGGAGCCTTGGAGATCAGGTCGATCTGATTGACCAAGTGCTCCTTGATCGGATCGAGACGAGCGCCCTGCCACTTGAGGGTGCTGAAGTCGAGCACCACCTCCTCTTCTTTCTCCTGCTCTCTACGAGCAGAACCTTTAGCCGTATGAGTCATAAGTCGATATGAATGCGATTCTGTTTTTCCTAAGGTCAAAGGTACTAATAATCACCCACACCCCTCGCCCTGCACCGTGAGCATAACAGGGGTGACGCATTTGAGCTTTAAAGCAAAGAAGTGATAATCCCTGTGTCGCTGTGCAATCCTGTCGACTGATCCCCGCCCTGCTGCTACTGCCTGCCGATCCCGCAGGGGCGAAGCCCCGGAGGGATCATCGTTTTTTAGACCGGGTGTCGAGGCACGAGGTGCCGAAGACCCCGGGAAAGAACGACGTATTTAAGATATACGACCCTGCCAGGGCGTCGCACTGGATGAGTAAGCTGATAGTGCGACACCCTGGCAGGGTCGCGATCGCTTGCTTCGCCTAATCCACGGGTCTTCGGTGCTACGCCCCTCGACGATCATGTGACAAACTTACAGCTAAAAAGCGAGCGCCCCTTGGGTTCGCTCCAACAGTGCAAATATAGCACCCCCACCGGGAGGAGTTGTCTCTCAGAGTCTCTAGGTGTCTCTTCCTGTCATTTCCTGAACAAAAGTGCGTCTCCTGCGACTTCGTCACCTCGTGCGTCGATGTGCAATAAGCGTACGCATTAGACCTCGACCCCTTGCGGGTCACCGGGAAAGAGGATTTCTGCTCGGCGACCCGCAAGGGGTCGAGGGAGTAGGGACGGGTCACTGTACATCGGTCACCGCTTCGCGGATGACCGATGCCTATGGAGCGAGCACCCTTCGGGTGCCTCTCGGATGAGCCCCCTGGGTATATGATTACACCAATGCTCAAATGCGTCACCCCTGGGGAGCATAACAGGGGGTGGACAGACCGATTATCTTTTCCCGATACTAGGGGCAAATGGGGCTCTCTTAGCAGCAAATATCCCGCTGCTTCTTGACCAAGTCGAGGTGAACCTCGGTGCCCTGGATGAGAGTCTGGGCGATCGGGCAGTGCGCCTCGGTCATCTCCAGCCAGCGGCGCTTCTGGTCGGCATCGGCCTCGAGATCTGCCTCCATACGGATGTCGATCCGCCGGATCGCCGGTCCCAGCTCAGGCTCCAGCTCGCCGATGACAGTCAGCCGAAGGCTCCTGAGGTCGATGCCGATGCGCTCAGCGGCTCGGTGTGCGACGACATTGACGCAGCCGGCGAGAGCGCCGAGGAGCACCTCGACCGGATTGGCAGCCTCATCGGTCCCGCCTTCGTCGGTCGGTTCATCGGTATGAAATACAAATTGCCGGACCTTGATCTCTGTGCGGCAGTCGGTCTCGCCCTCGGCGCGAGCGACGAGCTTGATGGTTTTCTTTTCACTCATAATGCATTCTTTATATGGGATGATCTCCCCAAACGTACGACTTTTTTCCTACTCTTGGGTACAAAAAAGCACTGCCGACGGAGTGCCGGCAGTGCTTATGGTGAGATGGGAGGAGGTTATTTCTTCTCCTTTGTGAAGTTGACCTTAACCTTCTTGGTGAAGAGGTAGCCTGTGAGCGTCTCCTCTGAGGTCCTGGTGAGGTCAAAAGAGAGGACTCCCGGCTGCGCGTCCCACGCCTTGTCGAGGCTGAGAGTTACCTTGGGGCCTTGCTCGTGAGGGTAAAGCGGTTGTTGCCATCAAAGGTGAGGATCCACGCCACGGGGTCGATGTCGGTCTTATTGTCCTTGACCTCTGCCACCCACGTGGTATTGGCGAGTGATGAAGCATTGTCCGGGATATTTTCGTCCTCCTCCTTGCATGAAGATGCGAAGAGGGTGAGACCGATGAGTGCCATCGTGGCGATGAGAATATTCTTGACTTTCATAATCTTGCTATTTTGGTTTGGTGAAACATTTAGCATCACAAAGTTCTGATATAATAGTCAGCAAGCCAAATTTTCGCCGTTAAATAGTCTTGTGGTCTGTCACTAAACCTTGTAGTGGAGCGATTTGTCCTCTCCAATGGGTCACGCCACGATGTTTCGACCGATCCAGAAGAGGACGATCACCACGAGTGCCACAACGGATGCCCGGTAGCCGTAGAGCTGGTCGTAGAGCCGGGTACCTCTACCGTTATGGTGAGACAGAGGCTTCAGGATCAGCCCGAGGAGGAGATAGGGTAGAGCGATGACGAGGAGAGGATTCATACGCCAGGCGCCGGGGAGGTCGAGATTGAGGAGATGATGGATCGCTCGCTGTGAGCCACATCCCGGGCAGAGGTACCCCGTCAGTAGCCGAAAGGGACACCTCGGGAAGATCGGCACCACAGAGGGGTCGAGGTACTTGTAGACGACGGCAATCCCTGCGAGGAGTATGACGATCAGGATCAACCCTACTCGTCGGCGCATCTCAGAACTCGCTAATGGAGGTCAGGCTAATGCTGGACAGGGCACCCATCAGCGCCAGGATGGCGTAGATCCCCACTACGGCAATGCCGCACCAGAAGCCGTAGGTGACCCACTGCTTCGCCTTGGCGGAAAATTCGTTAGCCGCCGTGATGTTTCCGCTCGAGAAGGCACTATTTGCCTGCACCGAGTAGACGATCCCGAGGATCCCGAAGACCATGCAGCAGAAGAGTGTGACCAGGATCGACTCCACGAGATAGTCCTTGGGCTTGACGACGCCGGACGGCGACACGGATCCCTCGGGTAGGAGTACAGCGGAGAGCTCAGGGAGGTTGATCGCCTGTATCCAGTCGGGAAGTCCCTCTCTCCACACATAGGTCTGTGGGGTCACTCTCCCCCTAAGTTGGTCGATGGTGTATGGTCCTTGCTGCTCACTTCCATTCAGTATGTAATACTCTGACATAAGGTTTTGTTGCGATGAGTTTGGTTTTGTCTGAGAGCAAAGTTAGGAATAATCGGCACCACTGCCACTAAGGAAAGAGCCTGCTCACACCGGCTTGGAGAAGCGCCTGTCCGTCTGCTGCATCAAGGGATCGAGTGAGGCAGCCACGTAGCGCACGTAGGGCGAGCCGATAGGTAGCTCGATCCCCTCAGGGGTCAGATTTATCAGTCCGTCCGCTGCCATCTCGTGCAGCTTGTCCCGATCGTATACTACGGCCTGCATAGTCTCCTCTATGGTGGTGCCGAGCCGCTCAGCCACTTCGCTCCACCGAAGGCGGTAGTTGCACATCAGAGTCTCGATCACCTCTCGGACGATCTGCTCCCGCGGGGAGAGCAGGTAGCCTCTCTCGGTGTAGAGTCGCCCGGCACTGAGGGTGTCGATGTACTCGGTGATGTCTCGCCCGTTCTGCGCATAGGCGGTGCCGAGCTGGCTGATGCCGGTGACACCGAGAGCGTAGACCTGTGCCGTGGTCCTGAGGGTGCAGTACCCCTGGAAATTTCGTCTCAGTCGGCCCTCGTCAAGCGCTATGCTGAGCTCGTCAGATGGGAGGACAAAGTGATCCATCCCGATGGATCTGTAGCCCTCGCCGTGGAGTATGTCGGCAGCACGGCGGTACATGGTCTGCTTCTCGCCCGGCTCCGGGAGACCTGCCCGCTCTAAGATCAGCTGCCGCTTGTGTACCCATGGCACGTGACCGTAGCTAAAGGTGACTATCCGCTCCGGATGGATCTCCGCCGCCATCCGGACTGATCGCGCAAAGCTCTCCGCCGTCTGGTGCGGCAGACCGAAGAGGAGATCCATATTGACCGTTGCCCCTGCGTCGTGCAGCATCGACACGATCTCACTGACGGGGAGGAGTGGGGGCTCACGGTGGACGATCCGCAGCACCTCCTCGTCAAAGTCCTGCACCCCGAGACTGTAGCGACTGAAGCGGCAGTCGATCAGCTCTGACCAAGCATGCTCATCGAGGTACCCGGGATGGCACTCGATCGCGATCTCCGGTCGGTCGATCGTTTCCATGAGAGAGAGGAGGTGCTCATTGAGCTCGCGGAGGTAGTGGGCAGGTATGGCAGTGGGACTGCCGCCGCCATAGTGGATCTGTGAGATCTTGCGTCCCGGTGTGAGGTGCGTGGCGATCAGGTCGATCTCTTTATGGAGCGCCTCCACGTAAGCCTCTATGCGATCCGGGCGAGCCATCGGGTAGGAGTTGCAGGCGCAGAAGTGGCAGAGCTGGCGACAGAAGGGGATGTGTATGTAGAAGGAGACGTGGTTGTCCGATGCCAAGAAATTGGCAGGCGGGTAGCTGGTGTAGCGGGGGACAGGTTGATTGTACTTCTCGAGGAGGGTATCGCTATTTTTCATTCTTAAAGACAAGGTGTATGTAGATAAGTGAGATGAGGGCCAGCAGCACGGCAAGGGCAAAGAGTCCACTGTAGCCGGTGTGGTCTGCGACCACGCCACCGAGGATCGCCATCCCCATACCGCAGAGGTGGGTGATGACGATCTGCACCGTGAAGTCCGTCCCCTCGCGACCCTCTCGTAGGGTCTCCATGGAGGAGACGTAGACGACGACCGTTGCGCTTCCGTAAGCCGCCCACAGCAGCATCACACCGATACTCACGAGGAGCGTGCTGACCTCGACCTGAGTCAGCATGAGGAAGTAGAGTGTGGCGACTAAGATCAGTGTGGCGAAGTACTTCCGCGCCCGATAGATCCCGATGCGGCGGACGATGAAGCCCGAGGCGAGGGAGCTTACAAAGGCGGTACCGGTGCCGAGCAGTCCGCTCAGGATGCCTATGGAGCCCATATCAAACCCCTGATCCACAAGCCACGGACGCAGCATAGGCAGTATCGCCATCAGACCCGAGTAGAAGAGTAGGAGGAAGAGCACCTGGCGCCAGATCCCCTTACGGGAAAAGAAGAGGGCGAAGTCACCGATCCCGGCTCGTCGCTTGGGATCTTTTTTCTCAAAAGAGATCTGTCGCTCCAGACCTAAGGGAACCAGCGCCAGCAGCACGAAGAGTGCCAGGCAGAGCAGGACTATCTGCCAGCCGTACCGATGTAGGACGACCAGTAGCAGCCCGCTACCGACCAGTGTGCCGGCGAAGCTTCCTGAGGACTGCATCGTATTGACGAGGCTCTTATCGCGCCCTCCGTAACTAAGCGCTGCGAGGGAGTCGGTGGCGATGTCTTGTGTCCCGGAGGCGATCAGCGCCAGGATGATCAGCCCGAGGATCAGGTAGATGTCTGTGCTCACTTGCAGCAGACCTATGGCGCAGAGCAGTCCGGCGTAGATCACCTCCGAGACGATGATGCAACGCTTGTAGTCCCGCACCGTCAGGCAGTGGCGGTCCACCAAGGGCGCCCAGAGGAACTTCAGGATCCATGGGAGCTTAACCAGCTGGAGGAGTCCGATGGAGGAGAGGGAGAACTGCTGCTCCCGCATCATCACCTGCAGTGCTGTGGAGAGGAAGCTCGAGGGGATGGACTGCGCCACGTAGAGACAGAAAAACGTCCCCAGTGTAAGTGCCTCAGCTCGGTATAGCGTACTATCCTTCTGCTTCATAAGGTGATGACGCTGGGGAGGAGGTGGTATCGTCCGGTGGAGGTGCGGGGCAGCCTCTGCTCCTCAGGGCTGCGGAGGAGCGGTCCCTCGGCGACATCGTAGTGACCGAAGCGGTAGTAGCCGTTGGCTCTGCCGCCCCAGCCAAAGTTGCAGTGGAGGTAGAGAGTGTCCCTCGTGCGGAGGAGTCCATCCACGAGCCAGGTGTGGAAAGTGAGGTCCTCCCGCCCGGCGGTGAGGATTACAGGTAATCCACTTCGGAGGCTCTGCTCGATCGTCCCTCTCAGCCCCCACCAGTGGAGTCTCGCCCGGCTGAAGCCCATACGCCTGAGGAGAAGGAGGATGCGCCAGGGCCAAGTGAGCCCAAAGTCGGTCGTGTAGATCGTCGAGAGTGCTTCGCCCATCTCAGAGAGAAATCGGCCTGCCATCTCCCGCTCTGCAGCGGTGGAGGTGACCCGGGGATCGAGGGCGGAGACCCGCTCGAGGGAGCGGTAGAGAGGGTTTCGGGAGTTGTGATCTACCGCCAGCCGGGTGAGGAGCTGTGCCAGTGCCACCGGAGCGCAGCCGGCAGGGGAGCGCCCGATGGGTGATGAGGGTCGCAGTCCTCTCCGGATCGGGGTATTGAGGTCAAAGGGGGTACCCTGATGCCAGATCGTACGGATCATCATCGGGATGTACTCCGTCACAACTTCGGGCGTGATCAGGGCGGAGCCGCTGAGGAGATCCGTCAGACTTTGCCTCTTTTCCTTCTCAGTCATGCTCTTCCAGATATCGTCGGATTGCACTTACGACCAGCTCCGCCGCCTCGAGCTCCTCCTCCGCGCTCCTCAGGTGACCAATCGGTACCACCACATGCGCTCGGGAGTAGTAGGGGTCTCTCTTCAGCGAGATCGCCTCGAGGTAGTCCCGTACCTCGCTAAGCGTCTTCTCTGCTACTGCCGGTCGGGTCGCTCGGACGCTGTAGAGTCGGTCGGCGAGGATATCAAGCGGTGAGCGGAGGTAGACCACCATTCCGCGAGCCAGCATCCTGTCCATATTGTCCTCCCAGGTCGGCAGTCCCCCGCCGGTGGCGATGAGGGTGTCCTCGGTCTGCAGCAGCTCCAGCAGCGTCACCCGCTCTCTCTTGCGAAACTTATCGATCCCGCAGCAACCGATCATTGATGAAATAGTAGTGTGGTACCGGCTCTCGACGAAGAGGTCTGTGTCGACAAATTGCAACCCAAGCCGCTCGGCAACGATCCGCCCGATGGTGCTCTTCCCCACGCCGGGGAGTCCTATGAGGAATAGTGGTCTCACTGCGCTGTCGCTCTTACCTTACGATACATAACCCAATAGAAAAAGAGTGCAAACCCCTCCGAGACGGCTGTGAGGATAATGATAACCATCGTCAGCCCCCTGTCGTAGAGCAGTCCGCTCAGAGCTGAGCCGGCGAGTAGCGCCAGCCCGTAGAAGGTATTGAAGAGCCCGAAGCCGAGTCCGCGCTTCTTGTACGGCGTCAGGTCGGCTATCGCCGAGCGCATCACAGTCTCATGAGCGCCGAGGATCACACCGAGGATCACCATACCGGAGATGACCACCGGGACGGAGGTGCTGAGGGTGAGGACCGGGAGCAGCAGGGTGAGGAGTGGCACGATGAGGAGCACCAGGATGCCGCCGGTCCTGGAGCCGGTTCGCTCCTTCAGTCGGTCGTAAGTTCGCCCGATCAGCAGCGCCACTAAGGCATCGACACCCATGGCGCCGGCGTAGAGCATCGTAATCATCGTGTCGGACATAACGGACTGCACCTTGAGGTGATAGCCGATAATGCCGAAATTGAGCAGACCGAAGGCGGTAAAGAAGGTGAAGGCGGAGTAGATCCAGAACATCCGGCTCAGCTTACCCGGCTCGCCGGCAGGGGTAACCCCACCGTGCTCTTGTTCCAGGCGCGTCACCCGCCGCCAGACGTAGACGAGGAAGAGCATCAGCACGACGAAGGGGATCGACAGGAGCTTGTACCCAAGCTGAAACTCCTCCACGCCGCTCTGACCTGCGTAGTAAAAGACTGCGGTGAAGATCAGCGGTCCGAGGAATGCCCCGAGCTGGTCGAGCGCCTCCTGCAGTCCGAAGGCGAAGCCCAGTCCCACCTGCCGCTCCGAGATGCCGGAGAGGAGCGTGTCCTTGGCCGGGCTGCGGAAGGCCTTCCCGATCCGCTCCGTCAGGATCAGGACGATGAGTACACCCCAGCTGGTGGTGCAGCCCATAAGCGGTATCACGAAGTGGACCCCATAGCCGAGGAAGAGGAAGAGCCAGTACTTGCCACTCTTGTCGAGGATGACACCGGAGATGAGCCGGAGGGCGTAGCCGATGAACTCACCCAGCCCAAAGACCAGCCCCACCTGAGCCGCCGACACACCGAGGAGGCTGAGGTACTGACCATTGACACTCCGAGCGGACTCGTGGACGATGTCTCCCAGCATGCTGATGATGCCGAAGAGGACGATCACCCCGAGTACCTGTCTCCGGACAGACTTGTCCTGCGTATGATCTGCTGTCATAATATTAGCCTTTTGCGCCACAAAGGTACGCAATCGAGTGGTGGTTTAGTACCCCGCTCTCATCCTCGTGACACAGGATCGGTCCAGCGCTTCCGGTTTCTCCATTAAAACCCCTTACTTTAAGGCTGTTATAAGTGTGTCAAGGTTATTGGTGTGCAACGAGTTGGCTATCAGTATGAAGAGAACCGCTATTTCTATACCCGGTATTAGTATTCACTATTACCGGTATTAGTGTCGACTAATACCGATAATAGTGAATACTAATATCGGGTATAGTCTGAGGGTGTCCCTGTGTGATCCGGATCTGCTTCCCCGGCTTGATTCGTTCTCCCTCGTCTCTTCTCACGCTTTCATCCAAACATAAAAAGGACCCTTGACATGAGCCAAGAGTCCTTTAGTATCGTATATGCCCTCGTCAAGTGAGGACGTGCTTATGCGCCGACGCGGATAACATCTCCCGGTCGGATCATGCTGCTCTTGCGGAGCTTCGGATTGAGCCTCCGGATCTGAGCCACTGAGGTGCCGGTCTTCTTGGCGATGTGAGACAGAGTATCGCCCTTGCGGACTCGGTAGGTCTTGAAGGAGTTGTCCCTCGTCTTCGTATTGCTTGCTCTGTACTGGTCGGCAGAGTTGCTCCGGGTGGAGCGACCCTTGGCATAGACGTACATCTCATTGCGAGGCGCACCGCTGGCAAAGTCGATCAGCTGCTGAGGATTGAGCGCAATGCCCATAAATCGTGTCTCATAGTGGAGGTGCGGACCGGTAGAGCGTCCGGTGCTGCCACCAAGTCCGATCGCGTCGCCGGCATGGACGACGGTATTCTCTTTCACGAGCTGCTTGGAGAGGTGACCGTAGAGGGTCTCCAGACCATTGGGGTGACGGATCACCACGTACTTACCATAGCCCCGACCATCGATGTCGACCAGTCGTACGCGACCGGAGAAGGTGGCGCGGACGGTGTCGCCGCGATTGAGGTCAATGTCCACGCCATAGTGCATACGACGGAAGCGACGACGATAGCCGTAGCCGCTATTGATGCGTCGGATGCCATCCAGTGGGTAGACAAATTCCTTGAGACTGATCTCGTAGCGAGAGGGGATGACAGCAGACGCCCCGTGGATGGGGTTTAGGGAGCTGTTCCAGGAGTCCTCGCCGTAGAGGTCAACAGAGGGGTAGAGGAGATCCTCCTCAGTCAGTTCGTCCAGATTGAGAGACTCATTGATCGCCTTAGCGAAGCTGGTGACCAGCGTTGTGTCTCTGTAATTGAGGTTAGAAGCGAGTAGCTGCGCGGCTGCTCCGGTTTTCTTGTCCGCGTCCTTGGAGACGACCTCGGTGGACTTCCGGGTGTGGTGATTGGTCGTTTCGTTACTCTTCTGTGCATAGCCAAGGGCACAAGTGACGAGTAATGCTCCGACAGCCACCACTCTCCGAAGTAGTGAGTTGGGTGTACTCATTCTGTAATAAAAGAAGGTTGACATCCCCTCCTCAGACTCCCTCAAGCTTTGGCGTGCTCTCATCGTCCACAGTAGTATGGGACGCCAAGACCAAGTCAACTCCGGAGGACGAAACAGGAGAAGATATAAAACACAATTTCTGTAGGAGTTTCCCTCATTTCTTGACTATGAAAGCTCATCACCACAGTGGCCCCGTACACTTACGAGCGGCTCACACGGGCAACAGTCTCCCAAGAGAGAGAACTCTTACACGGCGCAAGGTACAAATTATTTCCTGAGTTGGCACAGGTGATATCCCCTTTGCCCATATATTTAAGCACTTTTTAGCACCATTTTGACTTCAGGCGCTCTCTTTGTGTATGCTCCGCTGCTCGCGGACTTGTCGTCGGTCGTGGTGGATCACCTGGAGGGCGTTGAAGATGTTCTGGAAGATAGAGTAGGCCGCTTGCGACACGGAGGCGATGGGATTGAGGTACGACTGGATCATCCATATGCTGATGGAGGAGTTTTTCTGCCCCAGAGCCTGACCGATGGTGACGCTCTCGCCGAGCACCTTCCTACTCATTGCCTTGCCGACAGAGTACTGGATGATGCAGGTGACGAGGCCGATCAGCACCAGCACGACAATCATCGTCGCCACGCCCTGACGCTCCTGCGCAACGAAGTGGACGGTATTGGCGATGACGAGCGAGAGGAGGAAGATCCATATGTAGAGAGAGGCGGAGGAGAGGGAGCGAACCCGGGCGTGTAGGGAGGGGAGCTTCCAGCGGATCCCGAAGGCGGTCAGCAGCGGGATCATCACGATCGGAAGCACGCCCACAAGCACATGCACCATCGACTCAAGGAGAGTCCCCTGGGGATGACCGAGCCAGCCGAGGATCAGCGGACCGGTGATGATGATGCTCAGACAATTGAGCACCACATAGGAGGTGACGATGGCGATGGAGCCACCAAGGAGCCCTACGATCACCGGTGCTGCTGCCGCCACGGGACAGAGGAAGCACATCAGTACCGCCTGGGCGTAGATCTCCGCATACGGCACCGGGAGGTACCGCACCAGGAAGTACCCGCCGAGTGCCAACACTATCTGTGTGACGATGAGGGTCAGGTGGATCGGTCTCGGGCGTATGTCCCGCGGTGCGATCCGGGAGAAGGTGAAGAAGAGCATCGTCATCAGCACGTAGGGGATCATCGGGCTGAGGACCGACAGAGGTCGGTAGGCGACGATACCGAGTAGGATGCTCCCGAAGAGTCCGTACTCCTTGAGGAGCCTCTGGATCGTTGTCCTGGCGTCTCTGCTCACCTTAGCTGTACCTGGTCGACCATATCCTCCGCCAGTCGTGCGTGGAGGAAGAGCCCAGCCATCTCCGCAAACTCGCCATCCTCCTCTGTCGTGAGGAAGTGCGAGATCCCATTCTTACTCAGTCGCCTCTCCATCTCCGGGTGACGCTGCAGGTACTTCTGCGTAGACTCCGCTACGATCATACCCTGCTCCGCGATCACGATGTCGTCGCGGACAAACTCCCGTATGCGGGGGAGCAGGACCGGGTAGTGCGTGCAAGCGAGCTGGATGGTGTCGATCCTCGGATCCTTCCGCAGTAGTTCCTCGATATTGCGTCGTACGAAGTAATTGACTCCCTCATTGGCCTGATACTCGCCCCCCTCGATGAGAGAGACCCACATCTTGGGCGCCTGCTGCGTGAGTTGGATCTCGGGGTGGAGGCGATTCACCTCCAGGAGATAGGTGTTGCTCTTCACCGTCGCCGGTGTTGCGAGTATTCCCACATGCCCATTTCGGGTCAGCTCCCCGAGCCGCTCCACCGTGGGGCGGATGACGCCGAGGATACGACGAGATGGGTCGCTGCTCGTCGGGAGATCGACCTGCTGCAGTAGCCTCAGTGCATGAGCGGAGACCGTATTGCAGGCGATGATCACCATCGGGCAGCCGCAGGCAAAGAGATGCGACACCGCCTCGCGAGCGTACTCGTAGATCGTCGGGAGGGAGTGCTTCCCATAGGGTGCACGGGCGTTGTCACCGAGGTAGAGGAAGTCGTACTCCGGCAGCAGCTTGCGTAGGTAGCGGAGGATCGTCAGCCCTCCGTAGCCTGAGTCGAAGACTCCGATCGGAGCCTCCATGTAGGGGAATGGGGTTAGTGTCCTGCCTATGCTCATAGACCCACCTCTATCTCTCGACCGAAGGGATGAAGTGCAATCCCCGCAAACTTGAAGTGCTGCTTTCCGAAGGGGATCCCGATGATCGTGATGCAGAGGAGGATCCCGAAGAGGAAGTGCACGAGGGCGATCCAGATACCGCCGAGGATAAACCAGAGGATATTAAGAAACGTGCTCCCCAGCCCTCCTCTTGACTCACTCACCTTGCTCCCAAAGGGGAAGACCATTACGGCAGCGATCTTGAAGAGCTGAAAGCCAAAGGGGATCCCCACGATCGTCAGGCAGAGCACCAGCCCCGCCGTCATGTAGCCGATGGCGGTCTCCAGCCCGCCGAAGATCCACCAGATAATATTTCCCAGGATCTTCATCACTCGCCTTTCATCTTGAGGAACCTGTCAGCTGCGATAGCCGCACGGCAGCCGATGCCGGCTGCGGATACGGCCTGGCGATAGACTGAGTCAGCCACGTCACCGGCAGCATAGACGCCCTCGATCTCCGTCGCCGGGTCGCCGCTGTCCTTCGTGAGGATAAACCCATGCTCATCGAGCTTCAGTTGGCCATTCAGGAAGTCGGTATTGGGCTTATGTCCGATAGCCTCGAAGAATCCGTCGATCGCAATCTCGGTGCGGTGCTCATCCGCTTCGCCCTTATTCACCACCAACTTTGCTCCCTGTACGGTAGGCTCCCCGAAGAGTCCCTCAGCCTGATGCTTCCAGAGCACTTCGATATTCTCTGTCTCCAGGACTCGATCCTGCATCACCTGACTGGCACGCAGCTCATCTCGGCGGACGAAGAGGTAGACCTTCTTGGCTAGGCTGGAGAGATAGATCGCATCACCACAGGCTGTGTCTCCGCCGCCGACGACGGCAACGGTCTTACCTCTGTAGAAAAATCCATCGCAGGTGGCGCAGGCGCTCACGCCGGCACCCATATACTTCTTCTCCTCAGGTAGCCCGAGCATCTTGGCAGAGGCGCCGGTGGCGATGATCACAGACTTGGCGGTGATGGTGTACTCACTATCCACAGTGGCGACGAAGGGGCGCTGGCTGAGGTCTATCTCTGAGACCAGTCCGGAACGGATATCTGCCCCATAGCGCTCGGCCTGCTTACGTAGGTCATCCATCATCTCGAAGCCTCCTACGCCCTCGGGGTAACCGGGAAAGTTCTCTATCGACGTGGTCTCCGTCAGCTGTCCGCCCGGCTGCAGTCCCTCTATGACGATGGGGGAGCGATTGGCGCGCGCAGCATAGATGGCTGCGGTGTATCCCGCCGGACCGGAGCCGATGATCAGGATGTCTGTCTGAGTATTCTTGTCGGTATTCATAACGATCTTATCTTAAGTCTATGAGTGTTGCTCCCTTGATCTTCTCAGGAGTGTATCTAAAAAATGATCTATCCTTCAGTTCCTTAAACTGTCCCTCCTCAAAGCGTGTCACCTCTATCAGCACCGGCTCCATAAGCCCCTTCTCCTCCAGGCGAAGGGAGATAGGGCGCCCGTCGGGTGCGATCAGTGCCTCGAGCCTGGCGAGGGATCCGTCGTATCGGTTTTTCCCCTTTGTGCGAGGCACCGCGGTGACGCGGATATTCTTGCCCTCCCTTTTCTTCGTGAGGGAGAAGGCATTCTTCCTCACGCCCTCGAGATTGAGCAGCGGATTGATCTCCATCAGGTCTTCCTTGTGCGGTGTGGAGAGATTGACCTCCCCGCTCTGCTTGACGTAGACCCAGAGGTCCGTCCCGTCGTACCACGCCTTGACCTCCTCAGAGTCGTAGTAAAACCGTCGTCCCTCGGCGTAGTACTTGCAGTCTGTCGTCACGTCCTCGAGGGTCATTTGGAAGCCAACTTGCAGTCCCTCCTTTGCCTGAAGTCGCTCAATGGACTTGTCTAGTACGTCTGCTGTCTGCGCTCTTGCGGTCGTGGCGCAGAATGCGACGAAAAGGAGCCAAAAGAATATGTGGGTGGATGAAAAGGACATAATATATTGTGTGTCTTAGATCTCCGGATGAAGGATCCGCTCGAGCTGCTCCTGTGTCGTTACTAAGAGCTCGCGCGAGCCTCGCCCGTCCGGCTTACTGATAATGCCTGCCGCCTCCAGCTGGTTGCAGAGCCGGGCAGCGCGGTTGTATCCTATGGCAAAGAGCTGCTGGATCAGCGAGATAGAGACACGCCCCTCCGCCACAATGCGCTCCGCTACTACGTCGAAGAGGTTGTCCCGCTCATTGGGGTCGATCGAGCCGTCCCCTCCTGCAGCACCGCCCTCGTCCCCCTGGCTGACCTCCGGAAGCTCGTACGCCGTCGGGTAGCCGCGCTGCTCGCCGATGAAGTCCACCACGCCATTTACCTCAGGTGTGTCGACAAAGGCGCACTGCACGCGGGTCAGCTTTGTGCCGGACTGGTAGAGCGCATCCCCCTTGCCGACCAGCCTATTGGCTCCGCCGGAGTCGAGGATGATGCGGGAGTCCACCTGCGAGGTGACGCGGAAGGCGAGACGACCGGGGAAGTTTGCCTTGATCGCGCCGGTGATGATGCTCGCCGTCGGTCGCTGTGTCGCGATGATGGCGTGGATGCCGATGGCGCGAGCCTTCTGAGCCAGACGGGTGATCGGCAGCTCGATCTCCTTGCCCGCCGTCAGCAGCAGATCGCCGTACTCATCTATGATCAGGACAATGTAGGGCAGGAAGCGGTGACCATTCTCAGGATTAAGCTCCCGGTTCCTAAATCGCCTATTGTACTCCACGATATTGCGGCAGGAGGCGGCTGCCAGCAGCTCGTACCGATCGTCCATCTCCTGACAGAGGGAGGTGAGGGTGTCGGCGGCGCGCTTCGTGTCGGTGATGATCACCTGATCCTCATCCGGGATCTTCGCCATGAAGAGCTTCTCCACCCGGGAGTACATGCTAAACTCGACCATCTTCGGATCGATCATCACAAACTTCAGCTCCGAGGGATGCTTCTTGTAGAGCAGGGACATGATGATCGCATTGAGTCCCACCGACTTACCCTGTCCCGTAGCACCCGCCACGAGGAGGTGCGGCACCTTGGCGAGGTCAAAGAGCAGGACATCATTCGTGATCGTGCGACCGAGCGCCACCGGGAGCTCCATCTTCGTCTCCCGATAGACCGAGGAGGCAAGCACACCCCGCATGCTGACGATCTGGGGTCGCTTATTGGGCACCTCCATGCCGATGGTCCCCTTGCCGGGGATCGGCGCAATGATGCGGATGCCGAGCGCAGAGAGACTCATCGATATATTGTCCTCCAGACTCCGGATGCGGGAGATATGGATCCCCGCTGCCGGGACGATCTCATAGAGCGTGATCGCCGGACCGACGGTGGCGGAGATCTTATTCACCTCGATCCGGAAGCTCTTGAGTGTGTCGAGGATCATCTGCTTATTCGCATTGATCTCCTCCATGTCGATCTCCCCGTCGTCTCCGCCGTAGTCCTTGAGCAGGTCGAGGGTAGGGTAGTGGTAGTCTGCGAGGTCGCGCGTCGGGTCATACTCGCCCTGCTCCTGCACCAGCTGCTGAGCGGTCGTCAGAGAGGAGCTCCCGGGGAGCTCGTCAGTCTGTCGGGCGTCGATCACCTCGATCTCATCGGAGGGCGTTGTGGGAGCCACCGGTTCCGGCCTGCTGACGCTCACCCTCCCCGTGGTGCCTGCGGTCGTCACGATCGGCTCCGGCACCTCTTCGATCTTCTCCTCATCCGTCTCCTCTTGGACCCCGGTCACTTCGTCGCCGGCGTCCTCAGGTATGGTGTTCTCACTATCATCTATCACTTCCTCCGCACTCTCCTGCTCGTCCGCGAGGGCGTTTGCCTCCTTCCGTTTCTTAGAGAATGAGGCGTAGCGTTGCATGAGGGAGCTAAAGGTGATCACCAGCAGCAAGATCAGGAGGAAGCTCATCAGCAGGAGTGCCCCCACAATACCTATATGCATCGTCAGGAAGGTTGCTGCCTCGCGTCCGAAGACTCCTCCGGGGAGGAAAAACCAACCGTCGGTCCACTCGGCCGGCATCAGTCCCAGGGTGATCGAAGTCCAGAGTGCCGCACAGATGCAGAGACTGATCTGACGGAACCATGAGACCCGCATCACCAGCGTTATCCAGACGCCCATCATCACGACGAGATAGAGGAGGAAGACCAGCCCGAGGCCGATCCACTCGTTAACCAGCGTATTCATCAGCGTAAACCCGGTGATGCCGCCATGGCCCTGGATCCGCTGTGCCGCCTCCTCGGCGGTGATCTCCTGCCCCAGCAGCAGGCTCTGATTCTCTGCACCTGTGACGAAGTAGGAGAAGAAATTGTAGACCAGGAAGAGTCCTATAAAGAAGAGTGTCACCCCGGCGATGAAGCGCCACAGATCGCCAGGTACTCCCCTCTGCGGAAGTATCTGACGGAAGAAGTCACCCTTCTCCCTACTACGTTTGCTGCTGCGCTTCGCCGATAGATCCCCTCGCTTATCGTCTGAGGTGGAGGCTTTGTTTAAGGTAAAATTCTTCACTGATAGAGCTGAGGTGTTACGCTCCCCGCACCTGCAAAAGTAACGAAAACGTACAGACCGAACTAATCCTCTCTGCACGTCGCCGGAGTGTGCATCCGGTACCGCCCGGCTCTACCACCCTCCATACGGGGCGAAACTAATACCGGTAATGATCCCTGCGATATTTTCGCCACATAGTCAGCCAGCCCTGCACCCTTAAACTAAACCCGGTATTAGTGATCACTATTACCGGGTTTAGTGATCACTAATACCGGGTTTAGACTTCACCGAAGTCTATCCAGCTCGATACGATACTCCCCAGCGCCGGGGATCCCTGACGGGCTCCGCCTCTCGCCGGCATAGGGGATGAATGCGGAATCTGGCGGACGAGGTGAAACTCAAATGCGTCAGCCCTGATATGCTAGAGCGTACAGAGCTCGGGAGAGGATTATTTGCTACATTTGTGGGAGATGAGGGGGCGGGTCACTTATATAATATGGTGTAGAATACTACTATGGAGATAGCAATCATAGGTACCGGCTACGTCGGTCTGGTGACGGGGACCTGCTTCGCAGAGATGGGGGTCCATGTCCACTGCGTCGATACGGATGCCACTAAGATAGAGCGGCTCAGGGACGGGGAGATCCCGATCTATGAGCCGGGACTGGACGAGATGGTTCGTCGCAATACGGGGGAGGGGCGTCTCTCCTTCCACACCGATCTTGCGGAGTGCATCGATGACGTGGAGATCGTCTTCATCGCCGTCGGTACGCCGCCCACGGAGAGCGGTGACGCGGATCTAAAGTATGTCCGTGCCGTTGCTCAGCAGCTGGGACAACTGATCCGTAAGGATATGCTGGTGGTGACGAAGAGCACCGTACCGGTAGGTACCAGCCCCAAGGTGATGGCAGAGATCCGGAAGGGACTGGAGTCGCGCGGACTGACCGACCTGAGGGTCGAGGTGGCGAATAACCCCGAGTTCCTCAAGGAAGGCAATGCGATCAAGGACTTCATGAGTCCCGATCGGGTCGTGATCGGGCTGGAGAGCGACTGGGCGAAGGAGCTGCTGACGAGACTTTATCGCCCCTTCTTGATCCGAAACTTCCGGGTCCTCTTTATGGACATACCGAGCTCGGAGCTGACGAAGTATGCGAGCAACGCGATGCTGGCCACGCGGATCAGCTTTATGAATCAGCTTGCCAATCTTGCCGATAAGCTGGGTGCCGATGTGGATCTGATCCGTCAGGGGATGGGCGCCGACCACAGGATCGGCTCCGCCTTCCTCTACGCCGGTAGCGGCTACGGAGGCTCCTGCTTCCCTAAGGATGTGCAGGCGCTCGCCAAGACCGGTGAGGAGGAGGGGGTCCCGATGACCATCGTCGAGGAGGTGCATCGAGTCAATGAAGCTCAGAAGAGAGTCCCCTACGAGAAGCTTACCCGCCTGATCGGTAGTGACCTGAGGGGTAAGCGGATCGCTGTCTGGGGACTGGCCTTCAAACCCGAGACGGACGATATGCGGGAGGCGACCTCTATCGTGGTGATCCGTCAGCTGATCGAGGCGGGGGCGGAGGTGGTCGCCTGCGACCCTATTGCGATCGAGACAGCTAAGCGAGTGCTTCCGGACGGGGTGCAGTACACGAGAGATCTGTACCGGTCCGTCGAGGGGGCGGATGCCTTGCTGCTCCTGACGGAGTGGAAGATCTTCCGGCTCCCCAATTGGACCCGGATCAAGGAGCTGATGAGGGGGGACGTGGTGATTGATGGTCGCAATATCTACGACGCCTCTGAGATTAAGCGACTGGGACTGCGATACGATGGTATCGGCAGAAGGTAAATTCATCTCTTATGTATTATAATGAGTGGAATGATCATTCGGAGCATCCTGGACACGGACCTCTATAAGTTTACGACCGGGTATGCGTATATGAAGCTTTTCCCCAGAGCGTGGGGAAAGTTTGAGTTCATCGACCGCCACAACCTGGTCTACCCGGAGGGCTTTGCAGAGAGTCTCCGACAGGAGATCGTACGGATGAGTGAGCTACGGCTGACTCGGGAGGAGGCGGACTTCCTCCGACAGGAGTGCCCCTACCTGCCCCCCCTTTACATAGACTACCTCAAGGGCTACACCTACGACCCTGAGGAGGTGACGATCGAGCAGGATGCTGAGGGACACCTCCACATATCGGCCGAGGGGTTGCTCTATCGCATCACGCTCTGGGAGACGCCGATCCTCGCCATGGTATCGGAGCTCTACTACCGGGAGACCGGTCAGCAGCCCGATCTGGAGCTGACGCGCTCCAAGGCACTCGAGAAGGCTCAGGCCATGCAGGAGCACGGGCTACAGGTGAGTCTCTTCGGCATGCGGCGACGCTTCAGCAGCGAGGTGGAGGATCTGGTGACACGGATCCTCTGCGAGCATGGGGGGAAGTACTTCTTCGGCACTAGCAACGTCTTCTACGCAATGAAGCACGGCATCCGTGTCACCGGGACGCATCCGCACGAGTGGGTGCAGTTTCACGCGGCGATCTACGGCTATAAGATGGCCAATTATATGGCTATGGAGGACTGGATCGATGTCTATGACGGAGACCTCGGCACGGTGCTCACCGATACCTTTACCACCGACGTTTTTCTCCAAAACTTCTCGAAGAAACATGCGGCCCTCTTCACCTCCCTCCGTCAGGACAGCGGTGACCCACAGACCTTTACGGATAAAGTACTGGCGAAGTACCGGGAGCTGCGGATAGATCCGAAGACAAGCCGATGAATATCGTGATGAAGCTCTTTGCCTGCAAGCTCGACGAGAAGATGCCGTGGCAGGACACCGTCAAGCTCTCCGACTCGGTCGGGAAGCACACCGGCGAGCCGGAGGAGATCGATCTGGCTATGCGAGTATTACGTATCGAGGAATAAGAGAAAATGAACATAGATAAGGAGATCGACCAGCTGGTCGACATTATAGGCAAGGAAGTAGAGCAGCTCGCTGCTCGAGAGCCGCACGGGCTCTATGAGCCGATCCGGTACATCCTCTCGCAGGGAGGGAAGCGTCTTCGGCCACTTCTCGCACTGCTGACTTACCGAGCCTTCTGTCCCGAGGGCGCGGTGGAGGAGGTGGCACCGGTGATGAAGGCTGTGGAGACCTTCCACAACTTCACCCTCATCCACGACGACATCATGGACGATGCGCCGATGCGCCGCGGGGAGCCCACGGTCTATAAGAAGTGGGGCGCCAATGTCGGGATCCTCTCTGGCGATGCGATGCTGGTGGAGGCGTACCGCTGCCTGGAGTCGATCCGCCCGGAGTGCTTGGGTCAGATCTTCTCGCTCTTCAATACGATGGCCGATGCGATCTGCCGCGGGCAGCAGTATGATCTCGAGTTTGAGACTATGCCGCTTTCTGCACTATCTATGGGGAGTTACCTCGGTATGATCAGCCTCAAGACGTCGGCGCTCTTCCGCGGGAGCATGCTGATGGGGGCGACCGTTGCCGGCGCTTCGGTCGAGGATCGGGAGCATATCGCTCGTGCAGCGGAGCTGATGGGACTCGCCTTTCAGATCATGGACGACTACCTCGATATCTACGGCGAGGCAAAGTTTGGCAAGCGGAAGGGGGGAGACATTATAGATAGGAAAAAGACTTGGCTTCTCCTCCGTCTCTACGAGTGCGACCCAAAGCTAGCGGAGGAGGCGCTTGCTATCGAGAGCGAGGCAGACCGGATTGCGTCTGTGACCAATCTCTACGAACAGTGGAATATCCACGCAGAGGCACTTAAGGAGGTCGACCGGTACACCGAGGCGGCTCTCGAGGAGCTGCGTGCACTCTCGGTCGATACCTCCGCACTCGAGCATATCTTATCTACATTGACCGGAAGAGCCGTCTGATGTATCCACTCATTGATACGCACGCTCACCTCTACTCGGAGGAGTTTGACGACGATCGCCCTGAGGTGATCCGTCGCTGTCGGGAGGCGGGTGTCTCTACGGTTCTGCTCCCCAATACCTCATGCGAGTATATCGGTCGCCTGAGGGAGACGGTGTCCATGGCGCCGGATCTCTTTGTCCCCATGATCGGTCTCGAGCCCACCGATGTGGGGGAGGACTGGGAGGAGCAGCTGGAGGCGCTCGAGAGGGAGCTCCGGACAAGCCCGGGGTACTACCGGGGTATCGGAGAGATCGGACTGGACTACTACTGGAGCATGGAGTGGAAGGAGCAGATGATCGAGGCCTTTCGCCGTCAGGTGGAGTGGGCGAGGGAGCTAGACCTGCCGATGAGCATGCATACGCGTGCGGCCGTTCCTGAGACAGTGGAGCTCTTACGGGAGTGGGGTATCGAGGGATTGCGAGGCGTCTTCCACTCTTTCTCCGAGTCGGAGGAGGATCTAGAGGCGATCCTCAGCCTCGGGGAGCAATTCATGGTGGGGATCAATGGCATCGTCACCTTCCGCAACTCCCGACTACGTGAGGTGATCAAGGGTCGTCTGCCGCTTAATCGCCTCATCGTGGAGACTGACAGCCCTTATCTCTCGCCGGAGCCACGGAGAGGACGACGAAATGAATCGTCGCACATCATCCATACTGTGAGGTGCTTAGCCGACATATATGAGGTCAGTGAGGCCGATATGCGGCGTCAGCTTTTTGTCAATTCTCGTAAAATGTTTAATTTAGCAGCTGTAACCGCCGATCCATAGGGCGAGTCAGGCGGCAGGACAAACTTTTTTCGTCAAAAGCGCCAACTTTTTTGGCGTGGTTGGAGGAATTAAGGTAGATTTGTACGATCGTCGAGTGATCGAGCGGCTCTGACAGTGGCTGGAGCGTGCAGTCCGAGAAGGATAAATCACTGGAGGGGAGGAGATCACATATAATGGAGAGATGCTCGAGTGGCTGAAGAGGCACGCTTGGCCGGTCTTATGACGGTGGGGTTTGCCGGTGCATCTTTTGCACAGGACGAGGCTACAACAGAGCCTGAGGCTACCGAGCAGGCAGCTCCCGCTGTTACTGAGGCTGAGACTCCCGCTACTGAGGTACCTGTAGCTGCCGAGAGTGAGGGTTTCCACCAGGCACTTAAGACTAAGTTTATCGAGGGTGGTCCCGGCTTTATGGCCATCATCTCTCTCGTTATGATCCTCGGTCTGGCATTCTGCCTCGAGCGTATCATCTACCTGAACCTTGCCGATACCAATAGCAAGAAGCTCCTCGATGAGATCCGTGCTGCCCTCGATCGTGGTGACGTCAATGGCGCCCTCGCTATCGCTCGTGACACCCGTGGTCCTATCGCATCTATCGCTTACCAGTCCCTCCTCCGCATCGACCAGGGTCCTGAGGCAGTAGAGCGCGCCATCACCGCCTACGGTGGTGTACAGGCCAGCCTCCTCGAGAAGAACATGTCCTGGATCACCCTCTTCATCGCCCTCGCACCGTCACTCGGATTCTTCGGAACCGTGATCGGTCTTGTAGAGGCCTTCGATACGATCGAGCAGGTCGGTGATATCAGCCCGACGGTCGTTGCCGGTGGTATGAAGATCGCCCTGATCACCACCATCTACGGTCTTATCGTAGCGATGATCCTCCAGGTGCTTTACAACTACATCCTCTCTCGCTATGAGAGCATCCTGAGTGAAATGGAGGACGCTTCCATCACTCTCGTGGATTATATGATCGATTTCACCAGCAAGCGCGGAGTACAGCATCGTATCTAAACCATCATGGCAGTAAAGAAAATTCGTAAAATATCGAGCACTGTCCTGATCGTTCTGGCACTCATCGGCGTCGTGGCCTTCGGTATGACCGTCTTCGGCGGTTACGTTGACCCCAATGCTGAGTACCCCGAGCCCGTATTCACCAATGTACTCCTCTACACGGTGTACGGTATGGTCGCTACTGCCTTCTTGGCAATGATCATCTTCGGAATCGTCGGATTTGCTCAGTCCTTTAAGACCAATCGCAAGGCTGCTCTCAGCGGTCTCGGTGCGCTCCTAGGACTGATAGTGCTCATGGTCATTGCCTACTTCGTAGGTAGTGACGCACCACTTCGCGTGGGTGTGGATGCTCAGCAATTCAACACCCCGTCCTGGCTGAAGCTGGCTGATATGTGCATGTTTACCATCTATGCACTCATTGTGATTAACGTCCTCGCACTGATCGTGACCTCGTTCATGTCTGCAGGACCTAAGCAGCACGCATCAGCATCTGAGAGGAAGGCTTAAGTAACATCGTAAAAGAACAATACTATGGCAGGAAAAACAAAGAAGGTGCCCAGTATCAATGGGTCCTCGACTGCGGATATTTCTTTTATCATGCTACTTTTCTTCCTTCTGACCACCTCCATGGGCTCAGATAAGGGTATCGCTCGTCAGCTGCCCCCTGCACCCACCGAGGATCAGCAGGACGTCATGATCGACGTCAATAGGCGTAACATGCTGCGCGTACTGGTGAATAGTAATGGTCAGATCCTTGCCAATGGCGAGGTGATGACGATTGATCAGCTCAAGCAGAAGGTGAAGGACTTCGTGCTCAATCCCACGAACGACCCGACCCTCCCCGAGCTGACTCCGGAGGAATTCCCATACATTGGACAGCAGATGGTGACGAAGAATCACGTCATCTCTCTGACCAATAACGTGGATACCAAGTACTCCGACTATATCGCAGTGCAAAACATCCTCACTAAGGCTTACAACGAGCTGCGTGAAGAGATGGCGCAGAAGCAATGGAACAAGTCCTTTGAGGATCTTCCCAAGGAGTACCAGGAGGTACTCGCTCGTGGATCGCTTCCCGCAGAAGATCTCTGAGGCTGAACCACGTGAGTACGGCTCGCAGAAGAAATAATCTTGAGCAGAACTAAAGAAGTAGTATGAGTAGATTTACCAAAAAGGGTGAGAAAGAAGTTCCAGAGCTTAACACCATGTCGCTCCCGGACTTGATCTTCTCTCTGCTGTTCTTCTTCATGATCGTCACCACCGCACGTGAGGTGACTCTGAAGGTGCAGCTACGTCTCCCCAAGGCTACCGAACTTACCAAGCTCGAGAGAAAGTCTCTTGCCACCTTCCTCTACATGGGTGTTCCGCTGAAGCAGTACCAGGCCAAGTATGGTACGGAGGCTGCTATCCAGCTTAATGATAAGTTTGCATCGCCTAATGATATCTTTGACTTCATCGCACAGGAGAAGAACTCTATGTCTGAGGCTGACGCCCAGTACATGACGACGATCCTGAAGATCGATGGAGACACAAAGATGGGTATCGTAACAGAAGTCAAGCAAAAGTTGCGTGAAGCTAACGCACTTAAGATATTCTACTCCAGTGTGCCTGATACTGAGCTAGCTCAGTAAGGACGTATGGAGTCGCCGGAGCCTGTCTCCGGTCAGATAATCACACATACAGCAGGGATCTCTCTTCGTCGAGAGGTCTCTGCTTTTTTTGTGCCTTGTTTTCCCAGATGTGAGGGTGTATTGGAGGTGTAGAGTCAGACGCAATCTTTTACCGATATTAGTGATCAGTAATACCGGTATTAGTCGTCACTAATATCGGTAATAGATTTCTCTATTATCGGTAATGGTTTTACGTCGTGATCCGAGCGGGTTATTCGGATTGCTATCAGTCTGTTGCAGTGTAAGCCTTGGGCAGGGCTCCTTAGCGTCATGGCACAGAGGTGACGCATTTGAAAGACACCGTAGCCAATCATCTAATTGTGAAGAGTGGGGAACGGAGCACCCCTTGTGGGTGCCCGTTTTTTAGTCACGTCGTCGAGGGGCGTAGCCCCGAAGACCCGTGGACCAGGCAACGCAAGTAATCCCGCGACACCCTGGCGGGGTCGTATATCTTTACCGGGGTCCTCTTTACCGGGGTCATCGGCACTTCGTACCGTGACACGCGATCTAAAAAGCGATGATCCGTCCGGGCTTCGCCCCTGCGGGATCGGCAAGCGGTAGCAGCAGGGCTGGAATCAGTCGACAGGATTGCACTGCGACAGGGATTATCACTTCTTTGTTTTAAGGCTCAAATGCGTCACCCCTGCGTCACGACAAAAAAAGATGGGACCACGCTCACGCGCAGTCCCAATCTGAAAAACTTGTTTAATGAAATTAACGCATCTGATAAACAAAACCTTTATCTTACTAGCCCAACAGACGGACTATATTACACACTTCTCCTTGTCACATAGGGTGGAGAGCCCTTATACAGTATCCATACTTTAGCTTCTTTGTCTTCCTTTGATGTGTGGCTATGGGATTGGTTTAATCATACTGAAGGAAAAGTTCGATTTCCTCTCTTTTCTTTTGTCTTCCCCGCCTTTGTCGGTTTGGGTTTGTTGTGCTTTTGCCTGACGGTCAGAGCGGTGCAGGTCTGTCGGGGATATACGCCTTTAGTTACCATTCGGCTGAGATGGTGGGTGAGATCTCTGATTCTATGGGTGGTGCCTCCAGTAAGCAACAGGCATCCCGGTCTGCGATGGGATTCGCAGACCACACACGATCGTCTCTGATCCGAGTCAGCTCAGTCCGAGGGAGAGCCTCAGCTTGCGGCGATGGTTGGCCCAAATCTTCTGCAGCGTGGCGGGCTCGAGGTGCTCGTCGTGGTCATTGACCATAAGTGAGACGAAGTGCGATAGCTCCGATACGACGATCTCCATCCGCACATAGCTTGTGGGGCAGTCGTTCCAGTTCCACTGGATATACTCTCCCTTCTTCAGATCTGTGACTGTTGCGGAGCGGTCATCGCCGGTCTCGTCCCAGAATACATGTATCTTCCTCAGCGAGACATCCACCCTCGGGGCGATCCACTCTGATAGACCCCTGGCAGTCGAGATTTGGTTCCATACGCTCTTGGGAGATGCGTTGTCGAGGTCGATCTCTATCTTGAAGCCTTCTCCGTGTGAGGTCCTAGCCATAGCATTCTATTATTAGTCTTACTTGATAGTGCAATATAGTCATTTCCTCGTATTATAGGATCATATGATGAGCTATTTCCCTGTTTTTGCCCCAGAGACGCACTCTCTTACCCCCTAGGATGGTGACAAGGTGCTACTGATGGAGCGCTTTTCGGTCGATCCCGGATCCTGAGTCCGGAGAGATCCTCGTAGATTGTAAAGTATTAAGTAAATTTGCTCGGTTACTATCCGCATAATAAGACTAGAACTATGATAAGGAGTAAGGAGGCTAATCAGCCCGTATGGAGAGATATCACAGCACTCTCCGACCTACCGCAGTCACTTCAGCAGCTGGAGGAGCTCGCCAATAATCTCTGGTGGGTGTGGAATGCACCGGCTCGTCATCTCTTCAGGGATCTTGACCCGGTGGTCTGGTACCACTCAAAGGGGAATCCGGTCCACGTCCTCCACACCCTCTCTCAGAGCCGCATCGCAGAGCTGACAGAGGATCAGGACTTCCTCGAGAGGCTCGCGCAGGTGTACAGTAGCTTCAGGGCCTATATGGATCAGCCAAAGAGGGACGATCTCCCCTCTGTCGCCTACTTCTGTATGGAGTATGGCATCACCAATATCCTGAAGATCTACTCCGGCGGTCTCGGCATACTAGCCGGTGACTACATCAAGGAGGCGAGTGACTTCGGTGCCAATATGGTGGGTGTCGGCTTCCTCTACCGCTACGGGTACTTCGACCAGAAGATCACCGCCGACGGACAGCAGGTAGCCGAGTACAAGGCTCAGGACTTCGAGGATCTGCCTCTCACGCTGGTGCGTGACGACAATGGCGCTCCCCTGATTCTTCGTGTGCCCTTCAATGGCTACGAGGTGTCTGCCCAGATCTGGCGTGTCGATGTAGGTCGGGTGAAGCTTTACCTTATGGATACCGACATTGCGGAGAACTCTGAGTGGGATCGTCAGATCACTCATCAGCTCTATGGAGGCGACTGGGAGAACCGCATGAAGCAGGAGTATATGCTCGGCATCGGCGGTGTACAGATGCTTCGTCTCCTCGGCATCGAGACCGATGTATACCATGCCAATGAGGGTCATGCTGCCTTCATGGGGCTGGAGCGTATGGCTCATATGGTGGAGGGCGGTCTTGACTTTGACCAGGCACTGGAGCTGGTCCGCTCCTCCGGACTCTATACCTGTCACACTCCGGTGCCGGCAGGACATGATTACTTCGACGAGTCCCTCTTTACGAAGTATGTCGGGCACTACGCCGACAAGCTCCGTATCTCCCTCCAGGATCTGATCGATCTCGGTCGTGAGACTCCCGGCTCTCATGAGAAATTCTCCATGAGCGTCCTGGCGCTCAATACCTGCCAGGAGGCGAATGGTGTCAGTAAGCTCCACGGTCAGGTGTCGCGCGAGATGTTTGCTCCCGTCTGGAAGGGATACCTCCCTGAGGAGCTCCATGTCGGATACGTGACCAATGGCGTGCACCTGCCCACCTGGATGGCCTCGCCCTGGTCTGATCTGATGGAGAAGAGTGTGGGCGATGATATCCTCACCGAGCAGGACAGTCTCGACCTGTGGGACAAGGTCTGGCAGACTCCCGACAAGGATGTCTGGGAGAGGAGACTGGAGCTCAAGAGTCGTCTGATCGAGTACCTCCGTCGTCGCTACGAGGCACACATGGGAGACTTCAATCAGGACCCCACCATGCTGATGAGCTTCCTCGAGACACTTACCCCGAAGACCCTTCTCATCGGCTTTGGTCGCCGCTTCGCCACCTACAAGAGAGCGCACCTCCTCTTTACAGACCTCGATCGGCTCTCCAAGATCGTCAATGACCCCGAGCACCCGGTGATCTTTATCTTTACCGGCAAGGCACACCCCGCCGATGGCGGCGGTCAGGGGCTGATCCGACATATCTTCCAGATCTCCAAGCGTCCCGAGTTCCTCGGCAAGATCCTCTTTGTCGACAATTACGACATCCGTGTGTCCCAGTTCCTCATACCCGGTGTAGATATTTGGCTCAATACGCCGACGAGACCGCTCGAGGCCTCAGGTACCTCGGGTATGAAGGCGCTGATGAATGGCGTGCTCAACTTCTCCGTCCTCGATGGCTGGTGGTATGAGGGCTACGTCAAGGGGGGAGGCTGGTCGCTTACCGAGAAGATCACCTTCTCCGACACCAATCTGCAGGACAAGCTCGACGCTGCGACCATCTACCGTATGCTGGAGGAGGAGATCATCCCGCTCTACTACGACAATGATAAGGAGCAGTCCTACTCAGAGGGCTGGATCCATGCCATCAAGACAGCCACCTCGCAGAT
>QWCK01004267.1_pt1 | contig 30941 bp, 32 predicted proteins | sample 1972571 | NCBI WGS metagenome assembly QWCK01 (sample SAMN09866710, study PRJNA288562) | Human gut metagenome isolate term2_stool, whole genome shotgun sequencing... | isolation source: gut | host: Homo sapiens | place: USA: California | reverse complement strand
CTGCTCGATCTCTATCGCCTGCTGTGTCTCCTCCGGTCTGATACATCTGAATTCAAATCTATCCATATTGTTTGTACTCATTTTATTATCCTTCTCCTGTTATCTTGTTATTTCCTGCATATTCGGGATCTGCAAGTTTCCCATATAGTTGTTTTATCTACATCGGGCAGCTTCTCTTTGATTTCTCATCCAAATCTTCCCGTACGTAGTGTGCATTAAACTCCATGTTAATGTCGCGGATTTCCTTTGTACCATCAATATATTCCTGATACATCTCTGTCAGTCCCGCCATACAGCCATCACAGCTTGCAGAAATATTCCCAAAAGATTCCTCCACAATCTGTTTTCTTTCTTCTCTGGTTGTGTCCTTTATCAAAATACTCTTAATCTCCATAACCTTCACCCCGACTTTCTTTGGTATTCTTTTGATATTTCTTTCCTTATATCTTTTATTTGATTGTAACATCTGAAAGCATTTTTGTGAAGCTAAGAAACAGGCATAAAAAACGGTCTGATTACATTCTCTCAAAATATGTCGGTTTAAAGTGTTAAAGTACTGGAATTTTAGATAACACCATGTTATACTTGTAAAGGAAAATGTGCAGGCAGTCCGGTCAGGTATAAAATATTCCTGAGTTCCGGCATTATCAAAGACCTGCATGTACTTATATGGAGGAAACAGATCATGTCTATGAAAATCAATCACGAGCTCCCTTTACCGGAGGTTCTGAAATCTCAGTACCCTCTCAGCCAGGAACTCAAAGAAGTAAAAAAACAGCGCGATGAAGAAATACGCCGTATCTTCACCGGTGAATCAGATAAATTTATCGTCCTTGTAGGACCTTGTTCCGCTGATAACGAAGATACAGTCTGCGAATATGTACGCAAACTGAAAACAGTGGCAGATAAAGTCTCTGACAAACTGATGATCATCCCGCGAGTTTATACAAATAAGCCCCGTACCACAGGTGACGGTTACAAAGGAATGCTTCATCAGCCAGACCCTGATAAGGCTCCTGACCTTCTTGCCGGAATTATTGCTATCCGCAAGATGCACATGAGAGTTATGCAGGAGACAGGACTCTCTTCTGCAGATGAGATGCTTTATCCTGAAAACCGCAGCTATCTGGATGATATTCTCTCCTATGAAGCTGTAGGTGCACGTTCTGTGGAGAACCAGCAGCATCGTCTCACTGCCAGTGGCATGGATATTCCTGTCGGTATGAAGAATCCTACCAGCGGTGATCTCTCTGTTATGCTGAATTCTGTCACTGCTGCACAGCATCCTCACCACTTCATCTACAGAGGAAATGATGTGGAAACTTCAGGAAATGATCTGGCACACACAATTCTCAGAGGTGGTGTAAACCAGTACGGACAGACTATTCCTAATTACCACTATGAAGATCTGATACATCTGTCTGCTTTGTATCAGGATATCAGTGATCATATGACTCCTGGCTGTTCCATCACAGATCCTTGCCTCGGATGGGAAGATACAGAACGGCTTATCTATGATATTGCTGAGAAATGCTGATTTTTATGGATAATACAAATAATTCCTGCTGTTGTGGAGAGACAGAACATTTTTCAGGCTGCCTGATCTGTGGAGCACCGGTCACATACAGCGTCGAAAGTTCTGTGAAAACCTGCAGCATCTGCCACAAAGAGCAGCTGACAAATACTGTCTGTGAAAATGGCCATTTTGTCTGTGATGCCTGTCACAGCTATGGTACTTATATACCGGTGAGCACAGCCCTCAGAAGCAGCACAGAGAAGGATCCCCTGCTGCTTCTGGAAGAGATCATGGACCTTCCTTCTGTCCACATGCATGGACCTGAACATCATGCCATTGTTCCCAGTGTTCTTCTGACTGCACTTCGCAATAATGGAGAGCGTATGAATTACGATACCGCATTATCTGAAATCTGTAAAAGAGCGAAGCAGGTTCCCGGTGGTACCTGCGGTTACTGGGGAGTGTGTGGTGCAGCAGCAGGTGCCGGAATCTTTATGTCCGTTATGACCGGATCCGGTCCCCTCCATAAGGATGCATGGCCCTTTCCTCAGAAGCTTGTCTCTGTTATTTTATCCAAACTGGCTGATGTTGGTGGTCCGCGCTGCTGTAAACGCACCAGCAGAATTGCTATTGAAGAAGCGATCAGGTTTTACAGGCAGTTCAGCTCTGTAAAGATTCCGCTGTCTTCTGTACTATGTAAATATTTTGAAGATAATAAAGAATGTATCAGAGAGGACTGTCCGTATTATCCTGTGAACAAATAACTATTCATAAAATAAAAAACAGAACGAAATCCGACTGATAGTCAATGGGTTTCGTTCTGTTTTCTAATAGTTTCTCTATAAAATAATACGTTTCGCAGGATACAATGCCCTATCGCTCCATTCTGCTTTTCTGCAGTCCAAAGAAATAATATTCTTCTCTGCGCAGACATTTCTGATCAGTTCTTCTCCGTTATCTGATATAAAAAGTGCTGTGATTTCTTTTTTCCCTCCAACACTCCTTACACAGTAATCTACCAGTTCCGGAAACTGAAACAGTAATTCATCCATTTCTCTCATACTTTTGGACTGGTCGATGCGCCTTACAAAATCCAGACGCCTTACCTCACTTCCGCAGATACATTTTCCGGGGATGATACGTGTATGATCGCCGGTCCTGTATCTGATCATAGGCTGTGCCTCCATCCCAATGGTTGTGATCACCAGTTCTCCCCATTGACCGTCAGGCAGAACATTTCCCTCTTTATCTATGATCTCTGTGATACAATGATTCTCCCTCATGTGCATGCCCTCATGAGCCTGACAGCAAATCGCACCCCCAAGCCCCATCTCTCTGGAACCATAATGAGGCCAGAGTGGTGTTCCCAAAATTTTTTCTATTGCTTTCATTACTGTTTCCGGACAGGCATCCCCTGATATCAGTGCTCTCTTTATACTGCCTTTTCCACACATTCTGAGCATGGAAAGCAGTGCTGTCGGCATACCTACATAAGTATCCGGCCGCTCCTCTTCCAGAATTGTTTTTAACTCACCATAGGTTTTATTGTTCCCGGTTAAAAGGGGGTGTGCTCCTATACGTCTGATTGCTTCTGCGATCAGCTCTCCCAGTCCAGAAGGACCTGAAAACGGCATGGCAACCATAGTCCTGCTTCCCGGATAAATAAACTCACCAAGTCCGGCCATAAAAAGTTCTATGGTATGTTCACAATCTCCTTCTGTATAAAATACACGTTTACCTGCACCTGTTGTTCCGCTTGTCTGTTCTGAAATGATCCTCTGTATTTCTCCCTGAGAGCACAGTAACATCCTGCCCCCTTTCTGAGCAAGGTCGGATTCCGTTGTAAAGGGAAGGGTTTTCAGATCATCAATGCTTTCCAGCCTTTCCGGCAGATCTCTATAAAATCCCTGCCTTTCTTTTTCTCTTTTCAGAACAGCATTCAGTTTATCCAACTGTATTTTGTTTATTGTTTCCCTTGTAATATCTGTAATTTTTTCCTGCCTACAGATCATTGCATCTATATTGGATCGTTTCACTTTCTGTATAAATATATTCCTTTCAGATTAGTCAGATTATATGCACAGAACGGTACCATTCCGTGATCAGGATCCACTTCACAGATATAACAGCGTTTCAGACGGTCAAGATCCAGATTCCAGGCATCCTGAAAGATCATACCTGATACTGCAAAGGTTTCATTATGTATCCGGATCAGAAACTCATCTAGCGCATCTGTCTGTGTCATTTCTCCCTCATCATAGGTTTTTGTACTGTAGCTCCACTGATTTTCCACATACTGCCTGGAATCATCACTGGTAGTACAGCAGCATCCTTTTCCTGATTTTTTTTCAAGAAGCTTCAGTTCCCGCTCTCCTTTTCTCAGATAACTTGCATGAAAGGAGCAGTAGGGATTCTCTGCGCCGCCGCCTGCAAAATCCTCAATTTTCATCAGTCCCTCTGTCTGTTCTTCAATAAGTCTCAGCATCTTTGGTATGGTGATGGGATTTTGGGGGCGCTTCTGGGAACATCTGCCAAAATAACTGATAGGCTGAAAATGTACGCCACGAACAAAGGGCATATGATCCAGACCAAATTTCAGAATATTCCCTACCTGCATATCATTTACTCCCGGCGCAATGACCGGCACAAGAGCAATACCAAGCTCTGCTTCTGAGCAGTTTAAGACCGCCTTTTTCTTCAGTTCCATCATAGCCTGTCCACGTAAAGTCTCATAAACCTGATCTGTCACACCGTCAAACTGAAGAAATACTGTATTCAGTCCTGCTTTTTTCAGCTTTCCGGCATACCCCTCCTCCCTGGCAAGCCGGATCCCATTGGTATTTAACTGAAAAAATGTAAATCCTTTTTCTCTTCCCATATGTATGATTTCAGGCAGATCGTCCCTCATGGTTGGTTCTCCTCCTGAAAGCTGTATATTAAAGGGACCTCCGTGAGCCATCAGAAAATCATACTGTTTTTCTATTTCACAGATGGGAATATCTCCCTTTTCCCTGTCTTCTCCTGCTGAAGCAAAGCAGACAGGACAATGCATATTACAGCGTTTTGTAACTTCCAGGATCATACAGCAGCCTTTTCTTTCATGTTCCTCACAGAGTCCGCAATTATCCGGACAGGATTTTTCTTTAACCTTCGGATTTACAGGCGTTTCTGCTGAGAGATTTTCTCTTCCCCAGGAAAGATAATCTGCTGCATTTCCTTCCCAGATCAGGGTCTGAAATTTTCCATGAGCATTGCATTCCTTTACCAGATAGATCCCGTCTTCACCGATACCTTTTATGGCAGGAACTACCTTCATACATTCCGGACAGACACTCTTTGTTTTGCCGATGGTGATCAAAGCTCCAGTACCTCCCGCTCTGTCAGAATTTCCATAACTTTTGTATAAGTATCTGCAATAAGTCCAGGACATTTCTCCATGATCACACCCCAGTCCAGATGAGTGATATCCTTACAGTAAAAAGCTCCGAATTCTTCCTCTGTCTTCTGGCGGAACCACTGATATAATTCCTGTACAGCCGGTTTCATCTGTGCATCTTCCTTCTCCTCAGGAGCCAGATTTCCGAGAAAATATCCGATGGCACAGGCACTTCCTGTCAGACATCCGCAGGTATCTCCACAGTAACCGATTCCTCCGCCAAGGCCTCCCATTGCCTTTACAAGCTGTGGATTTTCCTCTCCTATGGTTTCCAGAGTCATGATCATAATGATCTGTGAACAATGATATCCCATGCTGCCTAATTCCATTATTCTTTCGTAAAGATCCATACATTACTCCTTTCTGCCAACCACCATGGTATAGCCTATTTTTCTGCCTTTGTATTCTTTCTGCAGAAGCTTATGATCCTCGCAGCAGAATGAATCATTCCAGATTGCTTCCAGATAATATTCTCTCCAGAGAGCAGTCTGATCCTCCTGACAGAGAATCGTAAACCCTGTTTCTTTCACAATTTCCAGAAGATTGCCCGGATCCAGATCTGACAGCAAAAGAAATCCTCCCTTTTTCAGTACACGCCAGCATTCAGAGACTGCCTTTTTCTGATCTCTGCTGACAAAAAATGCACACTGGCTGATACAGAGATCCATACTGTCTGCTGCATACTGAAGGTCCAGAAAATCTCCCTGCTGCACCTCACTGCTTCGCGGAACAAGATCCACACCCTGCACATTCAGACCAAATGCTTTCATGATCCGCACGGTCTCTCCCTCTCCTGCTCCCAGATCCAGAGCTTTCATTCCTTTTTTCAGTTCTATGCTTTTCAGAAGATGAATTGTCTGCTCTTCCCTGCCGGGATGTCTGTTCATCTATTTATCCTCCAGTGCACGTTCCACTGCCAAAACCTTTCCAAGAGCCAGTTCTTCCGGAACATAGACAAAGCCACATTTGGGACAGACCGGCATCTCAACAGGAAAACCGTTCTCCAGATACATAAATTTTGCTTTTCCCTTTACAAGAGGAACCTTGCATTTCATGCAGGTCAGCTTTCCCTCAGGATCAATGGTATAATATGTTCTCTCTACTGCCATTACTGTCCCACCCTTTTCATAATATTCATTCTATGACTGTATGCTCTGCGTACCAGATACCCTTCTTCTGTTTCCACAAATCTCACCCAGAATGTAACATTTCCAAGTCTGCTCCTTGTCACCAGTTCTTTTGTCTCTTCATCAAAGATCGCTTCCTGATTTTCTCTGTAATCTGATAATACACGCTCCACATCGCTTTTCAGGATCATACGTTCATCCATCATACTGATGGCATCTTCTGTATATGCAACGGTATAATCTTTTTTCTCCATCATCAGTTCCTCATTCCATATATTTTTTAAAAGCTTCTCTTTTAGCTCAAGCCGGTTGTAGCGTTTCTCACTGATATCCGGCATATTGGCGGCATTTATACCATACAGAAGTTCCAGGATATGTCTGGATTCCCTGCCTTCCCTGACAAATCGGTCCCTGCATGCCATGCAGTACGTTATATATGGGCAATCGGATCGTTCCAGACACTTTTCTGTCATTTTATCTGCCATCTCTTTATTAGCGTAGGCAGTCAGTCCGCCGTATCCGCAGCAGGGAGACCGATCTCTGGAATATTCTGTATTTACAACAGTGCACCCCATATCTGCAAGAAGCTCTCTTATTGTATCCTGTGTCTGTGTATCTCCCCTGGCACCGCAGGCATCATGTATTGCAACAGGTATCTCCAGTCCTTTTGCCTGTCCGGGAAGTCCGATTTCCTTTAAGATCTCCCAGATTCCTGTGACTTTGGCGCCAAGACTCTCTTTTAACTGTTTCATACAGCTTGGACAGCCTGCTATAATCATAGGATCTCCCAGTTTTGCAAGCTCCTGCTTCAACTGTTCATTTACCTTTTCTGTCATTTCATAGCGTCCTGCCCATTCACTGATAGCACCACAGCATCCCAGCATCAGAGCAACACCGCCCTCTGTCCTCCTGCACAGATCCTCATATGCCTCTGTGACAACATCCGGCGCTATAGCTCCTGCCTGACATCCTGGGAAAAATACATATCTGCAGGTTTCATATCCCGGCTGAGGTCTGCATAAGAAAGCCTCCGAATTGGAGAACAGCATATCCATCAGTGCAAATTCATGAGGTGCCAGAGGCATTTTGTCTGTAGATACCATGTTTTCTCTTGCAGATTTGCAGACCTGGCTCATATCAAACCCATTTGGACAGGTTACAGTACACTGTCCGCAGAGTGAACAGGAATTCATCGGTTTATTCATCTGGTGATCTCCCATAATGATCTGGGTATTATTATAAATCTCACGTGCAAGAAGACCCGGATGCTTTTTATATTCCCTTAAATAGACACAGCTTTTCATACACTCATCACAGTGACACTGAATGCATCGCTTTGCTTCCTCAATAGCTTCTTCTTTTGAATATCCATCTGTGCTGCAGGGAATCTTTTTGGAGCCTTTCATCCCGTCCATATTTGTATAGAGCCTGGTGGTAACTGCTCCTTCACTGCCTCTGTTGCTGTGGGGCGAAAGATTCTGTACAAGGAGGTCTACAGTCAGGGCAGCTCTCTTTGCAGCAAAAGCTGCATCCATCACAGACCGGACCGGACCGCTGACAATTCCCGCCTGTTCTCTCAGCATGATCTCTGCGTCTGCTGTTTCCTCTGGAGCCAGCTTTTTGGCCACCTCCTCTGAAGCACAGACCACATCTGCCTCCTTCATTTTCGCTCTGATAAACGGAAGGTCAAGACTGCATCCGAATTCAAAGGAAAGGTCCATGGAACTGAGACGTTTTACCTCATTTTTGCGATCTGATTCCAAAAGCTCCGGAGCTGCTGCTGCAATATAGGCTTCATAATCTTTCTCCTGACAGTAAATGGTTGCAGGATACATCTTCTTTTCCAGTTCCCCTGCAAGAAACAGCGGGAACAATCCTGAGCCAAAGATCACAGCCTTTTTTTTCTTTCTGATACGAAATACACTGCTCCGTTTTCCAGGTTCCCCATATCGTACAATGGCACGCTCTACTTCACGTATGGATATGCCATCACCCAGCTCACAGAGTCTGCATTTTTCCTCACATGGTGCAGTACATCCGTTACAGAGGATCATGGGAAATGGTGTGATCTTTTCATAGATAGCCAGAGCTTTCTTAAAGTTTCCTTTTGCAGCATAAAACAGCATTTCTTTTGTATCTGCTTTGAAAGGACAGGCTGCAACACAGTACGCCGGCTGTTCATGAACACAGAGGCTGATCATATGATCCATCTCTTCCTTTGACATTCGATTTACGTGATAAACATGAGTGGAACCTCTTTCCTGTATATATGTCATAACCCGATACTCCTTTCATTTCCAAAGGGGAGACAGTCTCCCGTCTCCCCTTATTATATCACATGATAAAATTATACTGACAGTTATTTCTCAAGTTCCTTTAATGCTGCAAGAACCTTTTCAGGACGGGCAGGAACACGTGTGATACGTGCGCCTGTAGCATTGTAGATCGCATTCAGGATTGCAGGATGAGGAGCATCCAGCGGAGCCTCACCACAGCCGGCAGCACCGTAAGGACCGCTTGGGCGATATGTTTCATTGAAATGAAGTTCAATATCATCCGGCGCATCATTTGGATACGGAATGCCACAGTTCTTCAGAGAAGTATCATGGTTCAGATCCTCGAAATCTTCTGTAAGAGCAAGACCAATACCCTGTACAAGGCCGCCGTAGAAGTTGCCTTCTACAAGAAGTCTGTTCATGATGGTACCTACGTCAGCCACACAGGTGAATTTTTCAACTTTAACTTTACCTGTTTCTGTATTAACAGCAACTTCCGGAAGGAAGATCGTATACATGTAGGTTGCAAACGGATCACCCTGTGCTGTATCCTGATCGATCGGATGATCTGCACAGAAGGTTGTCACCCAGTTACCTTCATATTTTGTTGCAAGACCCTCAGCCACCATCTCATCATAAGTACGGAAGGTTCCGTCTTCTTTCTTCATGGCTGCCACAAGGTTTTCTGCTGCCAGACGACATGCATTACCTGACATAACCTGTGAACGTGATCCACCTGCAGGACCTGCATTAGGACATGTCTTGGTATCATTCATAACAAGTTTGATCTGTTCCGGTCTGATTCCTGCCTGACGAAGTGTTTCATGTGATGATACAAGAACCCCCATATCAGCGCCCTGTCCGTGATCTTCCCATGCAGCATACATTGTAACTGTTCCATCCGGATTCAGCTCTGCAAATGCGTTTGATGTATCAACACCATCAAGACCACAGCCATATACACCGAGAGATACACCGATACCATATTTGATCTTGCCATCAGAAGCTGCATTCTTTTCAGCCACACGTTTCTTAGCTGCTTCATACAGTGGACGAGCTGTCTTGAACAGTTCTTCTTCACAGTATACTTCAGGCGGATAACCTGTAGGGATCGTACTGCCTTCTGATTCTTTGTAACAGTTCATTTCACGGATATCGAAGGGGTCGATTCCCATCTTTGCAGCCAGAACATCTATCGCAATCTCAGATCCCATATAAGACTGAGGAGATCCGTAAGCACGGAATGCTGAACCCCATGCATGGTTTGTAAACACTGTTGTAGATTTGTTACGGATAGAATTGATTCCATAGCCTGCACCTGTAAACTGGGAAAGTCTCATTGTAAGCAGATCACCGAATTCTGAGTATGGACCATGATCCACATAGTTATTGCCCCAGAGTGCAAGAAGCTTACCATTTTCATCTGCTGCAAGCTTGATATTCATAAATGCAGGGGATCTCTTTCCTGTATAAGTAATATTCTGGAACTGATTAAATACCAGAGACACAGGACGTTCAAGGATCTTAACAGCAGCGCCGATCAGAGCCTCATTTGTAGGAGAGAACTTGTAACCAAAGGTTCCTCCTGCATGGTTCTGAACAATTCGTAAGTTCTCCATTGGCACACCGATACCATCAGCGATCATAGGCATATGCAGATGGATACCAATGGATTTGGAATGAACAGTTATCATACCGTCTTCGTCAATGTAACCATAACCGCAGTCCGGCTCAAGATGAAGATGAGGCTGACGTGAACAGTAAGATTCGATCTCAACCTGCTGTGAATCCGGAATGCTGTCCCAGTCAAAATCAGGACCCTTGATACAGTTTGTCTCAAAGAATGCGTTCGGAATACCGGGATGAATCTCTGCCGCATCCGGTGCGATGGCATCCATTGCATTCATATATGCAGGAAGCTCTTCGATCTCAACTTTAACTGCTTCTGCTGCTGCCCTTGCATGCTCTTCTGTATCAGCAGCTACGATGGCAATCGCATCACCAAACTGGAAGATTTTTTCATCGCAAAGTACAGGACGTTCGAAACCGTCTGTCTTGTTGTGTTTTGGAAGCATTACAAGACCATTGATCTTATTGGTTCCGCCTGCTGCCTTAATATCTTTTGCTGTGATAACACGAACAACACCAGGCATACTCTCTGCTTCTGCTGTGTCAATATTGAGAATATTTGCATGAGAAACCTTTGCCTGTGTAAGAGCAAGGCGAAGTGTTCCTGATGGCATCTTTAATGCATCATCTGCACCAAAATCCCAGGTACCTGTTACCTTCTGTGCTGCTGACGGACGGATATAATTTGTTCCAACAATAGAATCACCTGTCTGTTTGAACACAAGGTCTTCCTTTGTCATCTCGCCGCGCATAACTGCTGCTGCAGCCATAGTAGCATCGATCAGCGGCTTATAGCCTGTACAACGGCAGAGATTACGCTGTTTGTTAAACCAGTCTCTTACCTCCTCACGGGTAGGACTTGGATTATTGTCCAGAAGCACTTTTGCTGAAATAATAAATCCCGGTGAACAGAAACCGCACTGTGCGCATCCATATGCCATCCATGCAACCTGGATTGGATGCATATCAGAAAGTGTTCCCACACCTTCAATGGTTGTGATCTCTGCATGATCGGGAACACGGCTCATCTTGTAGATACAGGATCTTGTGACTTTTCCGTTCATAATAACATTACAGGCTCCACAGTGACCTTCACCGCAGCCAATCTTACATCCTGTAAGAAGAAGGTGATCACGGAGCACCTGCGCCAGTGTCTCATCCTTATCAAGAATAAGTATTCTCTCAACACCATTAATCTTCAATGTCTTTTTAATCATGTCCCATTCCTCCTTTTAAAAAAATTCATTTCAATCTTACTGATCTTCAGGCTTATGTGTTCCGCACGAATCATGGTCAGCTCCCCTGCCTGTCAGATCTTTCAGTCTCTCTATTCCTCTGGCGGAATAGAAAACAATGGAAGAGCTGCTCCCGTCCAGATTCTCACCGCTGAGCTTTAAAACATTTGCATTCTCATAATAATCGATGGGAAGCGTCCGGCTATATACAACCCCTGTACGCTCATCTTTTACCTGTACAGTAACTTCTTTTGCGGTAATCTCAAAAATCTTATCCATAAAAAAGTTCTCCTGTCCACGTTATTTTATATATCCATACTACCATAATTTTGCACAATTATACAAATTACAAATAATTAATAGTTGGCTATTTTATATATTGCAGACAATTTTATTTTGTTTTATTTAAAATTTTAACTATTTTTATTCTTTTATATGTTATAATAATATCAAATTTGTATAATATCATTGAAAGAAGGAGGTATCTAAATGCAGACAGGCGCCCTCATCGTGGCTGCGGGGAAATCATCACGAATGGTAGACTTTAAACCCATGCTTCAGCTTGGCTCCATTTCCATCGCACAGCGCGTGATCAATAATTTCCGGCAGGCCGGAATCTCCAAAGTAGTAGTGGTAACCGGATATCATGCAGATGTTCTGGAATGCCACCTGGCTTCCAATAATGTAGTCTTTCTTCGAAATGAGAACTATGCAAACACTCATATGTTTGATTCTGTCCGAATCGGACTTGAGTATCTGAAAGACAAAGTGGATACGGTACTCTTTACACCTGTTGATGTTCCGCTGTTCACAGCCCAGACAGTCACTCAAATGCTCTCTCTGGGGCGTCCCCTTGTAACTCCGGTCTGTAATGGCAATCCCGGTCATCCCATTCTGATCCGTTCCACACTGATTGATTCCATCCTAAGTGATGACGGAAAATCAGGACTTAAAGGTGCTGTGGATAACTGCGGGGAACCCATGTATTATCTTAATGTAAAGGATCCCGGTATTATTCATGATGCTGATACCCCAGAGGATTATGCTGAACTTCTCCGCATACACAACCAGAGTCTGATCCGTTCTGAAATCCATATTCAGCTAGCCCGGGAAAAAGTTTTTTTTGATGAAAAACTCTATTCGCTGCTTACACTGATCCATGAAACAGGATCTGTCCGCGATGCCTGTGAGCGCATGCACATTTCCTATTCTACCAGCTGGAACCTGATCCATACCCTGGAATCACAGCTTCATGAACCTCTGATCATCAGAAGCCAAGGCGGTACAAGGGGAAGCCATAGCGAACTGACACCATACGGCGAAGAATTTCTGAAACGATATGCCCGTTTTTCAGAAGAAACACGTTCCTGTTCAAAAAAAATATTTGAAGAATGTTTCGGAGGGTTTTTAAATGCGTAACCTTTATCTGGTCCGGCATGGAAAACCACAGTATCCGGATGAACATTCTTACTGTGTAGGACAGACAGATTTCTCTCTATCCATGCTTGGACATCTGCAGGCAGTCCTTCTTAACGAAGAATTGTCCGATAAAATATCAGGGGTATACTGCAGTCCTTTGTTAAGAGCAGTTGAGACAGCAGGCCATATGGCACCTGAGCTTCCACATATCATTGTTTCTGATCTGTCAGAACGAAATCTGGGAGAATGGGATGGCCTTTCTTTTGATGAAATACGCCAGAGATGGCCGGACATTTATAAAGCGCGTGGGAATAACCCTGATCATCCGATCCCGGGAGCAGAAACTCCTGCTGCATCTGGTTTTCGCTTTTCGCAGGCAGTTCATAAGATTCTTTGCGCTTCTGAAGGTGATATTGCAGTGGTAACTCATACAGATGTAATCTCTTCTTATTTACATGCATTACATTCTGATATGTACAGCAGGCAGCGGTTTCGTCTGCCCTGCGGCTCTTACTATCATCTGGAAGTGAATGAAAAAAATAATATTTCTTTCTCTGATCCCAGTTATATACTGCCTCATCCTGAATTAAATGACGGACTATGTCTCAGGCTTCGCAATGCTGTTTCTCTGCCCCGTCATGTACAAGCTCACAGTGATGCTGTTACTGAACTTGCCTGTTGTTTATGCAATATGCTGGAATCCAATGGTTATATCTTTGACCAGAAGCTTGTTCGCTCCGGTGCACTTCTGCATGATATTGCCAGACTTCAGAGGCATCACGCGAAAACAGGCGGTGAACTTTTCTTACAGTTAGGTTATCCTGAGATCAGCCAGATCATTTCACAGCACCATGGTCTGTTGGAAGCCACGCTGGATGAAGCAGCTATTGTATTTCTGGCTGATAAACTGATTCAGGAAACACAGCGTGTAACCATAGAAAAAAGATTTGCCGACAGCATGAGTAAATGCAAAAGTCCGGAAGCTCGCAAAGCTCATGAGCAGCAGTTAGAACAAGCCCGCAAACTGCAGGACATGATACAATCACTCTGCCATATCACGCTTTAGTTCAGGCGGGCAGACGTACACAACTGGAGCAGAAAAATCACTTAATTTAGTTAGGAGGTATTTTATTATATGAGAACATTATTTCAGACAATAAAACAACAATTCCTGGAGGGAAACGATCTTGTACTTGTTTCCGTTACAGCATCCTCAGGGTCTACACCAAGAGGTGCCGGTTCCCGCATGCTGGTCGGAAAAAACGGCAGAATTTCCGGAACCATCGGAGGTGGAGCTGTAGAATATCGTGCTGAATGTATGGCATTGGATATTCTTGAAAAAAAGGAATCCTGCGAGCATGAATTCCGGCTGAATCATAAAGATGTTGAAAATATTGGTATGATCTGTGGTGGTGATGTTACGGCCTTTTTCCAGTATCTTGATCATAACGATCCGATTATTATGGAAATCACGGAAACTGCTGAAAAATTCTATGAAGAGCGAAAAGATTTCTGGCTGATCTGCGATCTTCTCACCACCTCCGGTGTGAGCCTCTACAGTCCTGCATGCGGTCTCATCGGAACTGCCAATGTTCCTTCTTCTGTATTATCTTCTTTGTCTACAAAGCCACACCGATATCACAGTGAAGATTATGATCTGTTTTCTGAACAGATTGGAACCTCAGGAACTGTCTATGTATTCGGCGGCGGACATGTCTCACAAAAGCTTGTCCCAATCCTTGCAAGCGTTGATTTTCGCTGTGTTGTCCTGGATGACCGGCCGGAATTTACAAATCCTGCTCTTTTCCCAGGAGCAGTTGAAACAATACTTTGTGATTTCAACCATCTGGACCAGTATGTTTCTATTACAGCTGCTGATTATTGCTGCGTCATGACACGTGGACATTCCTATGATACCATTGTACAGGCACAGCTTCTCGCTACACCTGCATGTTATATAGGCGTCATTGGAAGCCGTGCAAAAAAAGCTGCTGTATTTCACCGTCTGATTGAAGAATACAACATTAATGAACAAGATTTAAACCATATCATCTCACCTATAGGACTGGAGATCAAAGCAGAAACACCGGCTGAAATCGCCATCTCCATCACAGGACAGATGATCCAGGTTCGCGCTGACAGAAAGGCTACATCAAAATGATGGCAAAATCAGTATATAAAACTGTAATATTTGGTGCCGGACAAATTGGACAAATGACCGCAAGACTTCTCAGCAGTCCCTGTCAGCTCCTGTGCTTTGCTGATAATGACCCCCATAAACACGGATCATATATTGGAAATATTCCAGTCTGTTCTCCGGATACTGCAGCAGCACTTCTCCCGGATCTGGTCATCCTGGGAGTTCTGGATGAAGAACGGCGCAATTCTATGATAAAGCAGATGGAAAACTTAGGTTATCACGGACCTTTTCGTGATCCCTCCGTCCTTCGCATGTTTGACGCACGGGTTGCTGTTATGCGTCTTTTATCTGAGCAGATCTATCAATTGGATATTCCGGGAAATGTTGCAGAACTAGGTGTTTTTCGAGGTGAATTTTCTTCCCTGATCAGTGCAGCCTTTCCAGACCGAAAAATCCATCTTTTTGATACTTTTGAGGGCTTTTCAGAAAAGGATATCACAATAGAAGCCTCCGGTAATCTGTCCCGTGCCAAAACAGGTGATTTTTCTTCTACTGATATTGACTCTGTTCTTCATGTTATGCCTGATCCTACACGTACTGTGATCCACAAAGGATGGTTTCCGGATACCTTTTCCGATGTCACAGATGAAACTTTTTGTTTTGTATCTCTGGACGCAGATCTCTATGCTCCAACTGCAGCCGCACTTCCTCTGTTTTATGAACGCCTGGCCACCGGAGGAGTTCTCCTGATCCACGATGTGTACAGTACACAGTTTTCCGGATGTCGAAAAGCGGTCGGGGAATTCTGTCTGAAAAACCATCTGTTTGCAGATCCTGTATGCGATCTGCATGGAAGCGCAATGATCCGAAAATTATAAAAAGAAAAAAAAATAACCGCTAGAAGCCTTGATTTCTAGCGGTTCTACGTGCGTTAGAGGTTGCTGCGTGCCAGTGGCACGCGTTTAGCAACGACCGGAGCGAAGCGTAGATCGAACCCGTTCGAGTCCGACCCGGACTCGAATAAAAAATAAGACAGTGCATTTGCACTGTCTTATTTTTTATTAGCGTGCGTTAGAGGATTCGAACCCCCGGCCTTTTGGTCCGTAGCCAAACGCTCTATCCAGCTGAGCTAAACGCACATCCTTGTGAAGTTCTTATCTCGTGTCCCTCACAACAATGAGTATTCTACTCTATACTGGAGCATTTGTCAACACTTTTTTTGAATTTTTTATTTTTTTCTTTTGATTCGCAAAATTATAACAATTTACAACTATTCTGTAATGATATCAGTACACAGGTACACCAAAATACCATCGCAGTTCTGTTTTCATTAATTCCGCCGCAAAGCCTCGATCGGGCTCAGTTTTGCTGCTTTCTTCGCAGGATAAATTCCAAAGAATACTCCTACTGCACAGGAAAACAAAGTCGCCGCCATAATTGTACTCAGGCTGATTCCCGGAGTGATGGACATTCCCATACTGCTGCTTATGATTGAACAGATCACATATCCGCCAATCACACCCAGAACAATTCCTATCACCCCTCCAATCACCGTCAGAATTGCCGCCTCTGCCAGAAACTGCATCATAATAGAAGAGGTTTTCGCTCCCAGTGACTTACGGATACCAATCTCTCTGGTACGTTCTGTTACGGAAACCAGCATAATATTCATAACGCCGATACCGCCAACCAGAAGGGAAATTCCCGCCACAAAGGAGATAAAAGCAGTCACCATATCCAGCATCTGATTCATAGAGCTCATAATATCCTGAAAGCTCTGTACCTGAAAGTAATCTTTTCCTGCACACTGATGTCTTTTTTCCATCAGTTTTACCACTTTGTCAGCAACATCCTGACTGTTTAAGCTCTTATCTGCCTGCATTGTTACTGAGAAAAAGTAATCGGATACACCGGTGAATTCATTCATTGTAGTATAGGGAACATTAATAGTCACTGGCATTCCCTCATAAGTATAACTGACAAAGGTTCCATTTTCTTTCTGGGTTGTCACCCCGCAGATACGAAGACTTTTGGTCAGTCCATAACAATTGACATCTACAGTCATTCCAACCACATCATCTGTGCCAAAGAGTCTTTTTGCATCTGCATCGGAAAGCACACAGACATTTTTTGCTTCCTGGACTTCGTTTTCCCCGAAATATACTCCATGCTTCATGGTGGCATTATTTAACAGCTTTGCATCCGGTCCCTCACCTGTTACCATAAGAGAAAAATTTCCCTTACCTGTGGTAGTTTCTCCACTGAATGAATCCGAAACATTTACTCCTTCTATACCGTCTACCGCCCGGATTGCTTCCACATCATCCGCAGTGATCCACTCCTCATCTGTCTGTGCCTCATCGCTGACACTGATGGCAATCTGCCCGCCGCCGATATCATCAATTTCACTGTTCATCTGGTTCTTGGTTCCTTCACCCACAGATACAATGGCAATTACAGAAGCAATGCCAATGATAATGCCAAGCATAGTCAGAAATGAACGTCCCTTATTTGCCATAATGTTATGGACTGCCATCTTGATATATTCATACAGCTTACTCATCAGCATCCTCTCCTGTCTGTTCAGGAACTGCCTGTACTTCCATTCCCTCTGTGTAATCACCCAGATCTGCGATTACTTCTTCGCCTTCTTTGATTCCCTTCGTAATTTCCACATAATCCTCTGAGCTGATTCCTGTAGTAATATTTCTCTTTGTCACCAGTCCATCTTCTATCACATAGCAGAAGGAGCCTTCTTTTCCGATATTGATCACTTCCACAGGAAGAGTCACCACATTTTTCGCAGAAGCCGCATGAATCTTAACCTTGGCATCTACTCCCAGGAAAATATCTTCATCCGGATCATCAATGCTTACTGTTGCTGAAATGACCGGCGTTCCTTTTTCATTCTGCACCGCAATATGGCTCATTTTTATTACAGTACCCTGATAAGTATTATCCCCTAAGGTAATCTCAACAGACTGCCCCTCTTTCACTGTATTATAATCATATTTAGAGAGAGTCACATCCACACTTGCCTTGTCTGTATTCTCAATAGTAAACAGTTCCATACCCTGAGTAACTGCTGCTCCCTGCTTAATATCTGCCTTGGATATGATTCCGTTAAATTCCGCGGTGATTCCTTTCTTTCCTTCCTTCACCAGCTCCTCGGCTGATTTTGCGTCCAGTTCGGAAAGATTATCTGTTACTTTCAGTTTCTCTTTTTCTTCTTTTGTCAGGCTTGTGGAATCTGCCTCTGCGACAGCTTTCTCAGAAGCCAGATCTGACTGAAGCTCTGCAAGTTCATCACTTGCTGTCTCAAGTGCACTTTCCAGAGCAGAAGTATCCGCAGTTACTGTCCCGCCATCACTTCCGCTGTTGTCATATCCGGAGTAGGAAGAATCTTCCCCATCGCTGTCATCTGCATCTGAACCGTCTGAAATTCCCCATGAGTAATCTGCACTGCTTTCTGTGAAGTCAGAAAGTACCGGCATTTTCGGTGTCTGCTGCTTAAGATCATTATAAGTCTGCTGTGCCTGCTGCATTGCGAGCTGTGCCTGTGTTCTTGCAGCCTCCGCATTATCCAGAGCCTGTGTATTCTCATCTGAAGGGTCTGCCTGCCATGTTGCAAATGCCATCTGATATGTGGTGTCTGCCTGATTATAATCGCTTTGTGCCTGATTATACTGTGCATTCAGATCTGAGAGCTGCTGCTGGTACTGCGGAAGAGTCTCCGTCTTGTATGTATAAAGTGCGGCCTGATATTTACTCTGGATTTCCTCCTGTTTCTTTGCCTCTGCCTGGGCTTTTTGCTGCTGCCGCTGAAATCTGTGATTTCAGAGACGAGACATAAGCTTTTTTATCCTTTATTTTCTTCTCAAGCTCCTGAACATTCTTTTTGGCATCCTTCTGCTTCTTCTCTGCTTTGTCAGATTTATTTCTTGTATCCTTTGTATCATACTTTGTTGATTTTAGATTCAGTTCTGCTTTCCGATTATCTTTCTCCAGATCCTCTGTATTAAACTCGATCAGTTTTGTTCCCTTTTTCACCACATCTCCCTGGGCAAAAGAAACCGTTTTCAGCTCTGCATTTACAGGAGAATAATAGGTCTTCTCCTCTTCACTTCCCACTGTTCCTGTAGCATCTACAATTTCCTCAACATCACCCTTCTCTGCAATTACCACCTGAACCTGCGGGATCTGATTTTCTGTGTGTAACCGGATTTATGCATCCAGCTGGTTTTTTATATATTCTTCTTTCCCATAGTTTTTATTGATAAAATCTGATTCTATCTTTCCATCCATAATTCTGACTACACGCCTTGCCTGAGCAGCAATCCCATTATCATGTGTGATCAATATGACCGTTTTTCCCTGCTCGTGCATACTTTTAAGAATCTGAAGAATCTCCTTACTGGATGCAGAATCCAGATTTCCTGTAGGTTCATCTGCCAGGATCACCGGTGGCTGGGCCGCGATTGCTCTTGCAATAGCCACCCTCTGCTGCTGTCCTCCTGACATTTCATTTGGTCTGTGATCCATACGTTTCTCAAGCCCTACCATGGTCAGTGACTCTACTGCCAGCTTATGTCGCGTTTTTCTGTCTACCCCTCTGTAAACCAGCGGTAATTCCACATTTTCAATTGCAGTCAGATTTGAGATCAGATTAAATCCCTGAAAAATAAATCCGATCTCCCGGTTTCTGACTTCTGAGAGTTCATTATCTTCCATTGTGGACACATCAGTTCCATTCAGAAAATATTCGCCGGATGTAGGCACATCCAGACAACCCAGCATATTCATAAATGTAGACTTTCCCGAACCTGACTGTCCGATAATAGCAACAAACTCACCCTTATTAATTTCCAGATTAATATGATCCAGCGCCCGCACTTCATTCTCGCCGGGATTATATATTTTACACAAATCTTTTACTCTGATCAGCGCTTCCTCCATCTTTCCCTCCTGTCTATTAAATATCCTGCTCCAATCCAGATCTTACAGAATCGCAACCTGTCTTTCGTAAGATATCAGAAATACCTTTTACAATCATAACCTCACTTATATGTTAAAAGGGCAGCGCTTCAGTTTTCCAAAAGCTCTGCCCTTATCTGCGGAATCTGCAAGTCTCTGTTATCAGAAACGATACAGCTTCCACGATTTCTTCATATTTTTATTCTGCATCTGCCCGACTTTTTATGCTTCCAGCAGAAATGCCTTATATGCTTTCTTAGCTTCGTAAATATCTGCCTTACTTGTCACTTCCCATGGTGCATGCATACTGAGCACTGCCACACCGCTGTCAATGACTTCCATTCCATAAAGCGCTGCGATATAAGCGATTGTTCCGCCTCCGCCTACATCAACTTTACCAAGCTCAGCTGTCTGGAACGCAACTTCATGGCTGTCAAAAATATTTCTGACTCTTGCCACGTATTCTGCATTTGCATCATTCGAGCCGGATTTACCTCTTGCTCCGGTAAATTTATTTAATACGATACCTCTTCCAAGATAAGCTGCATTCTTTTTCTCAAATGCCTCCCCATAAGCCGGATCATAGCCTGCACTTACATCAGAGGAAAGCATACTGGAATTCTTCAGAGTTCTTCTCAATCTCAGATCACTGTAGCATCCCATTGCATCCAGAAGTTCAGCCACTGCGTTCTCAAAGAAACGTGACTGCATACCGGTGGCGCCTACGCTTCCAATCTCTTCTTTATCAGTAAACAGACAGCAGGAAGTGTGTTTCGGGGTGTCCATCTCAAGCATTGCAAGCAAAGAAGTATATGCGCACACTCTGTCATCCTGTCCATAAGCAGCGATCATACTTCTGTCCAGACCACACTCTCTTGCCTTTCCTGCCGGTACGATCTCCAGCTCTGCAGAAAGAAAATCTTCCTCTTCCATATCATACTTCTCTTTAAGGATATTCAGTACATTCTGTTTTACTGCCTCTTTCTTCTTATCATCTTCCAGGTCTTTCAGTGGTCTGCTGCCGATCAGGATGTCCAGATTCTCTCCCTCGATCACTTCTGCCGCTTTTTTCTGCATCTGCTTTCCTGCAAGATGGATCAGAAGGTCTGTGATATATACGATTGGATCATCCTCATCCTCACCGATATTTACTTCTGCTGTACTTCCGTCTTTCTTTACCACTACGCCATGGATTGCCAGGGGAAGAGTCACCCACTGGTATTTCTTAACACCGCCATAATAATGGGTATCCAGATATGCAAGATCCGTATCCTCATATAATGGATTCTGTTTGACATCAAGACGTGGAGAATCAATGTGTGCTCCCAGAATATTCATTCCCTCAGAAATATCATCCTGTCCGATATGAAACAGTGCAATGATTTTCTTCATTCCGACTGTATAAACTTTATCTCCTGCTTTCAGTTTCTCACCCTTCGCAGTCTTCTCTTCCAGAGATTCATAACCTGCTGCCCGTGCTTCTCTGATGATCTGCGTCACACATTCACGCTCTGTTTTTCCCACATTAAGAAAATTGCGATACGCTTTTGCAACCTGCTCCAGTTCTTTTTCTTCTGCTTCTGTATAAGAAAGCCATGCATTTCTACGTTCCATTTACTGTTCCGCCTTTCTTTATGACTGTCATTCATAGTATTGCTTTGATAACGGTAACTATTCATCAGTTCGCTATTATGTAATGGTATTGAACAATTACCTGTTTTTCATTATAAAACATCCTCTGGAAATTTTCCATATGATTAATATTTATTTGTCAGTAGACATTAGGATTCATTTCCGCTATAGTTGATGGCAGGTTAATATTTCTCCTCTCAAATTCATTATTTACGAGGATTGTTATAAAAATATCTGCAATACCAGGAGGTTCTGTCATGAAAAATTCAGAGGAACTGCGTCAGCAGCTTCGTTCCATAAACCGCAAAAGTTATCCGGCATATAAAGGGCTGAAAGGTCTGTATCATTTTGGAAATTATATTCTGTCCATCGACCATGTGCAGGGAGATCCTTTTGCTTCTCCCTCTCATGTCAGCATTCAGATTTCACACAGAGATGCCGGATTTCCCGTCGAATATTATAAAGATACGCTTACCGGGACTACTCTTTGCGACTATCTTACACGTCAGTTTGAAAAACAGGTCAGTCAGTACAGCTTTCGTGCAAAAGGCTCCGGCAAAAGCGGCCTGCTCACTGTCAGTCATTGTGGTCAGGAGATTCTTTCCCGGACAGCCTGTGAAATAACAGAAAAAGGCATAACCGCCCGCTTTTTTGTGGGCTTCCCTGCTAATGGCCGCACGATCAATGCCACTGAACTGGAGAAAATCCTTTTTGATTTTCTGCCTGTATGCATTCAAAAATCCTTTTTCTATTCCAGCCTTAATGCAAAGGAATTACAGAATTATATAGAGCTTGCAGAGGATCAGGAATTTATCCGTCATACGCTGCCCGCAAAAAATCTCTGCGCATTCATAGCCGACGGCTCCATCCTCCCAAGAGAAAGCGGTATTTCCTCCCGCCCTATGAAAGCTTCCGTTCCCTTTACTTCTCCGGACAGTCTGCGCATTTCCATAAATCTTCCCCATAAAGGAGAAATCACAGGCATGGGGATTCCAAAGGGAATTACTCTGATCGTAGGCGGTGGATATCATGGCAAATCCACGCTTCTGAATGCACTTGAACTTGGTGTATACAATCATATCCCCGGAGATGGACGTGAATACGTGATCACAGATGCAACTGCTGTCAAACTGCGTTCAGAAGATGGCCGTTTTATCAAGGATGTGGATATTTCCATGTTTATAAATGATCTTCCAAACAAGAAAGATACCCGCTGTTTCTCTACACTGGATGCCAGTGGAAGCACTTCCCAGGCAGCCGGTATCGTAGAAAGCATGGAAGCCGGAAGCCACCTTTTTCTTCTTGACGAAGACACCTCCGCAACTAACTTCATGGTTCGTGATGCTTTCATGCAGCAGGTTATTCAGCGTGAGAAAGAGCCGATCACTCCGTTTCTGGAGCGTGCAGAAGATCTTTATAAAAAAGCAGGGATTTCTACAATTCTTGTTGCCGGAAGTTCCGGGGCATTCTTTCATATTGCAGATACAATTATCCAGATGGACAATTACGTTCCAAAAGATATTACAGCTTCTGTCAAAAAATTATGCAGCCAATATCCTCTGCCTGCTGTTTCAGTTACTGATTTTCAGCTTCCGCACAGCCATCGCATTATGAGCAGACCTGCCGAATCTTCTAAGCGCCTCAGACATAACAGCCGTGGAAATCATTCCGATTCCGGTGCCGCAAAACCTGAGCGCCTGAAAACCAGAATCTCCGGAACAGATGGCTTCTCTCTCGGCAGACAGGAGATTGATCTCCGCTATACAGAACAGCTTATTGACGCAGAACAAACCGCTGCCTTAGGTCTCCTGCTGAAATATGCAGTTGAACATCTGGCAGACGGCAGACGTACCCTGCCTGAGATTGTGCAGTTTCTCTGGAAAAATCTCTCTTTACATGGTCTGTCCTTCTTTACGGAGAATCAAAAAATTTCCTGTGGTTACGCTACTCCCCGTATTCAGGAAATTTATGCCTGTCTTAATCGTTACAGAGGTTTATAAGAAAGAATCCTGCTTCAGTGACATAATAAAATCACCGCTTCTCCGTCGATCTTGTCGGCTAAGCGGTGATTCACGTTCATTTTACACTTTTTAGGGAAAGGAAAGATTTTCTCTTAAGGTACGTCATTTCCTTAAGATGTAAATATCATAACCTATAAATGTGAGAGAAATTTGTCTAATTTCTAATATAATTATAAAATTTATTAAAAAACTGCAAAGAATGTTGATTTTACGGGATTCCCTGAATGCAGATTTTAGTTTTACCCCAATTATTACCCCAATCCGCTGATTTTATTCATAAAAAGAGGCAGCAGTTATAAAACTGCCACCCCTATAAAACCATTTTCTACTTGTTTCATTTCCTGCTGCTTTGTGCTCGGAAGAACATGAGCGTACAGATCCGCCGTCATAGCCAGACTACTATGTCCCAGAATCTTCTGGAGCGTCTGCATATTTCCACCCTCTTCTATATATCGTGTCGCAAATGTATCTCTAAAAGCATGGTGGGTAAATCTCTCAATCTCTATACTCTGCTGCCGGAGTCTCTTTAAAACATTGTTTATAGAAAACGCCACTGTAGAAGATGCCACCGCTCTGGATCCGTTGCTCCCGATAAATATATTGCTGTCCATTTTCCTTGCAACAATCTCACCGTAAATCATAGCCATTTTCTTTCTCTGCATCTGCAGAACCTTTTTAATTGTATCATTCATAGGAATATCACGTTTACTTGTCTCTGATTTCGGAGAAGTCTCTGTAATCCCTCCGCCTTGTTTCCAGCTCACTGTTTTAGTCACATGGATCACATTATTGATATAATCTATATCCTGCCATTTCAGAGCCACAATCTCATTAAGTCTCATTCCGGTACATAAGGAAAAGCAAAAGAACTCATAAAGCCACTCCTGTTTAGCTTCCTGGATAAATGCCTGCTGTTCCTCTCTGGTTAATGCCCGGTGAATAGTTTCACTTGCTTTCGGTCTGTCGTCCATTCTCAGTGGCTTCACACTGGCAGCAGGATTCTTGATAATAATTTCATCATCAACTGCTGCATTTAATACCGTTTTTAATAATACTATAACGCTGTTAGTTGTTGATGCACTCAGTTTTTGTGCCAAATTTTGCTGAAGTTTTACAATCTCACGCTTCTCAATCTTCTGAAGCTTGGTTTCTCCCAGCACTGACTTGATATGATTGTTATACCTTGACCGGTTCATCTTGATACTGCTGTCCTTAATCACTCCTGTTCTGGATTTTTCCCACTCATCAAAATAAGAGTCCAACGTGATATTTCTGTTGGAAGTGTACAGCCCTGCTTTTATCTCTTCACGCATCAGGGTTTCATTTTCTGTGCATTCCTTTACATTGTGTCCATAAGCACTGTAACGTTTACCATCCACAGTAAAACGCTTTTCAAATAATCCGTTTGCTTTCTTCCTCATTCCTGACGGGATTCTTGCCATTTATACCTCACTCCTTCCTACCTGCCCTCTCAATCAGCTCCATCAGTTCTCTGTGTCTCTGGTTAAATTCTTCACTGTTCACCTGCAGGTGTTTTTCTTCCTGGTCCACCAACTTATCAAGCATCTGCTTAAACTCTTTGTCATTCATACGATCACCCCTGTATATAAAAGAGCCGGCCCAACTGCTGCCATATTACAGGTCCCTAGTTGCGCCGGCGCAATTTCTTTTTCATCAAATCATATCTCTCAGCTCTGTTTAAGTACTTTTCCCTTTATGATAAGTGAATCTGCAAATTCTTCAATTTCTTTCCATGCTTCTGAATTTCCCATCTCCAAAAGAGCCCATAATTCTTTTTTTAATGGCAGGCTTTTCCCCATCAATATATATCCCTTTGCAAAGCCAAGCAATTCTATTTGTGCATCTGGATTAAGTTCATCAAACTTTACATCAATTCTTAGAAGTGGATTATCTATACCGTCTTCATTATATTTTTCTGTCATTTTCTTTCTAAACCATTCGTCAATACGGTACCTTTTATATTTTTCCTGGTCCTTAATATACATAACTTTACAAACTGCATTTTTCTCTGCTATCTCGTCGTTTTTATACATTTTGTCACCTCTTTTTCATTTCCCGTTATCTCATTATCTAATTCGGTTATTTGCCCCAAAACTTGGCAACCCTCTTAATCCAGTTTTTCACATTTGTTATGTGCTTTTACAATCTTATCTATCATACTTTTCTGCCTACATCTCTTTCAGAATGTTCATAGCTGCCTTAAATCCTGCATAAAATCCCGCACGTAATGCCACTTCTTCATATTCATAAAGATCTGTATCGCTGAGTGCGTTGGCTTCGAGCTTCTTTTTCATCTGATCTGAAACCATATGCAGTTTTTCAGTATACTCAGATTTCAGCTTTTCATTTCCTTCCAGATATGCGTAATACAATGTTTCGATCATTATTTTTTCCTCCTGCATTTCTTTTTCGCCCGGAAGATGATATACTCAATACATCCGGGCTTATGGGTATTTGCCTTGGATCTACAAGTCCTTATCAGTGGTGGTGCACTGGTAGGGGCTTTTCTTATCTTTTTCCATGAGTGTAATCGTAATACAATGTAGACATCACCCCAGACAGGAAAATAACTATTACATCTAAAACTGTCATTTCTATGCCTCCTGTACAATTGGCTGGACCTGAGAGATACCAAAAAAACTTGCTTTATACTCTTTGTTATCTCCTCTGCTTCCCCAGATCAGTGAGCAACCAAACAATGCCTTGGAACCATGAACAACTTTATAACCAAGTTCTTTCCATTTGCTGTATGTATTGGTTTCCTCGGTGACTCCTGCTGCCTGTTTTGCTGTTTCAATCCTCTTTGCATTGATTTCCTCGGCCTTAGCTGATAACCATGCTCTGTGAAGCGATTCTGCAAAGTTAATACCTTTTTCTTTGTTCTGGCGGTAAATCTTCCATGCCTTCAGCATGATCTTTGATAAATTGTACGTTCTCATATATGCCTCTTTCTGAATCAGCCCCGGCAGGCATTAAGCATCTAGCGTTCTACTCAGTGCATCTCAATCTCTCTTATCCTGTTTCCCGGTGTTATGTGGTACTCTTGCTTTCCCTTTCGGTACTCCCGTCCATCTTCGCTGATTCTGTTATTCTCCTGTTCCTTTGAACTGATTATATTATATGTCTATTTACACCAATAGTCTATTGGCACTTTAACCATATTTACACCAATATATTTAAGTATTTTCTATATTTACATCAATAGATTTTTATGATATACTTCAGTTATGGTGGAGAAAATAAACCTATATCTACCGCCTTTTATTATACTTAGAAAGTAGGTGCAAACATGCCAGAGGAAAATAAGGTAAGTAAGGCTCAACAAAAAGCTGTAAATAAATATGTTAAAAACAATTACGATCGCATTAATGTAACCTTTCCTAAAGGCCAAAAGGAAGTTATCATGCAGGCAGCAGAAGCTGCCGGTGAAAGTGTAAACGGCTACATCAAAAAAGCAGTGAATCAACGGATGGAACGTGACAACGCATAATCACCGTTACTCTGTCAACACTCTACCATGAAAGGATGTGTTTATATGGCATTACCACAATATGAGGAATACACCGTAGAAGATATTTATAACTTGCCAGAGGGAACCCGGGCGGAGTTGATAGACGGACAGATCTATTACATGGCACCGCCTACCAGAAAGCATCAGGATATTGCCGGAACACTATACCGGAAGATTGCGGACTATATCGACAGTAACGGCGGCTCCTGTAAGACCTATATTGCCCCATTCGCTGTATTTCTGAATGAGGATGACAAAAACTACGTTGAACCAGATATCTCCGTGATCTGTAACCCAAATAAACTGAATGATCGTGGATGTGTCGGTGCTCCGGACTGGATCATTGAGATTGTTTCACCAGGCAGCAAGAAAACTGATTACTTTACCAAGCTTTTCAAATACCGTACTGCCGGAGTTCGTGAATACTGGATTGTAGACCCCATCAAAAACCTGATCCTTGTTTATAATTTTGATACCAGCGATTCCGAACAGTACACCTTTGCCGATACGATCAAAACAGGAATCTATGATGATCTGTATATTGATTTCAGTAAAATGAACTTTTAACCTCCAAGCGAAGAAATAACGAAAACAAAGAATAGCCGCCCTGCTCTCTGGTAAAGAATAGGCGGCTACATCTTAGCTAAACATATTTGCCAGGACGGGGAGCCCAACCTCCCTTACTGGCTGTCTTGATAAGTATCATCATATGCCAGCTTCAGAAATTTGTCAATTTTCCATTTGCTTACACTCTCACCTGTTGCAGCTTCACTTATTTAATTGATCGGAGCATTATTTCAGTGATACCCTTTAATATCTCCAAGCCATTTGTTACCCTATAATAAGTGGCTATTTTCGTTTGTTCCGCTTTACCCTATATCAAGTACACTTGCACTGTTTTCATCTATTCTCGTCCTTTTTACGCATTATATACTGCAAGTATTCGTCTTAATTCGGCATAGCTCCAGAAGTCTTAAATCGCTCTATTTCAACCATTAAATTTTCGTAGTAAATATTCTCTCTGCAAGTTCTTCCACTGCTTTATTTTTATCATTATATATCGTCACTCTGCTTACTTTATAAGCTTCCGCTAAACTTTGCATTGTCAATGGTTCATCTGCTATATAAAGAGAAAATACTACATCATAACGTCTTTGATTGGTTGCATCTCCTCTCTGGCAATATTGCCAATATTCATCAAAGATCAAATCGATGGTATGAATAATATCTGCAGTTCTATCCGAAGAGCTTTTAAGCTCATTTATAAATTCATCCGGATCCTTATTTCTCATTAAAGAATCAAACCACTTCCAACTCTCTTTATAATTTTCTGCACGTTGATATCGATCTAATATTGCTTTTTCGCATCCTTGTTTTATTTTTCTATATCCTTTTAAAATAAACTGAGTGTTTTGAATTGCTCGGTCTCGCTTTAAAATATCTGATATCTTCTTTTCTGACAATTGTTCATCAGCAACTAACCCTTTTTTCAAATCACTTTTGACAGCCTCAAGAACTTCTGCAGATATTTCGTTTTTCCATTGTTGTAGTTGATCAGTTTCAATCAAAACAGCTTTTACTTGTTCTCCGTTTATTTTTAAACGTAGTTTTTTCACGGCAATACCTCTTTTAAAAACTCGTTTTGTTCCATTTCTGCTTTCTTTCTCCGCAAACTTTCTTCCGGCATTTGTAATTCCACACTGACTTTTACAATCCTGTCTCTGGTCCTTGCGTCCACATTCAGATTGTCTGTACTCATGTTTGAAGTGTAGATTGTGACATTTCCGTCTTCCATACGCTTGTTAATCAACCGAAACAATTCTTGTCTCTGCCAGTCTTTGTCTGCCTGTGCACCGATATCATCCAACACCAACAATTTACATTCCCGGTACACTTCGCTCGAATCCAACTCACCTCTGTCTCTCTTATAACTATCTCCGACTACACTTATGTAATCCGGAGCCGTAATAAACCGCATCTGCAGGTCATACTTCATCATCAGGGATCTTGCAAGGCAGCAGGCAAGGAATGTTTTACCACTTCCCGTTGTTTTGCTCCAAAGATATAATCCTTTTCCCTGTTTTTCCCATCTGCTAAACTCATTGACAAAATTCGTAACAATCTTTCGGAAATTCTCCATTCTGCTTTTATATGCTTCAAAATTAAACTTTGTAAGATCCGCACTACAATACTCCGGTGGTACACCTGTCTGATCATTTATTCGCCTTTTTCCCTTACACTTTGAACATCTTCTTGTAAATTCCAATGGTTCCTTATAGCCTTCTGGAGTTTCTCTATAGATTTCCCATCCAGTGCCATGACACACAGGACACTCACCATAACCGGACGGAATTTGTTGGTTCTGCTTCATCTCTCGCTACCCCTTCCTGATCTTTTCTCACCCAGGTTCTAACTGCTGCTTTCCAATTCTTCATTTTGTTTTTTCCAACCATCCAGCCCTTACACTCATAAAAATCAACAAAGCGCTGAGCATCAAGGGTATAACTATTTTCCAGACAATACTGTCTTACCTCTTCTACTGTAGGTGGAACAAATCTTGAAGTCTTTTTCCTTTGAATTGCTTTTGGTGGAGTATCAACCTCTGGTTGTACACATATATCTTTATTATTGTTATTATTTATATTGTTACTGTTTATATTGTTATTGTTAGTTGCCCTATGAGCCGTATACCGTTTACCCGTATACTCATTTTGGGGAATCGGCTTTTCACTTATCCCGACTTCATGAGTTAACTTGTATACTACTTTTTGAAATTTACCTTTATTGTCCTTAGTTTGTCTCTTTTCAACAACACCTGCCGCCACCAAAGCATTAATCTGGCGATAAAAGGTATCTTTCCCCATTCCCATTTCTGCAATAATTGTTGCCACGCTCGGATAACATTCATCAGATGTGCCACAGAAAGAAGATAAATACGCATACAATCCCTTGGCTGCTGGAGAGAGAGTTTTATTCCTTGTAACCTCCTGATAAACCATACCGTACCCTCCTTTTTTCATTCATCTGCACAAAGTCCTTTCTATTTTATTCACTGATCATGTCAATGTATTTCTGCACTTTTTTCACATTCCAAAGTACTCTTCGGCCACTTTGAACCTTTGCTTCAGCATCTGTGCCAATCCTTACTGCTGCCGCTCTCCCTGCACATAGCATCTGCTTCAACTCCTCCGTATCAACCAGCAGCTTTGGTGCTTCACACTCTTGTTTCTTTGTTTTTCTCATATTTCATCTGCCCCTTTCATGTTTTAAGTTATTTTATCCTTGACAAATTCAGTTTATCAGGTTTTAATATGTATTAACAGACGTACTTTATTCATATTTTTGAGGTGATATTCATGAGAAAAGAGAGGGTTATATTACGTAGTTTTGGCGAAAAACTAAAAATTCTTAGAAAAAAAGAACACTTAACTCAAAAAGCTTTTGCAAATAATCTCAACGTAAGCCTTGACACTATAAAAAATTGGGAACAAGGTTACAATTATCCATCAGTAGATATGTTGGTTACTATTGCGGAATATTTTAAATGTGATTTTGACTTTCTTCTTGGACATCAAAAGACTCCTAACAAAGTTTATGAACATATCTCCCAATATACTGGATTATCGGAAGAAAAGACAAAAGAATTGCTTTATTATTGTAACACCTTAGATTCTATAATTCCCGATATTTTAGATGACAAACGGCTTTTATTTTTTATGGATATTTTAATTAACACAGATTATTCTGAATTTGAACCACCAGAAGATCCTTCTTTTAGTACAGAAGATTTATATAAAGCAGATAAACTCGACCTATATAATTATATGATAAATTTTGTAAATGACGCTCGAAGAAAAAGAGGACTTTCTAAAATCTAAGCAGAAATCGTTACAACCCTGTAGCCACACCTTGCTACGAAAATAAAACTCGTAGCCAAAAACTGAACCTTGACAACAAATGTTTTCAACAATTATGAAAGCATCACTATAAAGCAGTCACAGTAT